>Ga0209134_10000528_pt1 | contig 10200 bp, 8 predicted proteins | sample LauGreSp1BDMLBSN_2_FD_187566 | JGI IMG/M metagenome (GOLD analysis project Ga0209134, IMG submission 187566) | Freshwater lake microbial communities from Lake Michigan, USA - Sp13.BD.MLB.SN (SPAdes) (version 2) | ecosystem: Environmental > Aquatic > Freshwater > Lake | place: Lake Michigan, USA... | reverse complement strand
ATTTACGATTTCTACGATGTCATTTGTGATTACTTTTTCCTTGAAAAGTTCTGATGCTTCAATCACCAAACAGTTTCTATCATCCACAGAAATGGTTACATTTGGCAAAACGGTGAATGACAACTCTCCTATTTTCTTTATGGCAATATGCGAAATGGTTTCGGTCATGCCATATGATTCAAAAGCATTGCAATTGGTCTTTAGAATACTTTCTGACAAACTATAACTAACTTTTGTGCCGCCAATTAATAATTTATCAACCAAATTTAATTTTGCTAACGATTTTTCCACTTGCATTGGAACCATCGCAATAAAATTATACTTATTTGTAGATAATGGTTCACTTGTTGGATCAATCGTATCTAAATGTAATCCTAAAGTGATGGCACGCACCAACATCATTTTTCCTGCAATATAATTGGCTGACAAACATAACAAAGCGGTGTTTTTTGGTTGTAAGTTAAAAAACAAACCTGTAGCTTTCGCTGAAGCTATCATGGCCGATTTTTGTAAGACAATTTGCTTTGGTTTTCCGGTAGAACCTGAAGTTTGGACAAGAATAAATGATTCCGAATTTAACCAATCTAACAGGAAATTTGCAATTTCTTTTTCAAATAATTGTCCGTTTTCTTTTAAATATAAAGCTTCAGATAAAAGTTCTATGTAAGTAAAACTTTTTCCATTTAATTTAAAATCGGGATGAATAATTTGATTCATTATTCTTTTATTGTAGTGGTTTTATTTTTCCAAAAAGTTTTTCATTCCAATTGCTCCATTTGTACTTTTTGGAAAAAATATAAAGTAAAATTGGGAAAATAATCAAAATAGGGATAAATATCTGAAAATTTGCACTTGGAACGGAAATATCTTTTAAAATAGAATGCGTTTGAAATGCCGACCAATCTGAAGTGACCAATAAAGCCCCAACTAAATTATTTGCCGCATGAAATCCTAATGCTAGTTCTAAACCTTCATCCATTAATGTTAAAATTCCTAAAAATAGGCCTGTTCCAATATAATAAAACATAATAATCATTCCCATTTTATCGACTTCTGGGTTGGCAATATGCATTATTCCGAATAAAAATGAAGTAACTAACAATGGCACCCATCTTGTTTTTGTAGCCAAGCCCAAACCTTGTAACATGTGTCCACGAAATAAATATTCCTCAAAACTAGTTTGCATTGGAATTAAAATCAGCGCTAAAACTAAAAAAACAGCAAATTTTTCCGGATTAAATTGTACAACAAAATCTTCAGGAGCTGTAAAATAACCGATTAGGGTTGTGATTATTGTAATAGCACCCCAAACTCCAAATGAGAAAAAAACTCTTGACCAATCGATTTTTGGGCGAGAAGTTGTTAATATTCGTAAGGAATTATTTTGAATGAATTTATTGTAAAATAAAACAAGTAACAACATAAATGCCAAAGGAGCCACAAGCATTACGAAAGTTCCGTTAACACCTATTTCTTTTGTCATTTGTTTCATTAATTGATTGGTATCAACACCTTCTGAAGAGACATAATTAAAAATCATTAATGCTAAAAAAAGACAAGGAATGACTGCATAAGTCCATAAATTCAATCTAATTTTCTGCAATTGTTCTATATACATACTACGATTTTTTAAGTGCACTAAATTACAATTATTACCTTTGTAAAAAAAATATTTATGTTAACTATATATCACAACAATCGATGTGCAAAGTCTAGAGAAGGCGTTTGCTTCTTAGAAAACCTCAAAAATCCATTTGAAACCATACATTATTTGGAAAAAACTATAACTTATATTGAGCTGGAAACTATACTAAAAAAGTTAAAAATCAAACCAATTGAATTGGTAAGAACAAAAGAAAAAGAATGGATTGAAAATTTTAAAGGCAAAGTTTTAAAAGAAAGTCAAATTATTGAGGCCATGTTGCAATTTCCAAAACTTATAGAAAGACCTATAGTAATTAATGGCGAAAAAGCTATAATTGCAAGACCTACTGAATTGATAAAAACGATTTTGTAAAATCATTTAACATAGTTTTAATAAACGTTTAAAATACTTAACACTACATTTGTACTGTAAAATGTTATACACCATGCTATTAAAAAAATCATTGCTATTATTAACTTTCTTATTGGTTAGTACCAGCTCAATTTCTCAAATTTCCTTTAAAAAAGTATTTATTTCTGGTAAAATTATTGATAAAGAAACTTCTATTCCGGTAGAATTTGCAGTTATAACCATCTCAAAATCAGATACTAAAAAAGTTATCACCGGAGGCACTTCAGATGCAAATGGTAATTTTAATATCGAATTAAATAACGGAACTTACAATATAAAATTCGAATTTCCAGGCTACAAAACTCAAGAAAAAGTAAACCAAAGCTTAAATTCAGACACCAATTTAGGAAATATTTTATTGGTATCCGAGTCAAACCAAATTGAAACGGTTGTAATTAGAAGTGAAAAAACTTCAGTTGACATAAAATTAGACAAAAAAGTTTACAATGTTGGCCAAGATTTAATGGTAAAAGGCGGAACGGTTAGCGATGTTTTAGATAACATACCAAGTGTTTCAGTAGATGTAGAAGGAAATATTAGTCTTCGTGGCAATGAAAGTGTCCGCGTTTTAATTGACGGAAAACCTTCAACTGCCATAAACGTTGCAGATGCATTAAGAATGCTTCCCGCAGACGCTATTGAAAAAGTAGAAGTAATTACCAATCCGTCCGCGCGTTATGATGCCGAAGGTGGTGGAGGAATATTAAATATTATTCTTAAAAAAGGAAAAAATAAAGGAATCAACGGAACGGTAATCGCAACAGCTGGAGATCCTAAAAACCAAGGTATTTCTGCAAATATTAATTCAAAATCTGAAACTTATAATTTATTTGCTACATTGGCTTACAATGACAGAAACAATCCTGGAGCCACAACAATTAATCAGGAAAATTTTGCTTCGAATACCTATATTGAAGAACGCAGAAAAGCCAATAGATTTAGCAATGGTTTCAATGGTAATTTTGGAATGGAATTGTTTCTAAACAAAGACAAATCGGCAACTTGGACCAATAGTATTAATTATAGAGATAACGATGGTGAAAATTTTGAAGATGTAACTTATAAAAATTACACTTTAGATAGAAGCAACTTTTTATTCACCCGTTTCAGAGACAACGAATCTTTAAGTAGAAATGAAGCTATAGAATATACTTCAAACTTTTTAAAGAAATTTAAAAAAGACGGACATAAATTGACTATTGATGCTTCGTTTTCATTAAATGAAGAAGATGAATTTTCTAATATTTATGGAAGTATTTTAGAAACTAATACATTTATTTCTGATGAAAAAACCTCAAAAATTGGTAGACAAACTAGAAATTTAATTCAAGCTGATTACGTTTTACCAATAACAAAAGACCTACAGTTTGAGGCGGGTTATAGAGGAAGTTATACAAATTCAACTAGTAATTATGAAGTATTGGAACGTGTAAGTCAAAATAGTCCTTATACCAACATACCTGGTTTTACAAATAATTTTGAGTATATTGAAAACGTAAGTGCAATTTATACACAATTAGGAACTAAATTTTTTAATAAATTATCAGTTTTAGGAGGTTTACGATTAGAAAACACCAATTTAGAAATCAATCAGTTGCTTACAAACGATTTGAACTCTAGAAATTACAACAACCTTTTTCCAAGTTTATTTTTAACATATGAATTAAACAACGATTCGAATATTTCCTTAAACTATAGTAAAAGAATCACGCGTCCTAGAGATAGATTTATTAATCCGTTTTCTTCGTACACCAGTAATATCAATTTGTTTATTGGAGATCCAAAATTAAATCCGTCATTTACAGATGCTTTTGATATTGGCTATTTAAGAAAATGGGATAAAATTACAATAAGTACATCCGCTTATTATAATCATACAACAGATGCTTTTCAAACCGTAAGAAAAGAAAGTGGAAGATTTATTAATGGAATTCCTGTTATCGAAAACACCCCATTTAATTTAGGTGAAGACAATAGAATTGGAATGGAAGTTACTTTTAATTATGCCTTAAAAAAATGGTGGAAGTTAAATTCAAACGTTAATTATTTTTATAATGAAACCAAAGGAAATTATCAATTTATAAATTCTAATAATATGTTGGTTAATCAAAATTTTGATTTTAAATCAAGTACTTGGACAGCTAGATTAACTTCTAAAGTAAATTTACCTTACAAAATTGATTGGCAAACAAATGGAACGTATAATGCTGGACAAAAAACAGCTCAAGGTAAAACTATAGGAATTGCTAGTATGAATTTAGCTTTTAGTAAAGATGTTCTTAAAGATAAAGCCACTATTGCATTTAACGTAAATGATGTTTTTAATTCCCGAAAAAGAATTCAAGATTTAAGATTACCTACTGTAAATTCTTACAGCGAAATGCAATGGAGAGTTCGACAAGTAACGGTTTCATTTACATACAGATTTAATAAATTGAAAAACGAAAAGGAAGTGAAACAAAAGAGTTTGGATCAACAAGAAGGCGGCGGCGGAGAATACTAATACAAAATAAAAAAATCCCGATTTGTACAAATCGGGATTTTTTGTAACTAAGAAAATTACTTTTCTTGTTCAGCTAATTTTTTTGCTTTCATCTCTTTGTATAATTCTTTTAATGATCCGCCAATCCAATATGGAACGAAACCTACAAGAAAAAACATTAACCAAAAACCTATAGTTAAAATGGTTAAGAAAAGTATAAAGCCTAAATACTGGTCAAATTCAAACATGTTTTCCGGAATTTTATTTGTGAATTCTGCTCAAAGATAAATTATAAATTTATTTTTAACAAATAATATCATTTATTTTAATATCATTTTATTTAATAATACTTCAAAAACAAAAAAATCAAATGGTTTGAACTATAAAAGCTGTTTTGTATTATTAAATTTAAAAACATATTTCTACAAATCGCAATAAACTAAATAACAGATTACTTTTTTTTGTAACTTTGCCATCCAAAATAAGAAGACATGTTAGACAGATTACAATATGTAAAACAACGTTTCGATGAAATATCAGATTTGATTATTCAACCTGATATAATTGCCGATCAGAAACGTTATGTGCAATTAAACCAAGAATATAAAAGCTTAAATGCGTTAGTTAAAAAACGTGAAGAATACATAGCTTTGGATGCTAACGTAAAAGAAGCCCAAGAAATAATTGCAGATGGTTCTGATGCCGAAATGGTTGAAATGGCGAAAATGCAATTAGAAGAAGCCAAGGAACGTTTGCCACAATTGGAAGAAGAAATCAAATTTATGTTGATTCCTAAAGATCCAGAAGATGCGAAAAACGTAATGGTTGAAATTCGTGCAGGTACTGGTGGTGATGAAGCTTCTATTTTTGCTGGAGATTTATATAGAATGTATACCAAATACTGTGAAGGTCGTGGTTGGAAATGTTCTGTAGTTGATATGAGTGATGGAACGTCTGGCGGATTTAAAGAAGTGATTTTTGAAGTTACTGGTGAAGATGTTTATGGTGCTTTAAAATACGAAGCCGGCGTACACCGCGTGCAACGTGTTCCTCAAACAGAAACACAAGGTCGTGTGCACACCTCAGCAGCTACTGTAATGGTTTTGCCGGAAGCAGAAGAATTTGATGTTCAAATTGATATGAATGATGTTCGTGTGGATTTTTTCTGTTCTTCAGGACCTGGTGGACAATCAGTAAATACTACTAAATCGGCAGTAAGATTAACGCATATTCCTTCAGGATTAGTAGCGCAATGTCAGGATCAAAAATCGCAGCACAAAAATAAAGATAAAGCATTAACTGTTTTACGTTCCCGTTTGTACGAACAAGAACTTGCTAAAAAACAAGCTGAAGATGCTATAACACGTACTTCCCAAGTTAGTTCAGGAGACCGTTCTGCTAAAATTAGAACTTACAATTATCCTCAAGGCCGAGTAACCGACCATAGAATTGGTGTTGACGTTTTTGATATGGATGGTGTAATGTCAGGGAAAATTCACAAATTTATAGACGAATTACAATTGGTTGCCAATACTGAAAAATTAAAAGAATCCGAAGTATATTAACAAATTTACGATTTGTAATTTGAGATTTATGATTTATAAAAAACTCTGGATTGTTTTCAGAGTTTTTTTATAAACTTTTCTTAAACAATAGTTTTTTACAATAGAAATTTTTACTTTTATCAGAAATATTGATATATGACCATTACGCAACTTTACTACGTATTAGCCGTAGCCGAAAATAAAAATTTTACGCTAGCTGCCGAAAAATGTTTTGTTACGCAGCCTACTTTAAGCATGCAAATTCAAAAATTAGAAGACGAATTAGGTATTCAAATTTTTGACAGAACCAAAAAACCAATTGGATTAACAGAAGTAGGAAGCAAAATCGTAACACAAGCTAAAAACATAGTTAACGAAGCCAACAGAATTAAAGATATTGTTGACCAACAAAAAGGATTTATTGGTGGCGATTTCCGTATTGGAATGATTCCTACAATTATGCCAACATTATTACCGATGTTTTTAAATACTTTCATAAAAAAATATCCAAAAGTAAACCTAATTGTAGAAGAATTAAATACTACAGACATTATTACCAAACTTAAAAATGGTCACCTAGATTGTGCCATTGCAGCCACGCCTTTAGACGAAGAAAAACTTAAGGAAATTGTTTTGTACTATGAGCCTTTTGTAGCTTATATTCCAGAAAACAGTGTGAATAAAGCAAAAAAGGAAATAGAAGTTGCTGATTTAGATGTAGAGAAAATCTTGCTATTACAAGACGGTCATTGCTTTAGAAATAGTGTTTTAAATCTTTGTAAAACCAATAATTTTATTGGTGAAAATCATTTTCAATTGGAAAGTGGCAGTTTTGAAACTTTAATAAAATTATCCGATGAAGGTTTAGGCACAACGCTTCTACCCTATTTACATACTTTAGATTTAAACGACAAAAACAAATCCAAACTAAAACAGTTTGTTAGTCCAAAACCATCAAGAGAAGTGAGTTTGATTTTCTCTAAAAACGAATTAAAAATTCATATTATTGATGCGTTAAAAACCACTATTCAAGGTATAGTTCGGGGTGCAATTGCGTTTAGCGATGTTAAAATTATAAGCCCTAAGTAATTTACGATTTGGGATTTACGATTTGGAATTTGTTCATTAAATCACATTTACATCACCTTTTCCTTCTCTTACAATAACTGGCTCGTGACCGGTTAAATCTATGATTGTTGAAGCTACATTTTCTCCGTAACCGCCATCAATTACTAAATCGACTAAGTTTTGCCATTTCTCAAAAATTAATTCTGGATCCGTGGAATATTCAATTACCTCATCTTCATCATGAATGGATGAAGAAACAATTGGATTTCCCAACATTTCCACAATTTGAATGGCTATGTTATTATCTGGCACTCGAATTCCAACAGTTTTTTTCTTACGGAAGTCTTTTGGTAAATCGTTATTGCCTGGTAAAATAAAAGTATATGGTCCTGGAAGCGCGCGTTTTAAAATCTTAAAAGTTGCCGTATCAATTTGTTTTACATAATCGGAAATATTACTCAAACTACTACAAACAAAAGAAAAATTTGCTTTTTCTAACTTCACGCCTTTAATTTTTGCTAATTTTTCCAACGCACGAGAATTGGTAATATCACAACCAATACCATAAACAGTATCTGTTGGATAAATAACTAATCCACCATTTCTTAAAACCTCAACCACTTTTTTTATAGCAGCTTCATTGGGTTTGTCTTCGTATATTTTTAGAAATTCTGCCATTTTTTTTAGATTTTTAGATAATAGATTTTTAGATAATAGACTAAATCTCTTTATATTTTGATACTATTTATTCTTAGAAATTTTAATTTAACGTCCGACATTTACAGTGATTTTTAGTATCTCGTTCCCAAAACGAAATACTAAAAATTGTATCGAGAACTTTAGAATTTCTTTTTTGTATTTAAAACAATAAAAGTGATAATTTATTCATCAATTTAATTTGAAAGTTGCAACAAATTAATAACATCATAAGGTAAAATATTAGTAACTTTCAATTTTTTAGAAAAAGAATTTACCGAAACTGAAATAACTTTTGTATTAGCGTCTATTCTAACCTTATGTTTTGGCTTAAATTTTAAAACATCTTTATAAATTGTTTGAATTTCATATTCACCAAGAGGTAAATCAACAATAAAATATTCTCCATAATTAATTTGCCCCAAATTAACATTATTAGCAATAATATTCATTTTAGTTGCCCAACCACATGTAGCTACTGGACAATAATATCCAGAATTATGGAATAAAATTCTTCCATTACCTAAATCAGAAATTTCAACATTATTTAGTTTTACGTACTTTGTATTAGCTTGTATGGGTTTTAATGCACATGAATTAAAAATAAATACAATTAAAACTAATGTGCTTTTTAAATAAATTTTCTTTCTCATAGATTTTTACTTTTATCTTTTTTTATATTTGAGGTTTCTTACCCAATCACATTTAACTTTGCAAATCGCAACAACAACTTCTTCAAGCCGCCAACATCAAAACGAATTTCCGCTTTTTTGTCTGCTCCTACCCCTTCTAAACCAATAATTTCGCCTTTTCCGAATCGTTCATGCATCACAATGTTTCCAACAGCTAAATTTGTATCTGTAACATTGCTTTTTGACGAACTTGCGCCACTGTTTACAGGTTTTAATCTTCTAATATTTAAAGATGAAACAGGTTCGTTTTTGGTAATGTATTCGGGTGGCGTTCCTGCTGTTGGTTTGGCCAATCGCAATTTAGATTTATCCACATCGCCAAATATATCAATATCCATAGAAGGTTTGTATCGGTAACCCGAATCTATCGGATTCATGTATTCTAAATATTCGCCATTAATTTCTTCGATAAAACGAGATGGTTCACTATCTACCAATTTTCCCCAACGGTAACGCGATTGCGCATACGTTAAATAGGCTTGGTGTTCGGCACGAGTTAAAGCTACGTAAAACAATCTTCTTTCTTCTTCCAATTCGCTTCGCGTGTTCATGCTCATTGCACTTGGAAACAAATCTTCTTCCATTCCTACTACAAAAACATGCGGAAATTCTAATCCTTTCGCTAAGTGAATCGTCATTAACGCAACCCTATCATCATCACCTGTATCTTTATCTAAATCTGTCGCCAAAGCCACATCTTCCATAAATTCTGCTAATGCACCACGAGCACCATCGATTTCTTTTTGACCTTCGGTAAAATCTTTAATACCGTTTAATAATTCCTCAATATTTTCAATACGAGCAATTCCTTCAGGCGTGCCGTCTTTTTTTAATTCTTGTACTAAACCTGTTTTTTTAGTTACGTGATCCGTTAAAGTAAAGGCATCTTGTTGTTCATTGATGACTTGAAAACTTTTTATCATCGTCACAAAATCTTGCAACTTAGTTTTGGTTCCCGAATTTAATTTTAAATCGATTTTATCAATATGCTCCATTACTTCAAAAATGGAACGCTTGTAATGATTGGCAGCAACCGTAAGTTTTTCAACAGTTGTATCGCCAATTCCTCTTGCAGGATAATTTATTACTCGCACTAAAGCTTCTTCATCTTTAGGATTGATTACCAATCGTAAATAAGATAAGACGTCTTTAATTTCTTTACGTTGATAAAATGATAAACCACCATAAATTCTGTACGGAATATCTCTTTTTCGCAAAGCGTCTTCCATAGCACGAGATTGCGCATTGGTTCGATACAAAATGGCAAAATGCGAATTCGGTAATTGATTTTGCATTTTCTGTTCAAAAATAGTTCCAGCTACAAAACGACCTTCTTCACCGTCTGTTATACTTCGATGTACTTTTATTTTCGGACCGTCATCATTGGCTGTCCAAACAATTTTATCTAATTTGGTTTTATTCTTATCGATAACATTATTTGCAGCTTCTACAATATTTTTTGAAGATCGATAATTTTGTTCCAATCGGAACATCTTTACGCCGTCGTAATCTTTTTGAAAGTTTATGATATTATTGATATTTGCCCCGCGGAAGGCATAAATACTTTGCGCATCGTCACCTACCACGCAAATATTCTGGAATCTATCCGATAAGGCTTTTACAATTAAATATTGAGAATGATTGGTATCTTGGTACTCATCA
>Ga0209134_10000527_pt1 | contig 10202 bp, 10 predicted proteins | sample LauGreSp1BDMLBSN_2_FD_187566 | JGI IMG/M metagenome (GOLD analysis project Ga0209134, IMG submission 187566) | Freshwater lake microbial communities from Lake Michigan, USA - Sp13.BD.MLB.SN (SPAdes) (version 2) | ecosystem: Environmental > Aquatic > Freshwater > Lake | place: Lake Michigan, USA... | reverse complement strand
CTCGAGAGGCTTCTCGACGACCACATGTTTACCGGCTTTGGCGCAGGCGAGGGCAGGGGCGAGGTGGTCGCCGCTGGGCGTGCAGAGGCAGACTATGTCGACGTCCGGGTTAGCGAGCAGCGCTTCAGGCGTCTCGGCAAAAGCGATGCCATGCTTGGACGCGAAGTCGCGTCCCTTGGCGGGCGAGCGGTTGTAAGCGGCGACGAGCTTCACGCCGGCGATCTCGGCGAGCGCCTTCGCGTGGAACTCGGCAATCATGCCGGTTCCCCAGATACCGAAACCAAGCGGCCGTTGGGACATGCGGGCAGTTAGGGGACAAGTGGGCACGGGGGCAAGTGGGCAGGAGAGACGAGAGGCTCGGAGGCCCGGAGGCTCAGTTGACCGGATGGATATACACCCGTGAGAGGCTTAGTTGACCAGAGGCCCAGAGTAAGACGGACTTCAGCCCTCGTAACCTATAGGTCAGATGCAGCCACGATAATTCGACCTGCAATCGCTTCTTCTGGTCAACTGGGCCTCCGGGCCTCCGAGCCTCTCGTCAGCATGTCTCTATCTGGTCAACCGAGCCTCTGGGCCTCCGGGCCTCTAGCTGGGCCGAAGGCTTTTTTCTGGCTTAAAACACCCGCTTCCCCGAAATTACTCACCACTGCTTATGCGTATTTTGGTCACTGGCGGCGCGGGCTTTATCGGGTCGAATCTGACCCGCCTTCTGGTCGCGGGCGGCCATGCCGTCACGGTCATCGATAAGCTTACCTACGCCGGTAACCTGTCCTCCCTTTCTGAACTCCAGGGCAAGCCGGGCTTTACCTTTATCCAGGCCGATATCTGCGATGCCGAGGCCATGCGCCAGGCCTTCGCTTCCTCCCAGCCTGAAGCGGTCATGCACCTCGCCGCCGAATCGCACGTCGACCGCTCCATCGACGGCCCGGGTGAGTTCATCGCCACCAACGTCACGGGCACTTTCCAGCTCCTCCAGGCCGCTCTGGGTCACTGGCGCTCCCTTTCAGGTGCCGCGAAGGATGCCTTCCGCTTTCTGCATGTCTCGACCGACGAAGTCTTCGGCTCCCTTGGTCCGACCGATCCGGCTTTCAACGAGTCGACCCCTTACGACCCGCACTCCCCGTATAGCGCCAGCAAGGCTTCGAGCGATCACCTCGCCCGCTCCTGGATGGATACCTACGGCCTACCTGTCGTGGTGACCAATTGCTCGAACAACTACGGCCCGTATCAGTTCCCCGAGAAGCTCATCCCGGTCGTCATCCTCAAGTGCCTGCGCGGCGATGCCATCCCGGTCTACGGCAAGGGCGAGAACATCCGCGACTGGCTCTATGTCGACGATCATGCCCGCGCGCTCCTCGCCGCGGTCGAAAAGGGCCGCCCCGGCCGTACCTACTGCATCGGTGGCGATAACGAGCGCCGCAACATCGACCTCGTGAAACTGCTCTGCTCGTTGCTCGACGAATTCCGTCCGCGCGCTGACGGCAAGCCGCACGACTCGGCCATCACCTACGTCACCGACCGTCCCGGCCACGATCTTCGCTACGCCATCGACGCGCGCCGCGCCCGCGCTGAACTCGGCTGGGCCCCGCAGGAGGACTTCCAGAGCGGCTTCCGCAAGACCGTCCGCTGGTATCTCGACAACCCCGCCTGGATCCAAGGCATCCTCGACGGCTCCTACCGCCTCGAGCGACTGGGCAAAATCTGACTCTCATGAAAGGCATCATCCTCGCCGGCGGCTCCGGCACTCGTCTGCACCCTCTGACCCAGGCCATGAGCAAGCAGCTCCTGCCGGTGTATGATAAGCCGATGATCTATTACCCGCTGTCCGTGCTCATGTTGGCGGGCATCCGCGAGATCCTGATCATCTCGACGCCGCAGGACCTGCCGCGCTTCCGCGAGGTGCTCGGCGACGGCTCACGCATCGGTTGCCGCTTCGACTACGTCGAGCAGGCCATCCCCAACGGCCTCGCCCAGGCCTTCGTGCTCGGCGAGAAGTTCATCGGTTCCGACGACGTCTGCCTCGTCCTCGGCGACAACATCTTCTACTCCGCCGGCTTCGGCGAGTTGCTCAAGTCGTGCCGTAATCCGCAGGGCGGCACCGTCTTCGCTTATCACGTCACCGACCCAGAGCGCTTCGGAGTGGTCGAGTTCGACGGCGCCGGAAAGGCCATCTCCATCGAGGAGAAGCCCAAGGCGCCCAAGTCCAGCTTCGCCGTCCCTGGTCTCTACTTCTACGATAACTCCGTCGTCGGCATCGCCAAGGCCCTGAAGCCCTCGGCGCGCGGCGAATACGAGATCACTGACGTCAACCGCGAGTATCTCCATCAAGGGAAGCTCAGCGTGAAGGTCCTGCCGCGCGGCACCGCCTGGCTCGACACCGGCACTTTTGACTCGCTCCTGCAGGCCTCGCAGTTCGTGCAGATTGTCGAAGCCCGTCAGGGCTTCAAGATCGGCTGCATCGAGGAGATCGCTTGGCGCCGCGGCTACATCGACGACGCCAAGCTCCTTAAGCTCGCCGAGCCCATCGCCAAGTCCGGCTACGGTGAATACCTCAAGGCCCTAGTCGGTTCCGCCCTCTAATCCATGCGCCGGAATATCCCCGCCCTGACCTCGCTCCGCTTCCTCGCGGCGCTCTGGGTCTTCGTCTTCCATTTACACCTCTGGCATGGAGATTTCGGCATCTCGCCCATAGATAAGTTTATCCACGCCGGGCCGGTCGGCATGGCCTTCTTCTTCGTGCTCTCTGGTTTCATCCTCGCCCAAGCCGCCGTCGGCACGGATCCGCTGACTGATTACCGTGGCTATGCTGTCCGTCGCTTCGCCCGTATCTACCCAATCTACCTCTTCATCCTGGTCACCAGCTGGGCTTTGAACGGTTTCGTCGGACCACTCGGCGACAAGCCCCTGCGCTCGGCGGCGGCCCATGGCCTGGCCGACCTCACGCTCACCAACGCGTGGTTCCCGCAGATGTTCATGGGCGGGCATGCGCGCGACGGCACCTGGTCACTCTCTGTCGAGGTCTTCTTCTACGCGCTCTTCCCGCTCATTCTCTTCCATGCTAACCGATTCACTGATCGCGCATTGACGCTAGGGATTCGCTGGGCGATTGGCCTGTTATTCTTCTTCTCCGTCATGGGGAAGTATATCCAGCCAATGGACCATTTCACACAGACAGTAATTTTCTATTCGATGCCGATCTTTCGCCTGCCCGAGTTTGTTGCCGGTGTCTTCGCCGGCGTGCTAGCCTCGCGCGTCACTACGGTGGCGCCGACCGGAGGACGCCTGGCGTGGTACTTCATCGGTCTAGTCTTCTTTATGGCTATCTTCGCCAAGACTTTCCCGTGGGTCGCTCTAGGAATGTTCGCCATCCCTTTCCTTCTTGGAATCTTCACCTACTTCACCCGCGCCACCGAGGGTCCTGCCGTTCGGTTCTTCGGCCATCCGGTCTTCGTCTTCCTCGGTGAAGCCAGTTTCGCGCTTTACCTCGTCCAGCTCGTAACAATCCCTTGGTTCAAGGCCAACGCCATGGGCCTCGGGCTGCGTCCGGCGATTGCCGTATGCTTCGTCGCCACGCTCGTGCTGGCCTGCCTGGTTCATCTTCTCGTCGAACGTCCGATGCGTCCGCTCGTCACCCGCTGGCTCTCGCCTAAGCCCGTCGTATGAACGCTTCGCTCATCCAACTCGTAGATATCCCACAGCGAGGCGACCCCCGCGGCCAGCTCTCTGTCGCCGAACTCGGTGGCGCGCTACCTTTCCCGGTCCGCCGGGTCTATTGGATCCATGGCACCACGCCCGGCGTGAGCCGCGGCTTCCACGCCCACAAGAAGCTCCACCAACTCTGTGTCTGCGTCGCGGGCTCCGTCCGGCTCAGCCTCTTCGACGGCCGACGCGAGGAAAGTGTGGTGCTCGACTCGTCCGCAAAGGGCATACTTGTCGGCCCAGGCCTTTGGCGCGAGATGCACGACTTCTCTCCCGACTGCGTCTTGATGGTCTTCGCCGATGCCGAATACGACGAAGCCGACTACATCCGCGATCGCGAACAATTTATCCGCCATGTTCATTCATCCTAGTTCTGACGTGCAGTCGAAGCAGATCGGCGAAGGCACTCGCGTCTGGCAATACGTGGTGATCCTGCCCGGCGCCGTCATCGGCCGCGACGGAAACATCTGCTCGCATTGCTTTATCGAGAACAAGGTCGTCGTCGGCGACCGTGTGACGGTCAAATGCGGCGTTCAGCTTTGGGACGGGGTGACGCTCGAAGACGACGTCTTCGTCGGACCGAACGCAACCTTCACGAACGACTTAAACCCGCGCTCCCGTAACGCCTCGGTGACGCTGCTCCCGACTTTGGTTAAGAAAGGTGCCTCAATCGGAGCCAACGCGACCATCCTGCCAGGCCTCACCATCGGCGAAGGCGCCATGGTCGGAGCTGGAGCCGTCGTTACGAAGGATGTGCCACCGCGTACGCTGGTCGTCGGTAATCCGGCCCGCGTTGTGCGCGCTCTCTGAGTTATGAACGTCCCTTTCCTCGACCTTAAGGCGATCAACTCACGACACGCCGCTGAACTGAAGGCCGCCGCCGCTCGCGTCATCGACTCGGGCTGGTATGTCCTTGGTGAAGAGGTGAAGGCCTTCGAAGGCGAGTTCGCCGCTTGGGTCGGTTCGCCGCATTGCGTCGGTACCTCCGATGGACTTTCAGCCCTCATCCTCGCCCTGCGCGGCTGGAAGGAGTTGGGCCTGCTCAAGGATGGCGACGCGGTCGCGGTCCCAGCGAATACCTACATCGCCTCGGTCCTCGCGATTACTGAGAACCGTCTGCGCCCGGTCCTCGTCGAACCAGATGAAGATACCTTCAATCTCGGCGCGGCGAAGCTCGCGGCTGCGCTGACGCCGGACGTAAAGGCCGTCCTGGCGGTGCATCTCTACGGCCAGCTGGCCGATATGCCGGCGATTGCTAAACTCTGCCGTGAGCGGGGACTGCTCTTGCTCGAAGACGCGGCTCAGTCGCACGGCGCGCACATCGGCGGCGTCAAGGCTGGCGCCTGGAGCGATGCGGCCGCCTTCAGTTTCTACCCGGGCAAGAATCTCGGCGCCCTCGGCGACGCCGGCGCGCTCAACTGCAAGGACAAGCAGCTGGCCGACATGGTCCGTGCCCTGCGCAACTACGGCTCGCACGAGAAATACAAGAATCTCGTCCAAGGCCCGAACGACCGCCTCGACGAACTGCAGGCCGCCATTCTGCGAGTGAAGCTAAAATACATCGACGCCGATAACGCCCGTCGTCGCGAGATCGCCGCCCGCTACCGTCGCGAGATCAAGGCCCCGAACGTACGCCTCCCGTCCGTCCGCGCCGGCGAGGATTCCCACGTCTGGCATCTCTTCGTGGTTCGCGTACCTGATCGCGCCGCCTTCCAGCAGCGTCTTTTGGACAAGGGCGTGCAGACGGCCATCCATTACCCGATTGCTCCGCACCATCAGCAGGCCTACGCGAAGGACCTCGGCCATCTAAAGCTGCCGTTGACCGAAGCGTTGCATCGCGAAGTCGTCTCTCTGCCTGTCAGCCCCGTGATGACCGACGAGCAGGTGGGGTATGTTATCGCGGTGGTGAATGGTTGAAGGCTAGAGGCCCGGAGGCTCAGAGGCCCAGTTGATCAGACGAAGTCATCGCTCAAGAGGAGACCGGGAGTCGGTATATTTATTCCGGCCTCTGTTCAACCGAGCCTCTGGGCCTCTGGGCCTCTTTGGTCTCTAGCTCACCGCATCCCACAAACCATACCCGAAACGGCTAATCTCTTTCTTGGCGCGGGAGAGGAAGAGCTTGAGCGACTTGCCCAGCGGCCGGCGGGCCTTGCCCTTATCTTGGTAGCCGATGGTGCTGGTGGTGTGCGCGACGGGGGCGAGGACGACTGGCATCGGGCGGATGCCACGGGTGCGTAGGCCAGTCTCCCAGGGGCGGTCTAGGGCATGGTCGACCTGTTCGGTGATGGGGCGCATGGATTTGAGTAAGGTCTCGGCGGCGCGGCGATTGACGACGTATGCCGCGGACGAGGTCGTACGGGTCAGATGCACGACGAGATAGTGGCCGCTGGCGAGGGCGCGCTTCTTGACGGGCATCCCAGAGTGGAAGTTGAAGAGCTTGACGAGGTCCCAGTCATCCTTCTCCGCCAGCGAGCGGAGCACTTCGGCGCAGGCGGGCAGGACTTCGACGTCGTCTTCGAGGATCACGCACCAAGGCGCGTCGGTCTTCAGGAAGGTCTCCATGGCCTTGAGGTGGCTCAGGGTGCAGCCGACCTCGCCAGCCCGCGGCATGTCGAGGCGATTGCGCCACGCGTAGGCCGATAGGTCGACGAGCTTCTCCCAATCGGGGACATCCTTCCCCATGACGGCGGGTAGCCGTTCGTAGCTCAGTCCAATGCGGACGAGGTTGGCATGAATCGACGCCATCCGCTCGGTGTCGCGGTCGAGGTTGATCACGTAGATGAGCGGGGCCATCGGCGAAAGGGATGCTTGCGGCCTTCAGGCATGTTTCAATCCGATAGACGTCCATGCTTTTGGTTCGTCACCTCGACCTTGCGGGCCTATCCCTGCTTCAGGGATGAAGATTCTCCACCTCTCCAAGATGGACAGCGGCGGCGGGGCCGCCGACGGCTTCGTGCGGATCCACCGCGCCCTGCTCGCGGAAGGCCATGAATCCGTCGCTTACGTCATCAAACAGAAGCGCCGTGATGTCCCCGCGATGGTCGATGCCCGTAAGTTACTCGGCGCGCTTGAGAAGCTCGCCTGGGGTCTAGTCCGCGTTTGGGCCAAGCTGAGCCGGCTCCACCTGAAGCCGGTCGGGGTCTACGATTTCGACGCTGAAGCCAATTTCCCGCCGGAGCCAATCATCCGCGACGCCCGCGCCCGGGCGGAGAAGTGGGACCTGGTGCTTGTGCATTGGTCAGGCGCCTTCGTGCGGCCGGAGACAATCCAAGAGATCGCCGCCGCCCTCGGGGCCCGCGTGGCGCTCTGGCAGGTCGACATGGCCCACGCCACGGGCGGCTGCCATTCCAGCCTTGGTTGCCAGAAATATCAGACCGGTTGCGGTGCCTGCCCGTTGATCGGCTCGACCGACCCGCAGGATGTGTCCTCAGTTCAGGCCGCGCGACGTGCCCGCATCTGGAAAGAGCTGGGCGCCGTCGTGCTCGCCCCGAGCGGCTGGTCCGCCCGGCAAGCGAAGGAGAGTTTTACCTTAGGCGCGCTCGAGCTGCGCACTTTCCCTATCCCGCTCGACCTCGCGGTGCTGAAGCCCGCCGCTGATCAGCTTGCTGTGCGCCGTGAACTCGGCCTCCCCGCCGAAGGGCGTATCGTGCTCGTCCGCGCCCTCGACCCTGCACTTACCTACAAAGGATTTGGGCTTTTCCTCGAGGCCTTGAAGCGGCTCGATGATCAAGGCGTCGTATTGCATGTGGCCGTCATCGGCGACCGTGGCTTCGGCCCCGCCGGCTTCCAGCATATCGGCGTCACCGAGCTCGGTCCGCAGCTTGGCGACGCGGCCTTGGCCCGCGCCTATCAGGCGGCCGATTTCTTCGTCAGTCCGTCGACGAACGAGACCGGGCCGATGATGGCTGGGGAGGCCATGGCCTGCGGTTGTCCACTCATCGCCTACCCAATCGGCATCGCGCCCGACCTCATCAAGCAAGGTCGCAATGGCACGCTGGTCGAGCCGGTCGGCGACGTCGCTGCGCTGACCGCCGCTATTCGTGCCTACGCCGAGATGCCCGCGGCGGAACTCGCCGCCCGTCAGCAGGCCGCCGCCGATTCCGCTGGGCGAATTTTCTCCTCGGGTTACTTTGCGCAACAGGTCCAAGCCACCCTGCGTCGATGAAGTATGCCTCTGTCTTCTACCGCGATTACGCGGACAACTCCCTGTTCACGTCGGGAGCCGGGGAGAACAACGGCGAGTTCTATCTACCGTACGGCAAGCTGCGGGAGCGTTTCCTGGCGGCCGGCATCGAGCTAAACACGCCAGACGTGAACGTCGGCCACCCGGTCGAGTTCGAGCTGCACATCAACTGTCGACGTCAGGATCCCTCCGCGCGTGCCTACGTCTACCTCTACGAAAATCCGCTCATCCGCCCACTCAATCGCGACCGCGTAGCGCTGGCTCGATATGCGAAGTGGTTCGCCTGGGATGGCGAGCTCCGCGACGACCTACGGACGGTCCCGCTCCTCTATCCTAACCGCTTCCACGCCGAAGGTTGGAACGGGCCGGAGAAGCGCCCGCTCTTCTGCGTGCTCGTCGCCTCGAACAAGGCGCTCACAGTAGTCGACCCGCGCGACCAATACCAGGCCCGCGTGCGCATCCTCGATTGGTATGAGCGCCACGCGCCGGCAGACTTCCATCTCTTCGGTCGCGGCTGGGACCGCCCCGCCGCCCTACCTGGCCGTTGGGGTCGCGTCCGGAATCAGCTGCGCAAGCTCCTCGCCCGCTTCCTGCCCGCGAAGTCGCCTTACGCTACGTGGCGCGGGCCGGTCGATGATAAGATTGAGCTGTTGACCCGAGCTCGCTTCTGCCTCGCCCACGAGAACTGCCGCGACCTCGCCGGTTACGTGACCGAGAAACTCTTCGACTCCTTCCGCGCCGGCTGCGTGCCGGTCTATGTCGGCCCGAAGGAGATCGCCGAGCTCGTGCCCGCCGGCTGCTTCATCGACGGCCGTGCTTACGAGACCCCGGCCGCGCTCGATGCCTTCCTTCGCACAATCGATGACGCCGCCTATCGCGGCTACCAGGAGCGCACCCGCGCTTTCCTGCTTTCGGACCAGGCGAAGCCCTTCTCGCAGGACCACTTCGCGGATGTCCTCGCCCGGGAGATCCTCGCTGACCTCGCCGCCCGATGAGCCTGCCTTCGATCAGCGTGATCTTCCTCGCCTACAAGCAGGAGGCCTATGTCCGTGAGGCTCTCCGGGCTGTGCTCACCCAAGACATGCCTGACTACGAGGTGATCATTGGCGACGACGCCTCGCCGGACACGACCCGCCGCATTATCGAAGAAGAGGTCGCCGCTTATCGCGGCCAGGCCCGAATCATCCTCCTCCCGCCGGCCCCGAACGTGGGCGTCATCCGGAATTTCAATCGCTGCGTCGCCGCTTCATCGGGCGACATCTTAGTGGCTGCTGCCGGCGACGATGTCAGCCACCCGACGCGCCTGCGTCGTATCGCCGAGTTCTTCCGCGATCATCCGGACTGCACGGCGCATTACTCCAATGCTCGCGTCACCGACGCCACCGGCGGTATCCTCCGCCCGACGTGGTATCACCACCAAGGCATCCTGTTTCGGAAATTCGACCCCGCTAGCTTCCATCTCTATCAAGGCGTCCAGTTCTGCGGAGCCACCGGTAGCTACCGCGGCGACGTCTTCCGTAAGTTTCCGCCCATGCCCGGTACGACCGGCGGTGAAGACGGGCCAGCGATTCTGCGCGCGCTTCTCCTCGGCACCGCTGCGGTCGACTCCGAGATCCTTATCGATTGGCGTTGGCACGGCGCGAACATGTCGCACGGCAGCAAGCCGAAGAATCTCGGTTGGCGCGATAAGCTAAGACGCGCCGCGGCCTGGCCAGCCGGCCAGAAGGTCCATCGCCGCGGCTATCGAGCCGACCTCGCGCACGCCGAGCAGGCTGGCTTCGCGACGCCTGAAGTCATCGTGCGCTTCCGTTCCTTGGTCGACGACGTCCACGCGCAGGCCACGGTGAAGTTTCACTGCACGCATCCGAACGCCCGCTGTAAGGCGATCGGCATGGCCGTCGGGTATTTCTGGCGGGTCTCGCCGCGCGGACTGATGTGGAAGCTGCGCTTCCTCGCCAAGGCCTTCGCCAAGAAAATGCTACCGGGTCCGCTCCGCGCGGTCGCGCTCTTCGACTTCTCGAAGTTTTAGGCGCGGGGGCTGCGTCGCGGCTGGAGAGCTCGCATGCCATTCCTATTGCCTAAATCAAGAAACTGCCTTGGGTCAGGACATGCGAATCATCGCCTCGGTAAAATGGCGCTTATTGGCATTAGCCCGTGCCTGCGGTTACCAAGGGAGCCCCCGTCTATTCGGCGTGGTTGTCCCTCTACGCCTCGTGCCCTCTAAGGTGGTCCTCGGTCAACTCGACGCGGGTTCGTATGAAGCTAAGGAGGCGCGTTATATTCAGGCTTATCTACCCATAGGGGCGACGGTGCTGGAGCT
>Ga0209134_10000526_pt1 | contig 10203 bp, 9 predicted proteins | sample LauGreSp1BDMLBSN_2_FD_187566 | JGI IMG/M metagenome (GOLD analysis project Ga0209134, IMG submission 187566) | Freshwater lake microbial communities from Lake Michigan, USA - Sp13.BD.MLB.SN (SPAdes) (version 2) | ecosystem: Environmental > Aquatic > Freshwater > Lake | place: Lake Michigan, USA... | reverse complement strand
AAAAACAAGCGCTTAGATTATCGGGCTGCAATTAATTTTCCTTTCGCATTAAATAAAGGTAATGCTTTAGGAAGTTTAGATACAACCTTAGCCAGAAAAGGGGTGAGCAACACATCTTATAAAATAGGTGGACAGCCTAAAAATGCATTTACAGGATATTTTAATTATCAATTTTTAAACATAGAAAGTAATTTATTGCCATATAATGTTGGCACTTATTTAGGAACAAAAAAAGTATTTAATATCGGTGCTGGTTTTTACCAACAGTCTAACGCTATGTGGACTGCTTCCAGAAATATTGTAAATAATAAAATTGATACTATAAAACACAACCAGTTAAATGTGTCAGTTGATGCTTTTTTAGATTTACCATTAGGAAAGGATAAAAAATCAGCATTAACCGTTTATGCATCATATAACTATGTTGATATGGGGCAAAATTTCATCCGTAATATTGGAATAGATAATCCAGTAAACGGTTCTATTGCTAGCGTTGTGGCATTTAATGGCGCGGGAAATACTGTGCCTACAATAGGAACAGGTACTATCTATTTTATGCAAACTGGTTTTGTATTTCCTAAAATAAAAAAAATTGGACGCTTTCAGCCATATGTTTCAACAACCCTTGGGCAATACCAAAGAATAAAAGATCCTGTAATAATTCCAGATTTTGGTATGAATTGGTATTTAGCAGGGCATTCAGCTAAAGTAACTTTTAACTACCGACTCCGTCCTATTTTTGCATATGAGGATCCAACACAAAAATGGGGAAATGTAAAACAAAGTAGTACCAAAAGTGAGTTCACAATTCAACTGCAAATTTATTTATAATCTAACTTAAACCTTTATTATGAGCACAACAACAAATCAAAACAGCATCGTAAAAGTAATTGGAGCCTCCTCGCTAGGCACACTCATTGAGTGGTACGACTTTTATATTTTTGGGAGTTTAGCTACCATCATCGGTAGGCAATTATTTCCGTCAGATTCAGGAGCTTCCGCTTTAATAAACACTCTTGCTATTTTTGCAGCAGGTTTTATTGTTCGTCCTTTTGGCGCATTAGTGTTTGGGCGATTAGGCGATTTAATTGGAAGAAAGCATACGTTTTTACTAACGTTGGTTTTGATGGGTGGATCAACTTTTTTAATTGGGTTAATACCCTCATATGATTCTATTGGTTATGCTGCACCAGTATTAGTTTTAATATTAAGACTAATTCAAGGCTTAGCGCTTGGTGGAGAATATGGTGGAGCAGCAACTTATGTTGCAGAACATGCTCCAGCAAATAAACGCGGATTTTTTACAAGCTGGATACAAACTACAGCTACGTTAGGTTTGTTTTTATCGCTTGGGGTAATTGTGTTAACAAAAAATACTTTAGGAAACGAGGCGTTTGCTAGTTGGGGCTGGCGTATACCTTTTTTGATTTCGATATTGCTAGTTGTAGTTTCTATTTACATTCGCATGAAAATGCACGAATCGCCGCAATTCACAAAGTTAAAATCTGAAGGTAAAGTGTCCAAAAATCCGCTTAAAGATAGCTTCAGTAAAAAGGGGAATTTTAAAATGGTATTATTAGCTTTATTCGGAGCAACAATGGGGCAAGGTGTTATCTGGTACACCGGTCAATTTTATGCACAATCATTTTTAGAAAACACTTGTAAATTAGATTTCAATGATTCGCGTTATGTATTAATTATTGCTATTGCGTTTGCAACTCCTTTCTTTGTTGTATTTGGTTCATGGAGTGATAAAGTTGGGCGTAAATGGATTATGTTAACAGGAATGTTGCTAGGTATTATTTTCTACAGACCTATTTATCAAAACTTTTTAGACAGCACTAATTATGTTGAATTTCAAAAAACAGAATTAAAAAGCGCTTCAACACCAGTTGTAAAGCGTGAGTTAGTAAAAAACTCTAAAGATAGTTTAATCACAATTACTATTGCTAAAACTTTAAATGATGGCGCTACTTTTAACGAAGTAAAAACAGTTAAAGTATTTGCAGATAATAGTAAAGCTCCTGAGGAAACAGTTGCACTCTTAGACAAAAAATTAAGTGATGGTACTTTTTGGAAATTTGTTGGACTAGTGTTTTTTCAAATACTTTTAGTAACCATGGTATATGGTCCTATTGCTGCGTTTTTAGTTGAATTGTTTCCAACAAAAATCCGTTACACATCTATGTCATTACCTTATCATATTGGTAACGGTGTGTTTGGCGGCTTAGTTCCCTTTATTGCTACTTTGGTAGTTAGCTTTCCTGGTTCAACCCCTTTATCAGGTTTATGGTATCCAATAGGAATTGCGGCGCTAAGTTTTATTATAGGAGCCATATATTTAAGTAATAAAAGAGACGAAAACGTAGAAGACTAAATTATAAAATCAAAAAACAATCATTAATATCAATATTATGAAAACGATAAAAAAATTACTTGGATTAGTTTGGATGTTATTAGCTCCGACATCTGTTATATTTATGTTTCAACAAGCTATAGAAAAAACAGGGTTAGCGGCAGAAGGCGTTGCTAAAACAAATACCGCCTTACAATGGGGAATTATATTATTTATTTTTATTCCTATCTCAGTTGGGTTAACCATATTTGGATATTATTCTCTTAAAGGTGAATATGATGCATTACCAACTAAATCAGAAGATATATAAATACTGATTGATGTTTAGTCAATTTAGTTAGGGCCAAACCCATGTTGTTTTATAACGGCATGGGTTTTGGCTTTAACATACTTGAAATGTGTAATATAAATAGTATTTTAGCATATATACTTTAACCATAAGTGAAACCTAACAAACAAATTATAAAATTATTCTTGCTGGGATTATTGGCTATGTTTATGCTAAATTTTCCGTTACTTTCTTTATCAAGCAAACCCAATCTATTATTTGGTGTACCAAGTTTATATGTATACATATTTAGTATTTGGATTTTAGTTTTAGTTATAATATTTTATGTTTTAAAAAAAGATTCTATAGATAAAAAGAAAGGAGATAACAATGAATAACATCATAGTTATTATCTGTGCACTATTTTATTTAGTTGTTTTATTTGGAATTGCATATTATGCAGAACATCGACTAAAAAAAGGTTCGAGTATAATTAATAACCCCTATGTTTATTCTTTATCCCTTGCTGTTTATTGCACTGCGTGGACATATTACGGAAGTGTAGGTAGAGCAACAAATGACGGCATTATGTTTTTAGCAATATATATTGGGCCAACTATTGCTTCTATTTTTATGATGCCGGTACTTGGAAAAATTATTCGGATAACAAAATTTCAACGCATCAATAGTATTGCCGATTTTGTTTCTGCACGTTACGGAAAAAATCTTTCCATTGCATTTATTGTAACTCTATTGTGTATTATTGGAGTTGTTCCTTATATCTCACTTCAATTAAAAGCTATATCTGCAAGTTTTAATATACTTATTCAGCATCAAGGTTCAAGCACTTCATATTTTAATGATACAACGTTTTACATTACAATTGTTCTGGCCGTTTTTATCATATTATTTGGCACACGTTCTGTAGACGCCACTGAGAAACATGAAGGCTTAGTTGCAGCCATTGCATTTGAAACAATAATAAAATTAGTTGCATTTATTTGTGCGGGTCTATTTATAACATACGGTCTTTTTAATGGCTTTGGTGATATTTTTTATAAAGCTTCTCAAAGCCAAACTTTAAGCAAATTATTTGTTTTCAAACAAGCCGATTATATCAGTTGGTTTTTTATGATTATTTGTTCGATGATGGCTTTTTTGTTTTTACCTCGCCAATTTCAAGTTAGTGTGATTGAAAACGTAGACGAAAGTCATTTAAAAAAAGCAGCATGGTTATTCCCTTTATATCTTTTAATTATTAATGTTTTTGTATTACCAATTGCTTTTGGAGGAGAATTGTTATTTGGAAAGGGCATGATGGATGCAGATACCTATGTTTTAGCAATACCACTTCATAGCGGCAACCACTTATTGAGTTTGTTTATTTTTATTGGTGGATTTTCTGCAGCCACAAGCATGATTATAGTTGAAACCATTGCAATAAGTACGATGGTTAGCAACAGTATGGTGATGCCATTTTTATTAGGTATACCAGCGTTAAAAAAAAGAATAGATATATCATTTAGTAAGGACATTATTTATATTCGTAGAATAAGTATTTTGCTGGTATTACTATTAGCTTATTTATATGAAAAAAATGTTGCTCATTATATTTCTCTAGTTTCAATCGGACTCGTTTCATTTGCTGCCGTTACACAATTTGCACCTGCTTTAATTGCAGGTATTTATTGGAAAGGCGCTTCAAAAAATGGGGCGCTTACAGGTATCATTGTTGGCTTTATATTTTGGTTTTATACTTTGGTAATTCCTTCTCTTGCAAATACAGGAATCATTCATTCCGATCTTTTAACTTTTGGGCCCTTTGGTTTATCCTGGCTTAACCCAACGGCTTTGTTTGGCTTACAGGGCTTCGATTCCATTTCTCATTCTTTATTTTGGAGTTTGTTTTTTAACATCAGTTCCTTTACTATTGTGTCATTGTATAGCAAACAAAAATCTCAGGAAGTATATCAGGCCGAGTTATTTGTAAACATCTATAAGCATGCTGTTTCTGATAATGAAGGCTTATGGAAAAGGACAGCATATATTCCTGATTTAAATACCTTATTAGAAAATTTTTTAGGAAAAGAGCGTTCCAAAAACCTAATTATGGGATATGCACAACGTAACAAGATTATAATAGATGAAGCTTCTAATATTGCAGATCCAAGGCTTGTTGATTTTTCAGAAAAAATATTGGCGGGCGTTATAGGTTCGGCTTCTGCCCATATTATGGTAAGTTCTGTAACTAAAGAAGAAGAGTTAAGCATTGATGAAATTTTAAAAATATTACAAGAGTCACAGCAAATGCGAGAACTCAATAAAGAACTCAGAAAAAAATCATTAGACTTAACAAGAGCTACCGATGATTTAAAAAAAGCAAACAACCAATTAAAAGATATTGATGCCCTTAAAGATGAGTTTTTGTATACGGTTACTCATGAACTTAGAACACCTCTAACTTCTATAAGAGCTTTATCTGAAATAGTTCATGATAATCCCGACATGGAAGAAGAACAGCGAAGTGAATTTATGGGAAGAGTGGTAAAAGAAACAGAACGTTTAACTCATTTAATAACACAAGTATTATACTTAGAACGTTATGAAAGCGGAAAGCAGAAATTAAACTTATCATCTTTTAGCATGGTTGAATTAGCAGAGGATGCATTTCAATCAATAGAACCTTTGGCGAAAATAAAAAACATTGATTTTAAGTTAATTCATCCAAACAGTTCACTTTTATTGCATGCAGACAAAGATCTTCTCAGACAGGTCATGATTAATTTATTAGGAAACGCAGTAAAATTTACGAATGAAGATGGTCATATAGAATTTATTTTGACTGATAATCATGATGAGATTGTTGTTACTGTTAAAGATAACGGTAAAGGTATCCCTAAAGTTGACCAACCTTTTTTGTTCGACAAATTCTTTCAGGCTCGAAATCAAACAGTAAAAAAACCGGAAGGAAGCGGTTTGGGGCTTGCTATTTCTAAAAAAATAGTAATTATGCATGGTGGTAAAATATGGGTTGAAAGTGAAGAAGGAAAAGGTTCTCGTTTTATGTTTTTAATCCCTAATTTTATGGCTCGAAATGTATAGTTATGAATAAAATTCCTTATAAAATATTATTGGTAGACGATGATCCTAATATCTTAATTTCATTAGAATTTTTGATGCGTAAAAGTGGCTATGATGTTTTAATAGCACGCAATGGTTCAGAAGCGCTTGAGTTATTAAATGATACGGTTCCAGATCTTACTCTCTTAGATATTATGATGCCAGATGTTGATGGTTACCAGATTTGTAAACACATCAAATCTTCAAAAAAATTAAAGCATAGTAAGGTGGTTTTTATGAGTGCAAAAACAAAAGAGAGTGATATACAAAAAGGATATAACCTAGGCGCCGATTTATATATTACAAAACCTTTTGCTACAAAAGAACTCGTGAAAAAAATTTCAGAACTATTAGCATAAGCGTTTTTTAAACTAAAAATTGCTTATTTGGTATAGTTATTCAAATTCTGCGTGATAATTGTAATACCTTAATTGAAAAATTAAGGTAGTTATGAGTCATAAAGCCACACACCAGTTTAGCATTACTCAACCAGAAAAGTTTTGGCAAAAACAAGCGCAAGAACTAACATGGAATAAATTTCCTAAAACAATTTTATCCAAAAACAAACTTGGTTTTTATCATTGGTTTGAAGATGGAGAAATAAACATGTCGTATCTCTGTCTTGATTATCATATTGAAAATGGTAGAGGAAATCAAATCGCATTAATTTACGATTCTCCTGTTAGTAATACTGTTCAAAAATATACATACAATGAGTTAAAAACAGAAGTTGCAAAATTTGCCGGAGGGTTAAGTTCACTTGGTATTACTAAAGGTGATACTGTAATAATTTATATGCCAATGATTCCACAAGCTATTATTTCAATGTTAGCCTGTGCTAGAATTGGTGCCATTCACTCAGTTGTATTTGGGGGTTTTGCATCACATGAATTAGCAGTTCGCATTGATGACTGTAAACCAAAGGCTATTGTTACTGCAACATATGGTATAGAAATAGATAGAGTCCTTTCATATACGCCATTAGTAAAAAACGCTATTGAAGAATCAGAATACAAACCACCTTATACAATTGTCTATAATCGAAAACAACACGAAGTTGTTAATGAATTGAATGATTCTATTGATTTTGAAACATTAAAAAATAACTCTCAGGAAATAAATTGTGTTTTTCTAAAATCAACTGATCCTCTTTACATTTTATATACTTCCGGTACAACCGGTAAACCTAAAGGTGTACTCCGCGACCACGGTGGTTATGCCACTGCTTTAAAATTTTCAATGTCACATTTTTATGATGCTCAGCCAAGTGATGTTTTTTTTGCGGCAAGTGATTTGGGTTGGGTAGTTGGACATTCATTTATTACATACGGCCCTTTAATACAAGGTTGTACTACAGTTTTATATGAAGGTAAACCTATTAAAACTCCTGATGCTGGTGCATTTTGGAGACTAATAGAAGAATATAAAGTTAAAATTATGTTTACTGCTCCGACAGCAATTCGAGCTATTAAAAAAGAAGATCCAGACGCTCTATTCTTAAAAAAATATAATATATCTTCCTTAAAAACTTTATTTTTAGCTGGTGAGCGTTGTGATATAACAACCTATAATTGGATTGTTGATCTTTTAAATCGCCCCGTGATTGATCATTGGTGGCAAACAGAAAGTGGTTGGCCAATGTTGGGAATTATGACTGGCGTTGAGCCTTTGCCGGCAAAAGCAGGTTCTGCAGGCTTACCAGTGTGCGGCTACGATATTCAGATTTTAGATGAAGACGGCAAATATGTTGATGATGGTAAAGAAGGGCTAATTTCAATCAAATTACCCTTGCCTCCAGGTTGCTTAAACACATTATGGAACAATGATGCGCGTTTTAAAAATGGTTACTTAACTCAGTTTGAAGGATACTATACAACAGGTGATGGAGGATATAAGGATACAGATGGTTACTTTTTTGTAATGGGCAGAGTGGATGATGTTATAAACGTAGCCGGTCATCGGCTAAGTACAGGAGAAATGGAAGAGATTATCTCTACCCATCATAGTATTGCCGAGTGTGCTGTTGTTGGTATGAATGATGAATTGAAAGGACAGGTTCCTTTGGCATTTGTTGTTTTAAAAGACTGGCAGTTGATTTCTGAAATTGATTTGGAAAAAGAATTAGTAACACTTATTCGAAATAAAATTGGAGCCATTGCCTGCTTAAAAAACGTAGTGGTTGTAAAACGTTTGCCCAAAACACGTTCCGGAAAAATACTTCGCAAAACGTTAAGAAGTATGGCCGATTTCAGCGAAATAATTATTCCATCAACCATTGAAGACATTACAGTGCTTGATGAGATTAATGATAAATTAAAAATATATGTACTAAATAAATAATATACAATGAATATTTCTTTTAACCCATGGCACAATGTTTCTTATGGAGAAGCGTCACCAAATGAAGTAACGGCAATTATTGAAATCCCAAAAGGAAGCAGAGCAAAGTATGAATTAGATAAAGAAAGTGGCTTAATAAAACTTGATAGAGTGTTATATTCATCTGTAGAATATCCTGCAAATTATGGTTTTATTCCACAAACCTATTGTGATGATAATGATCCGTTAGACATTTTAGTATTATCACAAATAAATATTGTTCCAATGTGCATTGTATCTGCTAAAGTAATTGGCGTAATGCGCATGATTGATGGTGGTGAAATAGATGATAAAATTATAGCAGTGGCGGCTAATGATGTTAGTGTAAATTATATAAGTGAAATTGCTAATCTTTCGCCAAATTTTTCAAACGAAATAAAACATTTTTTTGAGGAATATAAACGTCTTGAAAACAAGACCGTTGAAGTTATAGAATTTCAAGATTCTGCAACTGCAAAAAAAATTATTCAGGAAGCAATTGATTGCTATAAGGAAAAGTTTATCGAGTCTAAGAATATTTTAAAGGCTGTTTAATTGTAATCCTTTGCTTTACAATTAAAATATAAGCCTGCTCAATTATCATTAATTACGAAAAATTTTATTCATATTAATGTTTTTATATTAAACAGCTAAAAAATAATATATTTATTAATATAAAATAAACTTATATTTTTGTCCTTAAAAATTAAGGACCTTTTAACTCAAAACTTATGTCGATTAGCCTAGAACTTAAACAACGAAACGGAGAATTGTGCGAATTATGTAATAGCGAATCAGCTACACACGATTACACAGTAAGCCCTAAAAATGATGAATCAATTGATAACCAAGTGGCATTATGCAATACTTGTTTAGAGGCAATAGATAGCAAAGAAGCTAGTTTTCACTGGCGTTGTTTAGAAGGAAGTATTTGGAGCCCGGAACCAAGTGTACAGGCAGTAAGTTATAGAATATTACAAAATTATAAAGAAGAAGATTGGGCTAATAATTTAATTAGTTCAGTTGATTTAGATGAAAATGTTATACAATGGGCATTGAGTGCTTTTATCGTAGCAGATGTGCACACAGATGCTTTTGGAAATACATTAGAAAACGGCGATACTATTGTTTTAACGCAAGCCCTTAACGTTAAAGGAACAAATTTTACAGCGTCGAAAGGAACTGTAGTAAAAAAAATTAAACTAGTTCACGATAATGTTGAACAAATAGAAGGAAAGATCAACGACCAAACCATCGTTATTCTCTGCAAATTCGTTAAGAAAAATTAAGCCTAAAAAAAGCCTCTTATAGAGGCTTTTTTTCTAAGACTATATTTAACAAACCTTTCTCGTAATTTCCTTTTGCCATTGGAAATAGCCTTTTATAACCCGAACATTTAATCTAAAAATAAATTCCCAGTAGGGATCATTTTAAATAAAATATGATGAACTTATTTATTTAGTATCATAGTGTTAATGTGTCTATAATACATTTTTTGAAACAGCTGAATTTTTATCTAACATGAAAAACACAAGATCAGCTTTACCATCTGTTTCTAGAGACAATTGTTCATATTCAATAAATATTGCATCATCCATAGAAAGCTTAATATCTTTCTTCAGAATATTTATGTTTCCATCAAAGACGTATAAATAACCTGCTTTCCCTGATAGTTTTGGCAATGCAACTTTCCCTTTTTCTATGGTTGAGTCATACAACAGGATATCAGTATTTATTTTCAATGGGGCAAAGGATTTATCATTCCCTCCAATTAAACGACATTAACTAATGCTATGGACTTCAGATAAATTTGCAAATTAAACTTTAGGCAGCACTTGATTTTACTATTTCTTAAATGATACTATGCTTTACGGTTATTTTTTCGAAAGTTATAATTAAAACAAAAACAAGCTAAAAGTATAGTTATTATAACTACAAATTAAAATCAGGAAGACTATAAGTTATTTGGAAAATATTTTTATTGAATTAATGCAGATAGACAATCTTCACTATTAAAGTGAATTTTAAACATTTAAAATCAGCTCCCCATAAATAAAATTAAAAAATTTAGTAAAAATAATTTACTTTATTTTTTATTAAG
>Ga0209134_10000525_pt1 | contig 10205 bp, 8 predicted proteins | sample LauGreSp1BDMLBSN_2_FD_187566 | JGI IMG/M metagenome (GOLD analysis project Ga0209134, IMG submission 187566) | Freshwater lake microbial communities from Lake Michigan, USA - Sp13.BD.MLB.SN (SPAdes) (version 2) | ecosystem: Environmental > Aquatic > Freshwater > Lake | place: Lake Michigan, USA... | reverse complement strand
TTTTTGTGCTTCAGTAATGATTGGTTTAGCAGTCATTTCCTTATAGGCAGCAGTAATACGTGCATTAGCCTCTGATGCTGTCTCACCTGGTAGGCGATTAGTGCGGTCTGTTGACTTAGCGCCAGATGCAACTTGTGCTCTGGTCGCTTCCTCAATCTCAGCCTGAGTTAATCCTTTAACTGGCATTATACGCCTCCACCTAACGCTCTAATCAGAGATGTCGCTGACTGGCGACCTAGTTCATTTGCCTTAGTTGTGTACTCCCAGTTAGGAGATTTACGTGCTGCTGCACGAATCTCTGCAACTGAAGGTTGAATAATCTTTCCGTCGACCACCTTAGGGATAGCCCAAGATTCAACTAATGGGTTATCAAATCCCACGGTGTTGACATCTACCTCCCACTCATCTGCAATAACTTTCATAATTGGTAGAGCGAAGTCCTTGGTAGTTGCATCAGGTGTTGAATCAAATCGTGCAGCAAGAGATGGGAACTGTAACTTTGCTTGTTCGCGCAGCAATGACTTGTAGTCATTAAGGCTCATCTTGCCCATTGAGATATCTTTAGCAGCCTTTTGGATTTCAGCATCTGAGACACCAAATAGGTTAAAGTCCTTGACTAATCCACGAACTTGCTGTAGATTGCCAATTGCTTTACCGCCAAGAGTTCCTTCATCCTTAAAGTTAATCTTTCCCCATAGGTAATCGCTGGCAAAACGCTTAGGGTCAAAGAATGAAAGAGTCTTTGTTGTAATAATATTAGATACAGCCTTTTTGATGTCTTCTGCTGTAGCACCAGGAGTAACCTTTTCACGGGCTGACTTAACAATTGTTTCAATCTGCTTGTTAGATTCTTCGCTAAATAGTTCAACAAAAGCCTTGATTTCTTCAGGCGTAAACTTGCCTGTGTACTGGATATCTTCAGCAACCTGCTGTAACAAAGTCTTTGCTGCTGCGTAGTTTAACTTTACATAATCTTTGTATGTTGCAGATGTAGCGCTATCAGACTTACCGCCCGAATTACCCATTGCTACAGCAATTAATGCGGCTAATTCCTCATTTGTCATTATTTAACTGCTTTCATAGTGTCTTCTGTAAAGTAACGGTTAATAATTTCCTGCAACTTTGGATGCCACTGACCTGAATTACTTTCAAGTAGTAACTCGTAAACTTGCTTTAATCTGGATTTACGTGGGTCACGGTCAGGAAGAGCCTGATAAACAGAAACAATAATCTGGCGCTGTTCATCAAACTTTTTAACATCCTGGAAGAACTTGGTATCACCAAACTTCTTCATCCATTCTTTGTTATTGACAATCTCGTTGAAGGCTCTTGCGTAGCGGAAAGAGTTATCTCCACGCTCAGATTCGTTCCACTCATCCCACCATAACTGACTTGATTCTTTAAGTTCAGTATTTGCATACTTCTTTAAGATTTCTCTAAGTTCAGGATGGGAGCGCAATGACTTGCCGTCTTTGTCAAGTGCAGCCTTTTCCAATGTATCTCTTACATTGTTGTACTTTTCCCAAGTACGGTTAACCTGACGACGCTCTTCCTCCTGCTTAGGAGTCAAAGCAACATCATTAAGTCTAACGTTATTAGGAAGCATTGTGTTTGGGTTCTTCAAGATGTTGTAGACAGAAAGGTTAAAGTCTTCCTTCTTTGTCTCAATATCTGATGTGAGAAGACCAATCAACTTAGTATCAATTTTACCTAGTGCTTCAACTAAACCGAAGTCTTCTTTCCAGATACGGTTGTATGCTTCAACAGTAGGCTGTACATATACATTAGATGTTGAACCTTTGTATGTGATTCTATCTAATGGGAAGTTAGGACCAACATTTGCAAGGAACTCATCTCCTGCTTTTTCTTTGGCAATCTCATCATTGAATCCCTTTTCACGATACTTATTAACAAGGATGTCATAGTAATCGTCAAAGATTTGCATTGGTCGAGTATCAACCTTTGCAGGTACACCAAATGGTGAGGCAAAAGACCAGCGTGCTTTCTGTCCGAAGAGAGCCTTCGCCTCTTCATAAACAGCCTTTTCACCTGGATACTTACCAAGTTTCATATCCTGTAATGTCATATAGTAGTTATGTACAGACTTCCAAGAAGTTAAGAAGTCTCTGTCGCCCTTAGGACCTACATAGTACTTGTAGAAATCTCTAGCCCAAGCAGGTGTTAAGCCTTCGGCAATAGATGTTTCAGGACCATATGGAAAAATAACATCGTATGTAGGACCAAGAATGGACTTCATTGTATCCTCGGTTGACGGCTTTGCCTTCATAATCGTACCAACAGATATTGCTGCGTAGATAGAAGGTGATGGGATATTAAGCAAGAAGCCTAATGAACGTGCATTAAGTCGTACACCCTTACCGCCGAATGCTCCCATTTCTTTTGTTCCAGGAACAATGATATGTGTAGCATCTAGTGGGTTCTCTACTGGATTGCCGTATTGGTCAACACCGAACGACTCAAAGAGTCCTTGGTATGAACGAAGGAACCCAGCAGTGCGTGTAGGGTTCTTAATAGCAAAGCGACCATAGCGATAGAACGCATTAAGTGATGCTGCAGGGAATGCAACTGCTGCACGAATTGTGTAGAGTCCACGATTCTGACGGCGAATTGTGTAGAAAACTCTTTCGGTTTCTTGAATAGCCTCAATAGATGCTGATTGACGTAGCGCATTAAGACGCGCTAATCCACCTTCACCCGTAAAATCTACACCCTGTTTAGCAAGTGCATCAGCCTTACGTGCAACTGTATCTAGGAAGATTTTATCTCCAACAGCCCAACGGATTGGGTTTTCTGGTGCAGTAAGAATCTTGAATATTTTGCCAGATGTACGAGAGATAAACTTATCTAGTCGTGCTAGTCCACGAAGACCGAATGTATCACTTGCCAAGTGGTAATCAAAATCATTTGGGTGGATAGCAGACATACGGTCTATATCCTTAGCCATAAGCAACTGCAAATCTGCAGATGTTACTTCACGCTCTAGTACTAAAGCACGAGCCTCTACATTTGGAATGTATCGGTTAACGAAAGCCACTCTGTCCTGAATTAAACCAGGAATCATCATATCTGTGTAGGTACCAAACTGGTCAAAGTATGACTTATTTGCTAAGCCCCACTCAAGTAGACCCTTCTCAGGTACTCCCGCAAGGATTTGGTCAATCAATGGGTCTCCACGCATAGCGCGGTTAACTACCCAAGCCAACTCTTCAAAGTAAATAGGGCTGTCAATGTCAGTAATAGTGCTAGGTGCTTTACGCATCAGTGCATTTTGGCGTACACCTACTGATAGTTCATTTAGGTAAGTTGCTGCAACAGTCTGAGAGTTCTCAAGTTCAGCACGCATAGCCTTACCGAATTGATTCTCATCAAATAGTGAGTCTAACTTTGTCCACTGTCCGTTAATCATACGGTAGTTTTCTTCTTTACCGTAGTAACGCTTCTTGAATTCAGCAGACTTACCAAATACCTGTGCTTGCTTATACTTAGCCTCACCAAGATTCTTGACTATATCGTCGATAATCTTGTATTGCTGAGCAATCTCTTCGTTGACTCTGTAAATATCTGCAGGGTCTGGTGCAAGTGTATTGATTTGTCCCTTTGCTCGACCAATTGCAGCCTTTGCGTTAGCAACTGCTGCACCAATATTAGCCTTTGTAACAGAACCAGTTGTCTCTAGGTAGGCAAGACGACGCTCTAGGTTGGTAAGACTTGGAACTTGCTCAATACCACCAAATGGCTTTACCGCATCACGTAGTGATAGTTCAAGTTCATCTACTAAGTTCTGTGCAGCCTTAAGGTCTTCTACAACTCGTCCACCGTTTTGCGCTCTAGTTGCAGGAGAAACCATATTCATATCAAAGAATGACGAATACTCTGCAGTTAATTGGTTCAACTGTGAAACTGCATCGTTGAGTTGGTTAGAGATAGAGTCAACAGTCTTGTTAACTGCTGCTGTTTCTCCACCGCGTAGGACGCGACTAGCCTGACCTAGGATTCTATTCTTAGAATTCTTTAAGAAGTTAGTTGTCATATTGGGAACTTCTGCTGCAATGAATGCTGAACCCTGTGAAAGGAATGCTGAAAGAGAAGGTTCACCAATTGACTGCTTAGGAATGTATGAAGGACGAGCCAATACATCCAAAGTCCAAATCTTATTTGATGCCTCGAACAAAGCCTTAATCTGGTCGTTGGCTGTAAGACCTGCACGCTTAGTGCTGCTTACCTTGGAAGCCTTGATGATTTCTTGTTCAATCATTCCCCAAGGACTCATACGACGTGACTCAATAAGTTGGCGCTGCGTGTAAGGGTCGGGGTCAATCTTGCGACCTTGTGCATCAATAGCAAAACCATCACGCGCTAGATTATTATGGTTTGTTGCTAGACGAGCCTTCATATCACGAATAAATGCAACAACTTCTGCTTCGTTTGACCAACCATAGGTACGTGCTAAATCAACACCCATACGCTCATCGATTAAATCAAGTACTTCGTTTCGTGCAATGTCAGTCTTGGCATTGAGAAACTCTGATACAAAGCGATTGCGGTATTCTCCCGCTGTTACAAACTTAGTAGGTGAAACCTTTACAGTGTTTGTGCCATTAGCAAATAATGCGACGTCATCAAATACAGCGTTAAGTTCTGTCAATCCATCAAACGGACGAGCACCAGAGAATGTAACAAAACCTAGTGGCTTGTGAGTACCAGTAAATCGAATAAGTCGAGTAACTGGACCCTTGGAACTGATACCGATAATGCGCTCTTCGATGATTCCCATCTTGCCTGCATTACGTGTGACTGCTTCGTTATTAAACTCACGAGTTGTCTTTGCAGCCTTAAATCTATCAGCAACACCGCGAGCCTTGATGTAAGTTTCTTTACCAAAGATTGGCTCTGCAGGGAAATATTCTTTCCCTAGAACTCTTGGACTCTTAGCCATTGGGTCCATAAACGCATTGTAAACTTCACGATACTGTGGAACCTGATTGATAGCGTTATCAAATGCTGAGTTGATTCTGTCAAGTGCTGTACCTGTTGGGTGATAAAGTTCACCAGTGTCAATTACCCTAGACACAATAGTAGCGTTGACATTTGCTAATTCGTAAAGGTCTGCAGGAGCATTCTTTGACAGTCTGTCTAGTGCTGGTAAATAACCTTTATCTGCAAGGATTAAATCCTTTACAGTGTTTGGGTCAGTTGCCCTCTGTATTGGACCAATTAAGTCTTCATTGTTACTGTAATCTTTTATTTTGTTTGTAATAAAATTAATGTCAGTTGTGTTTGCAAGTGCTTCGACATCCGCTGCAGCCACTGACTGACGACCAGTAGTTCCACCTGAATTGGTAAATGCAATACCGTCGTTAATCTCTGCTTCAAAAGTTTCAAGGGTCTTACCCTTTGTCATAACACCAGCACGCTTTAAACCAGTTGTGCCTGCTGCGCCGATGAGTTTACCCGCACCAGCAAGGGCTAAGTTGCCTACTGTGAAGTCACCGATACCTGTGTACCAACGACCAACAGTATTATCAATGTAGTTCTTTTGGATATCTTCGTCATTCCAAAGATTAATCTTTGCTGTATCGATATCGCCTAAACCAAGGATAGCCTGTGAAATTGGTGCAACCAAGGGAATAAGTTCCGACTTAGTAAGCGCCTGCATAGTAGTAACTTTTTCGCTTCGCTTGTAAGCAGCCTTAACGTCCTTGACTTGGAAGCCCTTTTCAAACTCGCCAGGCTGGTACAGTGGAGAGGTAGGGTCAGCAAGTAATCCTATAGTTGAAACTGGACGAGTTACGTAAGGTGAAATAAAATTTTCGTTAGCAGCAATTGCTGCACGTAAAACCAAGTCAGAGTTTGGAGCGCTTGTTTTTACTTCGTAGTTAAGGTTTTCTTTGATACCCTTTTGTGCTGCCTCGGATAAACCTTGCTGCGAAAGAATCTTAGATGTACCGATGTTGGTTGCTGCAGGAAGAACTATGTTACTGACAGCCGCAGATGGACTGATAAAAGAACTTGGTCCACCGAACATCTCAAGTGTACCCATTGCTGTTTTTTCTACAAAACGTCCAACAGGTTTTGCAACCTTGTCGAGGAAGTCATTCCATAATGGCATTAACGACCTCCTTAGTTTCCAGTAATGTAGTTTGTAGTTTCGCCACCTTTAGGTGCTTCACCTGTAATAGAAGATATAAATGCGTCACGGTCCTCTGGAGAATCCCAAGGAACTAGCGCTAACTGCAATGCGATTGCAGCATTCTCGTAGCCTAAAGAATTTGCAAACTTATCAATGCTGTCATAAAGGCTACCGTATAGCCATTTATCCATTTATTCGTCCAATTGCATAGTTAACAAATTGCTTGAAAGAATCTGGTGCACCAGGAATGCGCGAGGCGTTAATCATTGCTGGTAGATACTTCTGGATAACCTCAAGGTTTTCTAGGTCACGAGTATCTGCTGTAACATTTGCTGGAAGTTGTGAATCTAATCCAGCGTTAATTGGCTCAGATGGGTTGTCAGTATCTGACATCAATGTATTCATACCTGTACTTGCAAGCATTTCTGCAATAGATAACTTAGGTGCTGGCTCTGTGGGAGTTGGGTTACCCGCTAGTGATGCTCCGCCTTGTTGTGCCATAGTCTCTACTCCCGTTGAACCTAAACTTTTCATATCTGGAATGTATCTAGTCGCTTGCTTGTTGTCTCCGCTTTGACCATTTCCGCCAAGTGGGTTAATGCTGGCTGGATTGTTTTGAGATGCATTTGGACGGTCACCACCACGATTTTCTGGTGCAGTTGTCATTCGTCATCCTCTTCTTCTAAGAAATTATCTTCAAGTTCACTGTTGTACTCTTCGGCTAAGCGCATCATTCCTGCTGCATTCCAAGGAGTCATTGCTTCACTTACTTCTGTATGAAGAAAGCGGTTGCCTTCGTAATCTGCCCATTCGGATATTAGAACCCAGCCTGAGGCTATGTAGTTTTTACCAGCAGAGTCTGTATCTACTAACAAACGTAGGGCATCCTCTACTGCTTCGCGGAACTCTTCACTCATTTTTTTAACTGAGTTTCTATAACGAAAGGTCCTGCGGTCTTACTATCATTAATAGCAGCAACCTCTGCTGCTTGTTCAGGAGTAACTCCTGCGTAGAGTGCACCAAGTGCGTAATCTCCACCAGTGCCTATTGCATAGTATCCATCCAAGTTGCGAGATACCGCAAAGTCACTATCTATTTCAAACAGATTACCGTTGAGTCCGATAATTGCACTAATTTCAAAATCTTTATCTGGTGACTTGGAATCAAGTAGACCAGCATCGGTAACAATTTGCTTGAGTGATGGTGCAACCTTGTTAACCATAAACTTAAACAAGTCAGTCTTATCTTTTGCTACTAAGACTGGTGGCTTCCAAGTGTGTAGTACAACTTGAAGCGCACGAACATCTCCAGCAACTCCCACTAAGTAGTTACCATTAGTAACAACCTTAACCATATCTGGGTGAGAGTAAATCTTTGAATCACCTACAACGCGGGAATCGCCAAGAACGACACAGCGATTTGCGTACTCAACGCCAATAATTGTAGTCACTGTGTCCCCTTCTTAAACTACTGGCTTACTCTTGTTGTTGCTCTTCCACCAGCGCCACCAGCGCCAGTTAATGTTGCCAAGATTGTTTGAATATCTTCTTGTGGAGCAGGTGCAAAAGGTGCGCCCTCTGGAGCAATAGCGCCTCCTGCTGGAACGCCTTCGGGAGCAGGGGACGTTTGCTCAACCATTTGTGGTGCCCCAGCAGGAGGAACTTGCTGCTGCGGAGCGAATGTGGCTTCAATTGCGTCTTCTAGTGCTTGACCCTTTTGACGAGCCTTGATAACCGCAGCAATCTTACGTACTACTTCTGAAGCATCCTGACCTTGTGTTGCCATCTGTGGGATGGCTTGTGTGTAGGCAGTAAGCGAACCAAGTAATGCAGCACGCATATCTTCAATTTCAATCTTCTCAAGTTCCTGAGTTACGTTCACAGTAAATGGAAGTTCTCTCATAGCCATATCTCGGCTGATGAGTTTTCCTCCAAGTGCTTGAAGCATAAAGATAAGACCTTGCGCTGGGTTAAGACCAGCAAGCATACCGTAACGAACATCAGCAGAGTAATCTTCTTTGATGTCTTTAGATGGCTTGTATGTGACTTCATATGGAGAACCTGAATCTACACCACGAATTGTTTTTTCTTCTGGATAAATCTTTTCATCAACTTCAAAGCAGAGGCTAATAACATCGCGTAGTGCTGCAGCGAAGATAGCCTGTGCTGATTTGACCTGGGTATCGAATGCACCCATAAGTGCTTGCACGCCTTGTCCAGTGACGATTGAAGCATCAATGTTACCTGTACGAGATTCTGGGTAACGTGTACCAACACGAAGTTCTTGGTTGAGCAATGTCTGCTCAGTAAATGCACCCTGTGGAAGTGTGAGTTCAACACGACGTACACCTGCTGGGTTTGCAGTACGGATAACTGCGTCTCCACCAAGTTGTAGTTCCTGTACATCCTGTGGAAGTACGATAGGAGCCTGAACAGACTTCTCTGCTGCTTCCATTGCAAGCAACGCAAAGCGGTTGCGTAGCAACTGGATACCTAGAACATCATCAAATTGTCCACGTAGTTCGCCATCAACTGAAGGCTTACGTGCAACAATAACCATCATCTTACCCAGAGGATTGCTTACCTTAGAAAGAACTAAATCTTCCTTTGTTGGTAAGTAGATGATTGATTGGTCTTTGTCATAATAGCGAATTAACTCAACCTCATTATTAAGGTCTTGCTTGTAGCCTTGACCACCAAGCAGTTGCCTTTCAAACTCTGGAAACTGAGTAACTAGTTCGCCCAATGTCATAAGATATCTTTTAGCAAATGCCACACAACGTCCATAGCGGTCAAACTCTGGATAGGAACCTATCGGGTTTTCTATGCGGATACGTGGCAGTTTTGCTTCTTCGTCCAGTTCAATAATGAACGGAACGAAACCATAGGTGATATACCAGTCAGCGCCTGAGTACATCTGTACTGATAAATCAGAGTGGGAGAAGTAGTTAGAGGCAATACGAGTGCGCTTGTCAGCAAATGTACGCGCTCTGTCTGAAACTGAATTTGCTGCTGAGCAGTTTACTGCTGGCAGCGGAGCCATAACTTCTGACAAGTCACGTGCAACGACGTCAATGAAGTTAGCAACTACGTTGGCGTCTACGCCATCTGGAAAGAAGTCAGGGTAAACCTGTGAGATTTGACCCTTACGGACAGCAAGGACGTCAAGGTTGCGAGCATCGCGCTCACTGTTGCGGTAGCGTAAAGAGACGACTCTCGCTGCTACCTGTTCCATTGATAATGCCATTGTTGTCCTAACGATTAAAGGGAAAAATTACTTAGATGGTCGGTAGAGTTTATCTACTGTTTTTGATGTTGTTGTTACCCCACCGCTATTGCGCTCAGACAATGATGGGAAACGACTTTCAAAAGCCTTTGCAACGCTGTCTGCATACTTCTTTGTTCTTTTTTCTTCTGCTGTTTTTGCAGGTTGTCCAGCAACCTCAACAGCATAGTGATACTGAGAGTTCATCGCACCACGGGTTATGCGTGGTTGATTGCTTCGTGATGTAGGCATAATGTTTTCCTATCCGTATTGACCTGACCATTGGTCTGCAAATGCGTCATCTAAGTTGACTGCGTATCTGCGACCTTGCTGAGCACGAGTTGCCCAACGGTTTGATTGGTATTGCGCTGCTTGACTTGACTTCTGCATCATCTCTCGAATGCGGATGACAGCAAACCATAAAGCCATAACCACGTCAGTTGGATTCTTAGTGTCAGGCTTCCAAGTGATAAGTTCCTGTACTAAAGTCTTGAGACCTTCAGAACCTTCGTTGCTTGGTAGTTCGATAATATTATTATCTTGAAAGCGTCCATCTCTGGTATTACCAAAGAGCGTAGCCATAGATGCCACACCAAAAGATGTGTCCCACTTATTCTTACCAGTAAAGTGAGAATTAAGTTGCGTACCGTAACCTGCTAGAAAGTTACGTAAGTTTTCGTCGAGTGCATACGCCTTCTGATGCGCGTTGATTTCGATACGCAATTCTTGAGGGCGGTATTTCTCCACCCAATCTTCGATTAAATTTTGAATCTTCTGTGGAGTAGGGTCT
>Ga0209134_10000521_pt1 | contig 10237 bp, 7 predicted proteins | sample LauGreSp1BDMLBSN_2_FD_187566 | JGI IMG/M metagenome (GOLD analysis project Ga0209134, IMG submission 187566) | Freshwater lake microbial communities from Lake Michigan, USA - Sp13.BD.MLB.SN (SPAdes) (version 2) | ecosystem: Environmental > Aquatic > Freshwater > Lake | place: Lake Michigan, USA... | reverse complement strand
GAGCTCCATCATGGAAGTCAGTCAGATCCCAGTCACTGCCCCTGCAGGCCAGCCAACTCTGCCTTCCCAGCAGGCGCAGCTGCTGGTCCGCCAGCTCAAGGATTTCTATGCCGGCTTTGGCGCGGACTCCCTCGGCCAGCTTGATCGCATCTATACCCAGGATGTGGAATTCCGGGACCCCGTCCATACGATGCATGGGTGTCTGGCGCTTAAAGCCTATTTCAAACGGATGTCCCTAAACCTCCAGCATTACTCGATACGTTACCTGGACGAGCACATTGGAGCCGAAAGTGCCTGGCTCAGCTGGGAGATGGACTTTGCCCACAAGCTGCTGGCAAACGGCCGCATCCTGACAGTACGCGGGATGACCCAACTGCGCTACACCACCAAGGTCTATAGCCACGAAGACTGTTATGACCTCGGTGCCCTTGTGTACGAACACGCTCCGGTCGTGGGTCCTCTCAACCGTCTGCTCAAAAAGCGCATGGCCCGGTAACACGCATGCAGACTCCGCGTGTTTACTGGTTGACGGGAGCCAGCTCGGGTATTGGGCGGGAACTCGCCCGTGGTTTGGCCACTGCAGGTCATCGCGTGTACGTGTCTGCCCGCAACACCGACGCTCTCGCCACACTGGTGGCAGACTACCCCGGGCAGCTGGTTGCGTTGCCTTGTGACGTCAGCGACGACCTGGCAATGCAGTCTGTGTTCAATTCCCTGCCCGAAGCACAACGTCCACAACAGCTAGATGGACTGATACTCAGCGCAGGCACTTGTGAATACGTGGATCTGCCAGAGCTCGACATGGCTTCTTTTCGGCGGGTAGCTGACGTAAACTTTTTCGGCGTGGTCAATGCCTGCAAGGTGGCGCTGCCCTTGTTGCAGGCGGCTGCGCAAAAGTCTGCTGGTCGCAAGCCCGAAATAGTCGGAATTTGCAGCATGAGCGTACTCACGGGATTTCCGCGAGCCGAGGCCTACGGTGCCACCAAGGCTGCGATGGGCTATTTTCTGAACGCGCTGCGCTGTGATGTGCAGGCCACCATCGATGTCACAGTAGTATACCCAGGGTTCGTGACGACCCCGATGACAGCGACCAATGATTTTCCAATGCCGTTCTGTATCAGTGCAACTGAAGCCGCCAGTCATATCCTGGCCAGGCTTGGGCGCGGCAAGCGCAGCATTTCGTTCCCATGGCAGCTTGATCTGCTCCTGCGCCTGGCCAGTCTGTTGCCAGGCTTGTGGTATGGCGTGTTGATGAAAAAGATCAGTCGGCAGCACAAGAAAAGCGGTTCAACACCCCAAGGCAGGCCAGCACCATGAACGCCAAGCTTCCCACGATCCCGGCAAGCAGGCGTATTGCTGTCATCGGCAGCGGCATTTCCGGCATGACGGCGGCATACTCCCTGTCGAAAGACCCTGTCAACGAAGTGCACGTGTACGAGGCAGGCACTCGACTGGGCGGGCACACTGCGACCATCGATGTGAGGCACGATGGTGAGCAGCTTGCCATCGATACTGGCTTCATCGTGTTCAACGATCGTACCTATCCGCATTTCATTGCCTTGCTGGATGAACTTGGCATCGCAAGCAAAGCCACGCCGATGAGCTTCAGTGTCAGTGATGCCGTCAGCGGCATTGAATATGCCGGCAGTAACCTCAACAGCTTGTTCGCACAGCGCCGTAATCTGTTCTCGCCGCGTTTCCTGCGCATGGTGCGCGACGTCCTGCGTTTCAACAAAGAGGTGGAAACGCATCTGCAGGCCAACCCGGCGCTCGGTGCAGAAACCCTGGGTGCTTATCTAAAGCGCTTTGGCTACAGTCGTGAATTCATCGCGTGGTACCTGTTACCGATGGGGGCTGCGATATGGTCTTCTGACCAGGTCACCATGGAGGCCTTCCCACTGGAGTTCTTCGTGCGCTTCTTCCGCAATCACGGATTGCTGGATTTGCACAATCGTCCCCAGTGGCGCGTGATAGAAGGAGGATCGCGTACCTATATCGAACCGCTCATGGCCTCTTGCCGTGAGCGCATCTACCTCGATACCCCGGTCAAAACGGTGACCCGGCGCGTGTGGGTGCGCGGCAAGCCCCAGGTTTGCCTGAGCAGCGCGCGTGGCAACGAATTTTTTGATGAAGTGGTGTTCGCCTGCCACAGTGACCAGGCATTGCGCCTCCTGGCTGATCCTACCCCGGCCGAACGCCAGATACTCGGTGCCATTCCCTATATGCGCAACGAGGTAGCCTTGCACCATGATCACAGCTTGCTGCCGCACTCACGCCGCACCTGGTCGAGCTGGAACGTCAGCCTGGGTCGCAGTGATGCGGCGCTGCCGGCGCTGACCTACAACATGAATATCCTGCAGGGGCTGCAGAGCCGTCACACCTGGTGTGTAACCCTCAACCAGACCCATCTGGTCGCCCCTGACAAGATTGTCGGGATTTACCACTACGACCATCCGCTGTTTACCCTGGAGGGTATTGCTGCACAGCAACGTCATGCCGAAATCAGCGGTTTGGCTGGAACCTGGTACTGTGGCGCCTGGTGGCGCAACGGCTTCCATGAAGACGGAGTGTTTTCCGCGCTGCGCGTAGCCGAAGCGCTTGCTGCACAGCCAGTCCCTGCGCTGGCACTGGTGGGTTAGGTCAGATGGCAATTCCGGCTACCGACAACCTGGAGAATTTGCACAGCGCCATTTATGAAGGCGTTGTGACCCATAGCAGGCTGCAACCCCGCAGGCATTTTTTCAGCTACAAGGTAAGCATGGTCTACCTCGATCTGGAGGAACTGGAACAGGTATTTGCGCGCCACTGGGCCTGGTCCCTGCAGCAATTCAATCTGGCCAGCTTTAAACGAGCGGATTATCACGGTACGGGAACAGAACCGCTGTCGACTTCGGTACGCATGACGATTCATGCCGCCACCGGTGTGATGCACAACGGACCCATTCGCATGTTGAGCAACCTGCGCTACTTCGGTTTTATCATCAATCCAATTACCTGTTACTACTGCTTCGACACTCATGGGCAACTGCAATATGTGGTCGCGGAGGTTACCAATACTCCGTGGCGAGAGCGCCATGCGTATGTCTTGCCGATGACTGGCGTGCCCGGGGAGCCCGGTGGCGATACAGTTAACTTTCCCAAGTGCATGCACGTGTCTCCCTTCATGCCGATGGACATGGAGTACCTGTTCAAGACCCGGCAACCCGATGATCAACTGACGCTTTACATGGAAAACCGGCGCAACGGGGAGACCAGCTTTACGGCCTCCCTGCGATTGCAACGGAGGGAACTGACTTCTGGCAACATGGGACGTCTGTTATGGCGTTATCCGTTGATGACGGTGCAAGTGGCATTGGGTATCTACTGGCAGGCATTTCAGCTTTGGTGGAAGGGTGTCAAATTCATTGCGCATCCGCCCAAGGCCGGGGTGCCAAAGCAAACCGGGCCCCGGCAGGCAGTACGATTTACTGAAGAACACGATCTCTGATAACCAGCATTGAAGTTGACGACCATGGATAACTGGAAAATTACTGATACCAATCTGGCCCGCACTGAAAAATCTGTGCGCCGCAGCTTCAACTCTCCAGCGCGCATGCTGGTACTGGCCACTCTGGGTCGGCTGCAGCGCGGCAGCCTGCTATTGGTAGAGGAGGGCACCGAGCGCCATTTTGGCGAAACCCGTCATTTGGCCGACGTGCAGGCGACGTTGGTCGTCAAACATCCGGATGCCTGGCAGTTTGTGCTCAGCAACGGATCCCTCGGAGCCGGAGAAGCCTACATGCTTGGCTTGTGGGACAGCCCTGACTTGTTGCAGGTCATTCGCCTGTTTGTGCTCAACCTGGATCTGCTGAACGCGATGGACAACAACGGTTCATGGCTCAAACGCTTGACTGCGCGCTTGTTTCATCTGCTGCATCGCAACAGTCTGGAGGGCTCACGCCGCAACATTTCTGCGCATTACGATCTTAGCAACGAATTCTTCCAATTGTTTCTCGATCCTACCCTGGCTTATTCCGCTGCCATCTTCAGCAGCGAGACCCAGGATCTGGAAGCCGCTTCCCGCAACAAATTCCAGCATGTATGCACGCGCTTGCAATTGCAGCCAACGGATCATCTGCTGGAGATCGGCACAGGCTGGGGAGGACTCGCAATCCATGCGGCGCGCCACTTTGGTTGCCGCGTGACGACCACGACCTTGTCAAAAGAGCAGGCCAGGCATGCGCGTGCGTGGATCCGGCAAGAGGGCCTGGAAGAGCGCATCACGGTGCTGGAGCAGGATTACCGTGAACTGACCGGGCAATATGACAAGCTGGTGTCGATCGAAATGATCGAAGCGGTAGGAGCGGCCTATTATGGTGAATATTTCAGCCGTTGCTCGGCGCTGTTGCAACCGGACGGGTTGATGCTGATCCAGGCCATCACCATTTCCGATCAGCGCTACGAGTATTCGCTGCGCAACACCGATTTCATCAAGCGGTACATTTTCCCCGGCGGCCAGCTGCCCTCCAACATGGTGATTGCCCAGCACATTACCCGTGACACCGACATGCAATTGATCGGCCTCGAAGACATCACCCGTGATTACGCCCGCACCCTCAATTTGTGGCGCCATAATTTCCAGGATGCTTTGCCCGCCGTGCGTCAACTGGGCTTCGACGAAGCCTTCATCCGCATGTGGCGCTTCTATCTGTGCTTCTGCGAAGGCGGCTTCATGGAGCGCGTAATCCATACCGGGCAGTTCCTGATGGCCAAACCCGGTTTTCGCAGTTTGCCTGTCATCAAATGAGTGCTTGAGTGGTAGAGTGGCCGCCTCACGCCTTCAGAGAAGGCTTAATGGCCAGGCCACGCCACGCATGACTCAAGACACTGCTGCACATCCCTACGATTCCCTTACACCGGATGCGGTGCTGACAGCCACCGAGAGTACCGGTCTGCTGTGCGACGGCCGCTTGCTGGCACTCAACAGTTACGAGAACCGCGTGTATCAGGTTGGCGTTGAAGACGCTGACCCTGTCATCGTGAAGTTCTATCGCCCCCAGCGTTGGTCACGCGACCAGATTCTGGAAGAGCATGCATTTACGCTGGAATTGCAGGCCGCTGAATTGCTGGTGGTGGCACCGACGGTAGATGCGGAAGGACGCAGCTTGTACAGCTTTGGAGATTTCCAGTTTGCCGTATATCCCCGCCGTGGCGGCCACAGTCCGGAACTTGATGAGGAGACCTTGCTGCAGCTGGGTCGCAGTCTTGGCATGCTGCACAGCATCGGTGCGAGCAAGAAGTTCAAGTATCGCCAGAGCCTGACCGTCGCCGGCTTTGGTCTCGCCAGCCGCGAGTTTCTGCTGCAACACGATTTCATCCCGAAAGAACTGCGTGCTGCCTATGAAAGCCTGAGTCGTGATTTGCTTGACCGGGTTGAAAAAATCTTCGACGCGCACAAACACGTGCATTCCTTGCGCCTTCATGGCGATTGTCATCCCGGCAACATCCTCTGGCGCAACGAGCAGGCGCATTTCGTTGATTTCGATGATTGCATGAGTGGGCCGGCGGTGCAGGATCTGTGGATGCTGCTGTCAGGTTCGCGTGAGCAGCAGTTGATACAGTTGTCAGAACTGATCGAGGGTTACGATACTTTCCACACCTTCAATCCCTCTGAACTCGGCTTGATCGAAGCGTTGCGTACCCTGCGCCTGATGCACTACAGCGGCTGGCTGGCACGGCGCTGGCACGATCCGGCCTTTCCCAGGCACTTTCCCTGGTTCAACTCGGTGCGCTACTGGTCTGGGCATGTGCTGGAACTGCGTGAGCAGTTGTCGGCGCTGGATGAACCGCCGTTGGTGCTGTACTAAGCTGGTGTTTTACTAAAGTTGGTGCTTTGGTAAAGCTGCCGCTTACTTCCAAAGCAGGGGCTTGTGACGAGCCGGATCCGTTGATTTTCAGCACGTGAGTGTTCCCGCAAATGCCCACTGTGGTAAGGTGCCCAGCTGTTGTTACCTTCCTGTTGGCATCCGTTTCATGAAGCAGTTTGCTGGTTTCTACCGCGCCATCCTCATCCCTGCCTGGGTTCTGCTGGTCTTGTCACTGGGTGCCTGTTCGGACGCTCCCGCCAAGGGTGAAGCGGCCGCAGTTGTAGCGTCAGGTACTGTCGTCAAAAGCCCGAACGACAAGCGCGAGTATCGCGCGCTGACGCTGGATAACGGTTTGAAGGTTGTGCTGGTCTCTGACCCTGAAACCGAAAAGGCCGCCGCTGCGGTGGATGTGAATGCGGGCTCCAACAGCGATCCCGCAGAGTTTCCCGGGCTCGCACATTTTCTCGAGCACATGCTGTTCCTCGGCACGACCGGCTATCCCGAGGCGGGCGAGTATCAGGAATACATTGCCTCCCATGGCGGCAGCAACAATGCCTATACTGCCTATGAGAATACCAATTACTATTTTGATATCGACAGTCCATATCTGGAACCGGCGCTGGATCGTTTTGCCCAGTTTTTCACGGCACCCCTGTTCACACCTGAATATGTCGAGCGCGAACGCAATGCGGTGCATTCCGAGTACCAATCCGGTTTGCAGGACGACAGCCGCCGTGGTTATTCCGCCCTGAAAAACCTGTTTAATCCCCAGCATCCGCTTGCCCGTTTTTCCGTAGGCAGCCTCACGACCTTGCAAGATCATGACGGGCTGAGCCTGCGTTCTGCGCTGTTGCAGCAGTATGACCGTTACTATTCTGCCAACCTGATGAGTGTCGCGCTCATCGGTCGTGAAAGCCTTGAAGAGCTGGAAGTCCTTGCGCGGCGTTATTTCAGCAGTGTGGAAAACCGGGATCGCAGTGCGCCGCTGACCAGCGCTCCGCTGTTCACAGACGCAAGCTTGCCGGCCTTGCTGGAAATCAGTCCGGTGCGTGATTCGCGTGCGTTGACGTTTACATTTCCGATTCCGGTCGTGGCGCAGCACTACCAATCCAAGCCGCTGGAATATCTGGGCTCAGTACTCGGGCATGAAGGCGAGGGCAGTTTGCTGGCACTGTTGCGCGAAAAGGGCTGGGCCAATGGCCTGAGTGCCGGTGGTGGATTTTCCTATCCGGATACAGCCACTTTTACCTTGAACGTAACCTTGACGGAGGAGGGAGTTGCCCATGTGGATGAGATCAGCGCCCTTGTGTTCCAGTTTATCGGTTTGGTCCGCACGGAGGGGGTACAGGAGTGGTTATTCGACGAATTGCGGGTGATGTCGGCGCTGTCCTTCCAGTTCCAGGAAGCCGCCGTACCGCAAGCGCTGGTCGGCAGCCTGGCGCGGCGCTTGCAGGAATATCCGGCTGCAGAGCTCATCACTGCGCCCTATGCCTACACAGAGTTTGATGCGGACTTGCTGCAGCAAATCCTCGCGCAGCTGCAGCCGGAGAACGTGCTGCTGACGTTTACGTCACGCGGCGTGGAGACTGACAGCACGGATGCGTGGTATGGCACGCCTTATCGTCACTCACGATTGCCCGCTGAACGTTTGCAGACATGGGCGCAGTATCCAAAGTCTGATCAATTGGCCATCTCGGAACCCAATCCGTTTCTGCCGGAAATGCTCGCCCTGAAGCCTTATCAAGGGGCAGATCCAATCGTCGCGGCCGACCAGAACAGCGCTGCGGCGAAACCGGACTTGCTGGTAGATGCTGGCGGTGTGCGCCTGTGGTTCAAGCAGGACGCTGAATTCCTTGTGCCACGCGCCAACTTCTTTGTGTACGGCCTGACTCCGCTGTTCAGCGAGTCACTGCGTTCATCGCTGCTGTCGGCCTTTGCGGTCAGTCTGGTCAACGACCAGCTCAATGAGTTTTCTTATCCCGCCAATCTGGCTGGTTCCTTTTTCGGGCTGTCGGCACGCTCACGCGGTTTCAGTCTTTCCGTCAGTGGCTACAGCGACAAGCAGGCGCTGTTGCTGGAGGAATTGCTGAAGACCCTCAGTGCCGCCGACTTCGAACAGGAACGTTTCGACATCATCAAGGCTGAAATGGTGCGAGGCTGGGAAAATGCTGCTTTCCAGACTCCTTATATTCGCCTCTTTGATGAAGTGCAGGCCCTGTTGATAGAACCGTACTGGCCGGAAGCCGAAAAAATTTCCGCTGTAGAGGCACTCACCTTGCAGGATGTGAAGGACTTCATTCCTCAGCTCTTGTCCGGTTTGCGGCTTGATGTGCTGTACCACGGCAATGTCGTGCCCGACGATGCCAATGCCATGCTCGCGGTGCTGACGCGTTACCTGCACGCGGATGCCGCCGCGCCACTGCCAGACTATGGCACCGTGGTAAAAATGCCGGAGGCCACGCGGGTGGTGCAGGAACTGGAGCTTGATCATGACGATTCCGCCATCGTCATCTACCGGCAGGGCACTGACGACAGCTTGCAAACCCGCGCCCTGGACCAGCTGCTGGGCACCATGCTGGCCACGCCGTTCTATGACACGTTGCGTACCGAGCAGCAGTTGGGTTACATCGTCAACGCCGGGGCGTTCTCGATCCTCGATACCAGTGGCCTGATCATGTACATCGAGGCACCCGCGACCGATCCGCTGGTGCTGGAAAGCAGTATTGACGCTTTTCTGGCTGCTTACGTCGCCCAATTGGAGCAGATGGACCCCGCGATGTTCGAAGGTATCAAGACTGGTTTGCTGACCAGCTTGCGCGAAGCCCCGCAGCGACTGAATGAGCTCAGTAACCGTTTCTGGAGCGACATCCTTATCGGCGAATTCGGGCAGGATTCCACCCTGGAACTCGCAGATGCCATTGCTGCGCTAACACTTGAGCAGGTCGCCACGTATTACCGTGAGCATGTTGCCACTGCGCACGGGCGTTTGGTGGCTCGATCAGCCGGACGCGGGTTGCGTCCTGCCTTTGTCGCCGCCCGTGCCGAGCGCGAGGATGCAGTAATCCTGGATGAGGGGTTTGCGGACTACCGCCCCTTCAAGCAGGCAGCCCCCAAATACGAGTTCAGGTAGAAAACCGCATGAGTACAGCCAAACCAATACGTCACTGGTACGGGTTCTTTCTGTCGCTGCTCACGGCGTTCATGTGGGGCATCCTGCCAATAGCGCTGCAGTTGCTGTTGTCGGAGCTGGATGCCGTCACGATCACGTGGGCACGGTTTGTGTTTTCTGCGGCCTTTGTCTGGTTCCTGCTCTATCGCCAGGGCAAGTTGCCGTCTGTTGCCGCTTTCACCAATCGCACGCGTGCACTCACCGGGGTTGCCATCGTGGCACTGATGGGTAACTTCGTGCTGTATCTGTATGGCCTCAAGCTGCTTAACCCCGAAACCACCGGCATTATCATCCAGCTCGCACCTTTCCTGCTGATGGCAGGGTCGGTGCTGTTCTATGGCGAGCGCATGACGCGGCTTGATGTAGGCGGGGCGCTGGTACTGCTGGCTGGTCTGCTGCTGTTCTTCAACGACCGTCTCGGCACCCTGTTCCAGAGTGTTTCCGCGTATACGCTGGGTGTCATCATCATGGTGCTCGCCGCAGTGTCCTGGACGATTTACGGCCTGCTGCAAAAGACACTGCTGCGCACGATGAACTCAATGCAGCTGACGTTCCTTATCTATAGCGGTGGTGCGTTGTTGCTGTTGTTGTTCAGCGCGCCTGCCGCCTTGCTGGAACTGGATGGCTTGCACGCGTTGTTGCTACTGTTTGGCTGCCTGAACATGGTGGTGGGCTATGGTGCGTTCACTGAAGCCATGCATGTGTGGCATGCCGCAAAGGTGAGTGCGGTGATTGCGCTGGCCCCGGTGATCACCATTATCTGCATGCCGCTGGTGGTTTGGTGGTGGCCCAGCCATTTCACATCGTCGGGGCTCAATTTCCTGTCCTATGCCGGCGCTGCCCTCGTGGTCGCTGGATCCATGGTCTCCTCCCTGGGTAAACGCCAGGGCTGAATCACTTCGTTCCTCCCTGATACATAACCGCAGGGTTTGGTAATACAGACTGTGCTGCCCTTCGTTTTAAATAATAGCGATTCTCATTAGTGCTAGCTAATAAGTACCATTATCCTAAAAGCCGGGACGGCAATATGCTCAAAACCAGAATTAAATGTACGAAATAGAAGTCAATATAGATCCATATGTCTGCCAAACCAGGCAAAGCTTGGTCGGCGACCTTGTTCTTCAGTGATCCTGAGGACTACGAGGATGGCCTGGTTTCAGTACTCGGGATCAGTCCCGGGAATCAGCAGGGTGCTTCATACCGCACGGACTTGCATGCGGCT
>Ga0209134_10000520_pt1 | contig 10240 bp, 10 predicted proteins | sample LauGreSp1BDMLBSN_2_FD_187566 | JGI IMG/M metagenome (GOLD analysis project Ga0209134, IMG submission 187566) | Freshwater lake microbial communities from Lake Michigan, USA - Sp13.BD.MLB.SN (SPAdes) (version 2) | ecosystem: Environmental > Aquatic > Freshwater > Lake | place: Lake Michigan, USA... | reverse complement strand
GCATTTGTAAAAACCATAAAAAAACCTTGAGGAATCAAGGTTTTTTTATGGTTTATAAAACTTCGTACTTCGAATATCTAACCTCGTACTTAATTATTATTTTTTCATTTCTTTTTCAATCATTTCATAAAATTCGTCAATCTTAGGAAGAATAACGATTCTAGTTCTTCTGTTAGCAGCGCGATTTTCAGCAGTTTTGTTTTCTACTAAAGGAATAAATTCACCACGACCAGCAGCAATTAATTGGGAGGGTTTTACTCCTAAATCTTTAGTTAAGACTCTCACAATAGCAGTTGAACGTTTTACGCTTAAATCCCAATTGTCAATTAATATTGCATTTCCTGTAAATGGAACATTGTCAGTATGACCTTCCACCATACATTCAAAAGTTGGTTTGTCGTTAATAACTTTAGCAACTTTAGCCAAAACTTCTTTTGCTCTGTCACTTACAACATAACTTCCACTTTTAAAAAGCAGTTTGTCTGCAATAGAAATAAATACCACTCCTTTTTCAACATTTACATTAATATCTGGATCGGATATTCCTACAGAACTTTTTAAGCTAGTAACCAAAGCAAGCGTAACGCTATCTTTTTTAGTTAAAGCATCTTGCATTCTAGTGATTTTTAAATCTTTTTCTTTTATTGTTTCTAAGGCTTTTTCAATATTTTGTGCGCCTTGTTTTGTAAGTGTAGTCATGTTACCAACATTGCTAATTAAATCGGAATTGTTTTTCTTCAAATAATCATTTTGTTGGTTCAAAGCCTCTTTTTCGGTAAGACACAAATTTAATTTTACAGTTGTAGAATTTAATAAATCTTGACAGTCTTTATTTTGTTTTACTAATTCGGCGATTTTCTTTTTGGTACCACACGATGTCAAGGTCAATGCAGCCAACGAAAACATAAAAATTACTTTTCTCATAATGGGGTTTATTTTATAATTGCAAAATTACAATTTCCTACAAATTATAACGCTTTATAACTATAAAGTATTGTTAAGGTTCTCTTTAAAAATTGTTTGTCGTTTTATAAAATAATCATAAACGATACTTTTAGTTTTGTAATAACCCTCTTCTTGAGTCGCTCCTCTTTTCTTTAAATTGATGAAAATCAGGTGATAGAAATAAAAATGTGCTTTAAGTATGGCGAAACAATGAGCAAATTTACCTTGAAAAATAAATTGAATTCCTGCTATACCATCTAAAACTAATCGCATAAAAAGTGTAGGAATCAGTTTTCTTTTGGGTAAATTCTTAACTAACATAAGTAAAGAATTTCTAAAATTCAAAAAAGTTTTCTTAGGATTTGTTTGATTTAGAGTAGCTCCACCAACGTGATATACCACCGATTTCCCTGTATATTTTGCAGAATATCCAAGGTTAAAAGCACGCCAACACAAATCAATTTCTTCCTGGTGTGCAAAAAAATCGGCATCAAAACCATTTAGTTTTCTGTAAATTTCTTTTCGAATAAAAAAACAAGCACCACTTGCCCAAAAAATTTCTTTTTCGTCGTCGTACTGGTGGGTGTCCTTTTCTATGGAATCAAAGATACGCCCTCGACAAAAAGGATAGCCATATTTATCAATAAAACCACCAGCGGCTCCAGCATACTCAAAGTATTCTTTGTTTTTGTAATCTAGAATTTTGGGTTGGATAATTCCAATAGTTGGTTCATTTTCGAATAGAGAAAGAATAGGAGAAAGCCAGTTTTCGGTAACTTCAATATCCGAATTTACTAAAGCATAATAAGGTTCTTCAACAGTTTGAAGTGCAATATTGTAACCATCTGCAAAACCATAATTAGCAGAATTCTGAATTATTTTAACCGATGGAAATTGCTTTTTAATAACCGTTATCGAATTGTCTGTAGAGGCATTATCGGCAACATAAACCGTTGCTTCATTAGAATACGCAACTACTGATGGTAAAAACTGCTCTAGCAATTTTGCTCCATTCCAATTTAAGATTACTACCGCAATTTTTTTGTCCATCCTCTATTATCTATTATCTATTTTTAAAACTAGGTAACTCTTCAAGAAAAACATATTTCTCGTTTTCAAAATCCATTTGGCAAAAGTAATGATTAAGTCCGTTGCTAACCATTAAGTATTCTGCTTTTAAAACTAAATTGTATCGTGCAATTTGATCAAAGGTTTCTTGGTTTATTTTAACTTCGGGAGCTTTGCATTCAATTAATAAAAATAATTCTCCATTTGGCTGGTATACAACTATATCGTATCGTTTATTTAAGCTATTTATTTTAATTAATTTTTCGACATTTATGTACGATTTTGGATAGTTTTTTTCTTGTAATAAATACTGAACTACATGTTGACGTACCCATTCTTCAGGAGTAAGAAGAATAAATTTTTTTCGAATTTCATCGAAGATAGCAATTTTATTTTCACTATTTTTGAAGCGAAACGAATACGTTGGAAATTGTAGTTTTTGCATGAAGCAAAAGTAAGACTTTTAGTGATTAGATAAAAGTAATTAGAATCAGAGTTGGATTGCAGAAAAGAGAGCTTAGAAAATAGTGAAGAGATACGATAGAACATGGATGAGGTAGTAAAAATAATTAACGATATAAAATCGGGTAACATAAAACCAATTTACTTTTTAATGGGTGAAGAGCCATATTATATAGATAAATTGACCGAATATATTGAGAACACTATTTTAAGCGAGGAGGAAAAGGGTTTCAATCAAACCATTATTTACGGTCGGGACACCACTATTGAAGACATTGTATCTAATGCTAAAAGGTATCCAATGATGGCGGAACGTCAAGTTGTCGTGGTTAGGGAAGCACAAGAATTATCTCGCACCATAGACAAATTAGAAAGTTATGTAGAAAATCCGCAACTAACTACCGTTTTAGTTTTTGCATACAAATATAAAACTTTAGACAAACGCAAGAAATTAGTAAAACTAATTGCCAAACATGGTGTTTTGTTAGAAAGTAAAAAGATGTACGACAACCAAGTAGGAGCTTGGATTCAAAGGTTGTTACAAGGTCGTGGCTATTCAATTGAGCCCAAGGCGAATGCTATGTTGGTGGAGTTTTTAGGAAACGACTTGAGTCGGATTAGTAATGAATTGGATAAATTACAAATAATCCTTCCAAAAGGACATACTATTTCTGCAAATGATATAGAGTATAATATAGGTTTCAGCAAGGATTTTAATGTCTTTGAATTACAAAATGCAATTGGTTCTAAAAACCAACTAAAAGCCTATCAAATTGCACAATATTTTGCCGAAAACCCTAAAGATAATCCAATGGTGGTTACGGTGAGTTTAGTGTTTAGCTTTTTTGTTAAAATACTTAAATACCATGGTTTGAAGGATAAAAACCCTAAAACCGTTGCTCCAATATTAGGAGTTAGTCCATTTTTTATGAAAGATTATGACGTAGCACTTCGCAATTATCCTATGAAAAAAGTAAGTAGTATTATCGCTTCTTTGAGAGATATTGATGTGAAAAGTAAAGGTGTTGGCGCTAATGCCTTACCAACTCATGATTTATTAAAAGAAATGTTGGTTAAAATTTTCGATTAATTTATCTTTAATTTTTACAAGTTTAACTCATAATAAATACCTTTTTTGCAGTTTACTTTCTCAATAAGCTTAAATTCACGATATTTGCCAACCTCAAATTTAAAATTATACTAATGGGAATGAATAAAAATACTGTGTTAGGGTGGGCTACTTTAATCATGGTAATCATGGGTTTGATCTTAATAGGTCTTGGCGTCTATAAATATGCAGATGTTGCAGGATGGGGATTTAGTGCGGTAGGAGTAGGATTTCTTGCCAATGCTTGGGTATTTAATGCATTGAAAGGAAGAGTTTAAATTATTAAATTAAAAACAAAAAAATGTCAGACGATAAGAAAGTGATTTTCTCCATGCAAAAATTGAGTAAATCGTATCCAGGAAGTGATAAACAAGTATTAAAAAATATTTATTTGAGTTTCTTTTATGGTGCTAAAATTGGTATTCTTGGATTAAACGGATCTGGAAAATCCTCTTTATTAAAAATTATTGCGGGTGTTGATAAAAACTACCAAGGAGATGTGGTTTTTCAACCAGGATATACTGTTGGTTACTTAGAGCAAGAACCAATTTTGGACGAAACCAAAACTGTAATTGAAGTCGTTCGTGAAGGAGTAGCCGAAACGGTTGCTATTTTGGATGAATTCAATAAAATAAATGATATGTTTGGCTTGCCAGAAGTTTACGAAGATGCAGATAAAATGCAAAAACTGATGGACCGTCAAGCGGATTTGCAAGACAAAATTGATGCTTCGGGTGCATGGGAATTGGATACCAAATTAGAAATTGCAATGGATGCCCTAAGAACTCCAGATGGTGATATGCCAATTAGTGTACTGTCTGGTGGAGAAAAACGTAGAGTTGCCTTGTGTCGTTTGTTATTACAACAGCCGGATGTATTGCTTCTAGATGAGCCGACTAACCACCTGGATGCAGAAAGTGTACTTTGGTTAGAACAACATTTATCCCAATATGCAGGAACCGTTATTGCAGTAACCCACGATAGATATTTCTTAGATAATGTAGCAGGTTGGATTCTTGAATTGGATAGAGGAGAAGGTATCCCGTGGAAAGGAAATTATTCTTCTTGGTTGGATCAAAAATCCAAACGAATGGAGCAAGAAGAAAAAGTGGCTTCCAAAAGAAGAAAAACGTTAGAACGTGAGTTGGATTGGGTACGTCAAGGTGCTAAAGGTCGTCAGACCAAACAAAAAGCGCGTTTACAGAATTACGATAAGTTATTAAATGAAGACCAGAAAGAACTAGACGAAAAATTAGAAATTTATATTCCTAATGGACCTCGTTTAGGTACGAATGTTATTGAAGCCAAAGGAGTTTCGAAAGCATTTGGCGATAAATTACTTTATGATGATTTGAATTTCACACTTCCTCAAGCGGGAATTGTTGGGATTATCGGACCAAATGGTGCTGGTAAATCTACCATCTTTAGAATGATAATGAAAGAACAAGAGGCTGATGGTGGCGAATTTACTATTGGTGAAACAGTGAAGATTGCTTATGTAGATCAAGCGCACTCTAATATAGATCCTAATAAATCCATTTGGGAAAATTTTTGTGATGGTCAAGAATTAATTATGATGGGTGGCCGTCAAGTAAACTCAAGAGCTTATTTATCTCGTTTTAATTTTGGAGGTAGCGAACAAAACAAAAAAGTATCTGCTTTATCCGGTGGAGAACGCAACCGACTTCACTTGGCAATGACCTTGAAAGAAGAAGGAAACGTACTTTTATTAGATGAACCTACCAATGATTTAGATATCAATACCCTTCGTGCATTAGAAGAAGGATTGGAAAACTTTGCAGGATGTGCTGTAGTTATTTCGCACGACAGATGGTTTTTAGATAGAATCTGCACCCACATTCTAGCATTTGAAGGAGATTCGCAAGTATATTGTTTTGAAGGAGGTTTTTCCGAATATGAAGAAAATAAAAGAAAACGTCTTGGTGGTGATTTAGCTCCAAAACGATTGAAATACAAAAAGTTAATTCGATAATTATCGTATTGAAAAATAAAGCATAAAAAAAACGTTGGTTAATACCAACGTTTTTTGTTTTGTTTAGAACCTTCTGATTTTCTTGAATTAGTAGCTTCTTTTTTCTTATTTCTTAAATCCGGTTTGGCATCTGGATTTTCAGGAACATCGGTATAAGGATAGGGATGGTCTTTCTCCACCTTCACATCTATTTTAATAAGTTTTTGAATATCTTTCCAATACGGTTGTTCGTCTTGTGCGCAAAAAGAAATTGCCAATCCGCTATTTCCAGCTCGACCAGTTCTTCCTATTCGGTGTACATAGGTTTCACAGATGTTTGGTATATCAAAATTAATTACAAAAGGTAAACTTTCAATGTCAATACCACGGGCAGCAATATCGGTTGCCACAAGTACTGAAATTTCTTTATTTTTAAAAGCATCCAAAACACGTTGTCTCGCATTTTGCGATTTATCACCATGGATGGCTTCTGCAGTAACATTGTTCTTTTTTAAAGCTTTAACTACGTTGTCGGCACCATGCTTCGTTCTGGTGAAAACCAAAACATTATTGATTTTATCATTTCTAATAATGTGGTACAAAAGTTTGCGCTTGTCTTCTTTTCCTACAAAATATACTTTTTGATTCACTGTTTCTGCTGTTGAAGAAACTGGAGTAACCGAAACGTATTTGGGTTTGGTTAAAAAAGTGTCGGCAAGTTCCCGTATTGCCATTGGCATTGTAGCCGAAAACAATAAGGTTTGACGGTTATCTGGAGTAAGTTTTACAATCTTTTTCACATCGTTAATAAAACCCATGTCCAACATTTGATCCGCTTCATCTAATACAAGAAAGTGCAAGTGATCTAAATCAATAAATCCTTGTTTGTGAAGGTCTAAAAGTCTACCCGGTGTAGCAATTAGAATATCAATACCTTTTTTTAATTGGTCTACTTGTGGTACCTGACTTACACCCCCAAAAATCACCATAGAACGAATGTTGGTATATTTTCCGTATGTGTTAAAGCTCTCGTCAATTTGAATTGCAAGTTCTCTAGTAGGAGTAACAACCAAAGTTCTAATATGTTTTTTCTTAGCAGACGAACCAACTAAGCGGTGTAAATAATTGATAATTGGAATTGCAAATGCTGCAGTTTTTCCAGTCCCTGTTTGAGCACAGCCCACTAAATCGGTTCCTTCTAAAATGATTGGAATAGCTTGTTGCTGAATTGGCGTTGGAGTAGTGTATCCTTCTTCAGCTAAAGCCTGTTGTATGTTTTTTAATAAATTTAAATCGTTGAATGTCATAATTATATTCTTCTTGAACTGTTTTAAGCAATTGCAAAGATAGGTTATATTTTATTAAGCACTAATAAAATAGGGGAATAGCACGTTTTTTAGTAATAATGGTACCTGTTTTGATGTAGTTTATTAATAAAGAAAATTACTTTCTACTTACTAGGGATATAGATCCATGGTGTAATTGTATGCTTCCTTTGTTTTCTAAAACCTTGAGCATTCTAGAAATTACTACTCTAGAACTATGCAAATCGTAGGCAATTTCTTGATGCGTACTATTAATTTCTCTAGAATTATTAATCTTAGCTTTATCTACTAGATAGTGCAACAATCGCTCTTCCATATTCATAAATGCAATAGTATCTACAGCAGATAACATTTCTTTCAATCGATTGTTATAACTATTAAAAATGAAAATGCGCCAACTATTATATTTACCTAACCATTCCTGCATTTTTTCTAACGGAATCATTACAACCTTTCCTTTTGTTTCTGCAGTAGCACGAATTTCACTTTTAGATTGGTTGATGCAAGTGGTTAAGGTTATAGCACAGGTATCTCCTTTTTCAATAAAATACAATAGCAATTCACCTTCTTCAAAATCTTCTCTTAAAATTTTTACGGCACCACTAACCAACAAAGGCATTTGTTTTATAGAATTTCCAAAATCAATTATGATATCTCCTTCTTCAAAGGCATGTAAAGTGGAAACCAAAGCCAATTCCTCAATTAGTTGTTCTTCAAAAACAGAGCTGTATATTTGGGTTAGTAATTGTTTCATTTCTGTTTTTTAATCGTTTTTTCATACATTTCAATCCATTCTTCAACGGAAACTTTCGAGATCAATTCTCCAATTAATTCATAAGGTATAGCATCCAGTTTTTTAAATCGGATGCAGCCTTTACCCATGTCTAGTTTGTATTTACTATGTTTTGGATATTCGGATACAAACCAATCGTGGATGTCCTTATTGCTATAAATCACCAAATGGTAGATGTTTACAGAATTTTTTTGCGAAGCGACATTAAAAAATGGCAATGGCAACTTGGGAGTGCAATGGTAACCATCTGGATAAATTTCATGTGGTACTACATAGCCTAACATTCCGTAAGATAGGACTTCTTTGAATCCTTTTGGTAAGTTTTTTAAAACTACTTCTCGAAGTTTTTGAACAACAATTTTTCTATCTTCTGGAAGTTCGGCTAAGTATTCTTCGGGGGTGCTTGCTTTGGATTGCATGAAATAAGGTTGATTATATTAGTATTATATTTGAAAACAAATGGCAATAAACAAAAGTAGTAATAATTTTTTTTAATAGATTTACATCAAATTATTTTATAACCATTTATGTCCAATTCTAATTCTATACGCAAAGACAAAACCTGTTTGAACTGCAACTATGTAGTGGATAAAAGATTTTGCCCTAATTGTGGCCAAGAAAATACCGAATCTAGGAAAACCTTCCTTCATTTATTTGTGCATTTTTTTGAAGATCTAACCCATTATGAAAATGCTTTTTGGAAAACCATAAAAAATTTAATTTTCCATCCTGGTTCTTTAAGTAAAGAATATTTGTCTGGAAAGAGAATGTCTTATTTAGCACCGGTTCGATTGTATATTTTCGTGAGTTTTGTTACTTTCTTTTTGATAAGTTTGCTTCCAAATGAAGATAATAAGAGTGATAAAAAAGAAAATGGTCTTGTTACTTTTGAATCAGATAAAGGAACTAATTCAAATGAAGGCCTTTATTATAAAGATAAATTAGAGGAACAACAAAATCAGAAAAAAGATTCGATTAAAGCACAACCAAAAAAAGACTCTATTGTAAATAAAATCAATCTTTTAAGAAAAAAAGGAGTAATCTCTAAAAACGAAGCAGACTCTTTACGGAATTATATAAAAATCGCGAATAAAGAAAAGTCTATTGAAAAAGAAAATAAAGAAGTTACCTTTTTTAATACAAAATATAAATCGGTCAATGCCTTGGATTCGATACAAAAAAATGGGAAACCAACCGAAAAATTAAGTGCAATTAATTATTGGTTTATTCACAAAATACTTTTGGTACAAGAAAAATATTCTAAAGAAGAAATAAAAGAAAAATTTATAGAATCTTTTATTCATAATTTGCCAAAATCGCTTTTCATTTATATGCCATTATTTGCTTTTATTTTATGGCTTTTTCAAGATAAAAAGAAATGGTATTATTTTGATCACGGAATTTTCACTCTACATTATTTTTCCTTTTTACTTTTGGGAATTCTGCTTATTACAGTGTTTAGTTACATTTTAGGATTGCTTGAAAATTTCCTTATTTTCAAAGTATTAGATAACATATTTACTGCCGTTGCAATACTGTATATGCTCTATTATTTTTTCCCAGCGCACCATCGTTTTTATGGGGATAGCCGCGGGCTAACCATTGTAAAAGGAATAGTAATCTTCTTTATCAATATATTTTTCATCTTTGTAATTTTAACCATGTTTGCAATTTATACCTTTATCAACCTACACTAACCTATGAAAAAAATCACCACCTTAGGGATATTAGCCCTATTAATCACTTCTTATTCGGGCGCTCAAACCAAATCGGTTTCCCAAACAAGTACAATAGATGAAGTGAGTTACATTAACTCAATTACTGCATCGGAATTGAAAATGCATTTAACAATAGTTGCGGCCGATTCTATGCAAGGTAGAGATACTGGTAGCGAAGGTCAAAAAAAGGCTGGACGTTATTTAGTGGAACACTATAAAAAGGAGGGTATACCATTTCCTAAAGGAGCAGATAGTTATTACCAAAAGGTTCCTGCGGATTTCATGAACCAAGATTCAGGAGAAAATCTTCCTGATTCAGCCAATATTTGGGCATTTATAGAAGGATCTGAAAAGCCAAACGAAATTGTAGTAGTTTCCGCACATTACGACCACGTAGGAATGAAAAATGGCGAAGTATACAATGGAGCAGATGACGATGGGTCGGGTACTGTTGCCTTATTAGAAATTGCACAAGCATTTGAAAAAGCCAAAAAAGAAGGACATGGACCAAAACGATCTATATTAATTCTGCACATGACCGGTGAGGAGCACGGATTGTATGGCTCTAGTTATTATTCGCAAAACCCATTATTTCCAATTGCCAATACCGTTGCCGATGTAAATATCGATATGATAGGAAGAAGAGATGACTTACATAAAGAGAGCAATAATTATGTGTATTTAATAGGTTCCGATTATTTATCAACCGATTTATTTAACATTTGCGAAGCCGTAAATACTCAATATACTAACTTGGATTTAGATTATACATTCAATGACCGAAAAGACCCCAATCGTTTTTACTATCGTTCGGATCATTATAATTTTGCAAAATTCGGAATTCCAGTA
>Ga0209134_10000517_pt1 | contig 10246 bp, 9 predicted proteins | sample LauGreSp1BDMLBSN_2_FD_187566 | JGI IMG/M metagenome (GOLD analysis project Ga0209134, IMG submission 187566) | Freshwater lake microbial communities from Lake Michigan, USA - Sp13.BD.MLB.SN (SPAdes) (version 2) | ecosystem: Environmental > Aquatic > Freshwater > Lake | place: Lake Michigan, USA... | reverse complement strand
CTAGATAGCCCTGATGCTGGAATTGTATGAGCTCTTGGCGTTTTTTTTCTTTAAAAAATGCCAAAGCGAGTTCCAGCAGCAGGAATGACATTTACTAAAATGCCCAAACCATTCGCTTCAAAAAAAACCGCAACATTACTGCTACGGTTTGTGAGATTATTTGGCTTTGTATTTACAATAGTGTAAACTGCCAACTGAGAACAGAACTCTGCCTACTTCTTAACTGGTGGATATTGCGATAAAATTCTATCTACAAATTCTTTAATACGGGCATCTTTTTGTTCGGTGTCTTTGGTTAGATAACCGCTTCCTTCCCCTTGCCACACAAGTTCTTTGGTTTTAGCATCGACTAAATCAATGTATAAAGTGCCTTCGGGAGTGACGTAAGTGGAACTGTATCCCATACCCATATAAGGGCTCCATCCCCAACCGAATCCCCAGCCAAAACCGGCATTGTTGTAGATGTCTACTCGTTGGTTTTCTTTGGTGAAAATGCTAATTAGTAAATCGGGGGTTTCGCTTTTGGTGAATCCTTTGGTTGCAAGAGCATCGTCTATAGAATGCAAAATTCGTTTCTTGTCTAAGTCAGAAATTTCTACTTTGTCTACGGCACTTTTTAGGTAGGCATAGGTTTTGTAACTTGAAAAATTAGCCTTTTTGTCGTAATCGGCATTTACTCTAACCGAATTGCACGAGGCCAAAACGAAGAGCAGAAGGACGGGGATAAATTTTAGTTTTTTCATAGTTTTATAATTTTCTTGTTTAATAAGTTTAAAGTTGTTTAAAATTGTTTGACTTGTTGTGAGTTTTTTTTAAACCCTTAAACCTAAAACAATTTTAAACTAAAATAAATTATCATCTACTAAATTAGGGATGGTAATTTTTAATAAAGGTTGCGTGGCCATAGCTCTTTTTATTGCAAAAATTGCTCCTTCGTTTCGCGCCCAACTTCTTCTTGAAATTCCGTTGTTTACATCCCAGAACAGCATCGATTCCAAACGTTTAGATGCTTCTTTAGAACCATCAAGAACCATACCAAAACCACCATTAATTACTTCGCCCCAACCAACACCGCCACCATTGTGAATAGACACCCAAGTTGCTCCACGGAAGCTATCGCCAATGACATTTTGTATTGCCATATCTGCAGTAAAGCGGGAACCATCATAAATATTGGAAGTTTCTCTGTAAGGAGAATCGGTTCCGGAAACATCGTGGTGATCGCGCCCTAAAATAATGTAACCAATTTCTCCTTTTGCAATAGCTTGATTGAAAGCTTCTGCTATTTTAACGCGTCCTTCGGCATCGGCATAAAGAATTCGTGCTTGCGACCCAACGACCAATTTATTTTCTTGGGCACCTTTAATCCATTGGATATTATCGGCCATTTGTTGCTGGATTTCTTCTGGCGAATTCTGCATCATTTCTTCTAGAACATCGCAAGCAATTTTGTCGGTTTTGGCTAAATCGTCTGGATTTCCAGAAGCGCAAACCCAACGGAAGGGACCAAATCCATAATCAAAACACATAGGTCCCATGATGTCTTGCACGTAACTGTTGTATTTAAAATCGATATGATTTTTAGCAAATACATCGGCTCCTGCTCGAGATGCTTCTAATAAAAAAGCATTTCCATAATCGAAGAAATAGGTTCCTTTTTCGGTATGTTTATTTATTGCTGTGGCATGACGACGAAGCGTTTTTTGCACTTCTTCTTTGAATTTATCCGGATTATTGGCCATCAATTCATTCGATTCTTCAAAGGTATATCCGATTGGGTAATACCCTCCAGCCCAAGGATTGTGTAATGAAGTTTGATCGGAACCTAAATCGATATGCAGGTTTTCTTGATCAAAACGTTCCCAAACATCTACTACATTTCCTAGGTAAGCGATGGAAACTACTTCTTTGTTTTCTAGTGCTTTTTTTACTCTTGGCACTAAGTCTTCAATATGTTCTACCACTTCATTTATCCATCCTTGCGAATGGCGAATGTGGGTTATTTTCGGATTTACTTCTGCACAAACGGTAACACAACCTGCAATATTTCCTGCTTTTGGTTGCGCTCCTGACATTCCGCCAAGACCAGAAGTTACAAATAAACCTCCAGTTGGGGATTTTTTTATTTTTCGGAAACCATTCAAAACGGTTATAGTGGTGCCGTGTACAATTCCTTGCGGACCAATATACATATAACTTCCCGCAGTCATTTGTCCGTATTGCGAAACGCCTAAGGCATTCATTTTTTCCCAATCGTCTGGCTTGGAATAATTTGGAATAACCATTCCGTTGGTGACAACTACTCTTGGAGCCTCTTTGTGGGATGGAAATAACCCCATCGGATGTCCCGAATACATAGCCAACGTTTGTTCTTCGGTCATTTCGGCTAGATATTTCATAGTTAAGCGGTATTGCGCCCAATTTTGAAATACTGCCCCATTTCCGCCATAGGTAATCAATTCGTGTGGATGTTGTGCTACGGCATGATCCAAATTATTTTGAATCATCAACATGATGGCTTTGGCTTGTTCGCATTTTCCGGGATATTCCTGAATTGGTCGGGCATATATTTTGTAATCTGGTCGAAAACGGTACATATAAATACGACCATACGTTTCTAATTCCGCTTTAAATTCCGGAAGTAAAGTTGCATGATGTTCCGTATCAAAATAGCGTAAGGCATTTTTTAATGCTAATTTTTTTTCTTCGGATGAAAGAATTTCCTTGCGTTTAGGCGCGTGATTTATTTCGGTTTCATAAGGTTTTACATTCGGTAGCACCGATGGAATTCCTTGTAGTATTTGTCTTGAAAAGTCATTTCTTGAGAGTTTATATGTTTATGAGTTTATAAGTTTAGATTGAAAATCTAAGTAATTATTTAACTCATTTTTTTTCTAATTACTAATTACTAGTGACTAATTACTTTTTTTTAATAGTCCCCGTTTTTTTATCAAAGCCATACGGGCAATGACGGCAACCACTTCGGCAACAGTGTCCTCGTTTTAAATGGTATTTTTCGGTGAAACAGCGGTAACCTTCGGGGGTGATGTAATAATCTTCGCCTTCAATTAATTTATTTTCCTTTTTATCTTCAAACATAGCCACAAATTTAGCAACTTTGTAGTATATGATAGTAGTTGTTTTTAAATATTTAACGCCAAAAGGTTTTCGAGGGTTAACTTTGTATCCTTTTATTTTAATTTCTAATGCGAAAGATAGAAGTGATAAGATCTTTCTTAACCATGAAAAAATCCATTTAAGACAACAATTTGAGTTGCTCGTGTTGCCTTTTTACGTTTGGTATTTATTGGAATATTTGTTTCGATGGATTCAATTTAAAGATCGGAAAAAAGCGTATTATGCTATTTCTTTTGAACGAGAAGCCTATGCAAATGAAAAGGATTTGGAATATTTAAAAACAAGAACTTTTTGGAAATTTTTAATTTATAGATAGGTTTTCCAGTATTTAAAAAGCGAAAATATGGAAAGATAATTGTTCAATAAATTTAAGATAGGCTTTAAGATTGTTAACTTTGTAAAAAAACAAATTGGAAGTTGTAACTCAAGAAATTAAAATTAGTAATTCAACCGTGAAAGTGTTTATTCGACGGGAAGATTTAATCCATCCGTTTGTTTCTGGAAATAAATTCCGAAAACTCAAATATAATTTATTACAAGCAACTAAAGAGAATCAAAAAACACTTTTGACTTTTGGTGGAGCTTATTCCAATCATATTGCAGCTACTGCATATGCAGGAAAAGAAAATGGATTCCAAACTATAGGAATTATAAGAGGTGACGAGTTGGCTTCTAAAATTGAAGAAAATCCAACATTGAAATTTGCTCAAGAATGTGGTATGAAATTTGAGTTTGTTTCAAGAGATGAATATCGATTAAAGGAAACGGCTGATTTTATAGCTAATTTAAAAGAAAAATACGGTTCGTTTTATTTAGTTCCGGAAGGAGGAACGAATACCTATGCCATTTCAGGATGCGAGGAAATTCTTACAAAGAAAGATGCTAATTATGATTTCATCTGTTGTGCTGTTGGAACGGGAGGAACTATTGCAGGAATTAGTAATAGTGCTTCGAAAACTCAAAAAGTTTTAGGATTTCCTTCTTTAAAAGGCGACTTTTTACAAAAAGATATTTGTAATTTTGCAACAAAGGATAATTTCAAATTAATTTCTAATTATCACTTTGGAGGTTACGGAAAACTCAATGAGGAGTTAATCGCATTTATTAATTCATTTTATAAAGAAAATAAAATTCCTTTAGACCCAATTTATACTGGAAAGATGGTTTTTGGCGTTATAGACTTAATAAAGAATAATTATTTTCCAGAAAATTCTAAAATTCTGCTAATACATACTGGAGGAATTCAAGGCGTAGCAGGAATGAATTTGAAATTGAAGAATAAAAAATTACAAACAATACAATTTAATGATTAAGAAAATAGTTTTTGGATGCAGCATTATTTTGGCTACCGCTTGTGGTACTAGTCATCCTGCAGTTGCGTACTCTAAAAGTTCTAAAAAACCTGTTGTTAGAACGGTAAAAAAATATACACCACCAAGTCTAGAAAATAAAACGCAAGGATCCAAAAGTACTGGATCTACTGCTTCAGAAACAACAATGTCAAATAATTCAACCGAGATTTTAGCTGCTACAACTAGAGTAAAAGTCACCACTGCTTTGGTTTTGGAATATATTGATAAATATAAAGAAATAGCCAAGCAAGATATGTTGCAATATGGTATTCCTGCAAGTATAACTTTAGGGCAAGGAATCCTGGAGTCAGGAGCAGGAACAGGTCCTTTGAGTATTCAGGCCAACAATCATTTTGGGATTAAATGTCATAAAGAATGGACAGGACCGAGTATAAAATACGACGATGATGCTGCGCAAGAATGTTTCCGACAATACACCGAACCTAAAGAATCGTATAGAGATCATTCTTTGTTTTTAACCTCTAGAGAACGGTATTCTAGTTTGTTTAAGTTAGATAAAGGCGATTATAAACTGTGGGCTAAAGGATTAAAAGATGCAGGTTATGCTACAGATGCTGCTTATTCTACTAAATTAATAAGTTTGATTGAACGTTACCAATTGCAAAAATTGGATGCCGAAGTTCTAGGAAGAGAATATATAGCGACTTCTTTAAATTCTATCGATAAAACCACAATTGCCACTATTACAAATTCCGATTTACATCAGGTAATTAAAGGAGATACCTTATATTCTATATCTAAAAGATATAATATTTCAATCGAGGATATAAAACGTAAGAATAATATTTCAGATACTGGAATAGCTATTGGTCAAAATTTAATTGTGAAATAATATTTCACAGCAATACAATATAATTAATGCAATATCAAAGAAGTAGTCAGTTATTTGCTGAAGCAGAAAAAGTAATTCCTGGTGGTGTAAACTCTCCTGTTCGCGCATTTAAAGGAGTTGGAGGTACACCAATTTTCGTTAAAAGTGCTAAAGGTGCATATCTTTATGATGAAGACGGGAACCAACTTATAGATTATATAAATTCTTGGGGTCCTATGATTTTAGGACACGCGCACCAACCAGTTATTGATGCCATTACCGAAAGAGCAAAACTTGGAACTTCTTTTGGAATGCCAACCGAACTAGAAACTCAAATTGCACAATTGGCAGTTTCCATGGTTCCAAATATTGATAAAATCCGATTTGTAAATTCGGGAACAGAGGCTTGCATGAGTGCAATTCGTTTGGCTCGTGGATTTACCAAAAGAGATAAAATAATAAAATTTGCAGGTTGCTACCATGGCCATTCCGATTCTTTTTTAATCCAAGCGGGTAGTGGTGCTAGTACTTTTGGAACCCCTAATAGTCCCGGAGTAACTCAAGGAACTGCCAAAGATACTTTGCTTGCAAATTATAATGATTTAGAAAGTGTCCGCGTATTATTTGAAGCAAATAAAAATGAAATTGCTGCTCTAATTGTAGAACCAGTTGCTGGAAATATGGGATGCATTCCGCCACTTCCTGGATTCTTAGAAGGGTTGCGACAAATTTGCACCGATAATCATGCGTTATTGATCTTTGATGAAGTAATGACCGGATTTCGTTTGGCCAAAGGTGGCGTTCAAGAATTGTACAACATTAAGGCAGATATTGTTTGCTTCGGAAAAGTTATAGGTGGTGGATTGCCTGTAGGTGCCTTTGCAGCAAGAGAAGAAATAATGAATCACTTAGCGCCTTTAGGTCCGGTATATCAAGCAGGAACACTTTCTGGTAATCCATTAGCGATGGCTGCAGGCTTGTCAATGTTGCAATCTATTAATTCGGATACTGATCTTTTTCAAAGACTAGCCGATAAAACGGCTTATTTAGAAATAGGAATTCATAAAGTGCTTAAGCAAAATGGAATTGAATTTACTATTAATAGAGTAGGTTCTATGATTTCGGTTCATTTTGATAAAAACGCAGTAACCGATTTTCAAACTGCTAAGAATGGCGATAATGAAACTTTCAAAAAATTCTTCCATGGTTTGTTAAACGAAGGGGTTTATATTGCGCCTTCTGCCTACGAGACTTGGTTTATAACCGATGCTTTAACCTATGAAGATTTAGATTTCACTATTAATGCAGTAGATAAAGTCTCTAAAACATTCTAAACGAAAAATGCTCCAAGAAATTGGAGCATTTTTTTATAAGTATTCTAAGGTTCGTTCTAAAGCCATGCCTCGAGAACCTTTTATTAATAAGGTTTTATTCTGAAAAGGATTTTCTTTTAGAAATCCTGTAAAAGAGTCAAAGTCTTTATAAAAATGAAAAGCCGAATTTTCTATCTTGTTATTATTAAAGTCGTTTCCAATAAAATAACATTCTACATTGGACTTTGATTTTAAATATGTAATAATGGATTTATGCTCCTCAAGGCTTTCGTTGCCAAGTTCGAACATATCTCCAATAACAATTGCTTTGTTGGTTTTTTCTAACTGCAAAAAGTTTTCTAAAGCAACAAGCATACTACTTGGATTTGCATTATAAGCATCCAAGATGATTTCATTAGAGTTTTTGCTTAGTAATTGCGACCGATTGTTTTCTGGAATATAACTTTCTATAGCTTCTTTAATATCTAAATCGGGTACTTCAAAATAGGTTCCAATGGTGATAGCAGCACTTATGTTATTTGCATTATATAAACCTATTAATTGCGAATGCACATCTATTTTATGAAATTGCAATTGCACTAACGGATTAGCAACTACATTTTCAATAGCAACGTTTGCTAATTTAGTAGTTTGACTAAAAGTAATTCGTTCAATTTCGTTTGTTTTTTCAACTTGAATAGAATCATCTAGATTTACAAATACTTTTTTGTGGTTGGATTTCAAATAGTGGTACATTTCACTTTTACCTTGAATTACGCCTTGCACTCCGCCAAAACCTTCTAAGTGGGCTTTTCCAAAATTAGTTACATAGCCATAATCGGGTTGTGCTATTTCGCAAAGGAATTCTATTTCCTTTAAATGGTTTGCTCCCATTTCTACAATACCAATTTCAGTTTCTGTAGTGAATGACAATAGGGTTAAAGGAACGCCAATATGATTGTTTAAATTGCCTATAGTAGCTGTAGTTCTGTATTTTTTAGAAAGTACTACCAAAATTAATTCTTTGGTCGTTGTTTTTCCATTACTTCCAGTTAAAGCAATGATAGGAATATTTAGATATTTCCTATGAATCTTTGCTAATTCTTGTAAAGTAGTTAAGCAGTCTTCCACAAGAATAGTTCGAGAATCAATATAATAGTCTTTGTTGTCAATTACCACATAAGAGGCTCCTTTTTCTAGAGCTTCATTTGCAAAAGTATTAGCATCAAATCGTTCTCCTTTTAAGGCAACAAAAAAAGAGTTGTTTTGAATTTTTCTTGTATCTATTACTACTGAAGTACAGCTAATAAATAGTTTGTGAATTTCGTTTGTTGTCATTTTTAAAATACATTAAAAAACAAAAAGCCCTAATAAAAGGGCTTTTGCTATATTAGATTTAAAAAATTATCTTTTTTTATTTCTTGCAGATTTTTTGAAATCTGATTTTGGTCCTACTCTTGACATAGCACATCTAAATCCGATGTAATCTGTTGCCATATCTTGTGGGAAATATCTTCTTTGAGCTGGATCTAACCAATAAGCTCTATCTCTCCAAGATCCTCCTTTGTAAACTCTGGCGTCGTCGTTAACTAAAGTTGATCTTTTGCTAGAACGGTCATATTTACGAATCATGTTACCAATACTATCTGTAGATACATTGTGAACTGGAGAGTCGTACATTCTTTGATCGTCTTTTAATTTTCCGTCACCTTCTTCAGCAGTTCCAAAATCGAAATATCTAGTAGATTGTTTGTCACCATCTCTGTAGTTTTTCTCGTTACTTTTGTCAAAGTTTTGTCTTAAATAAGTTTCTTTATCATCAACAGGTACTTGAGCAATTTGCCCAGAAAAATTTCGAGCCATTACTCTACCGTTTGGTAAAGTGTCAAATTTTTGAGTTTCTGGAGTGATTAATTCAACTTTTCCGTCTTCGCCAATTTTGTTTTTTGTGTAAACATTTCCTCTAAAGTAGTTAAAGTCATTTGCTTCATCATCTACAATAGGACGATAAACATCCGCTACCCATTCGGCAACGTTTCCTGCCATATCGTATAAACCAAAATCATTTGGAGGATAGGATTTTACTTTATTGGTAATATCAGCACCGTCATCCGACCATCCAGCAATTCCACCGTAATCCCCTTTACCTTGTTTAAAGTTGGCCAATTGGTCTCCTTTAATTTGTCTTTTACTAGTACGGGTATAACTTCCAGACCAAGGATATTTCTTTTGTCCTTTATAAGTATTGTATTCTCTTTGTCCTACGTCAGATGCAGCTGCATATTCCCATTCCGCTTCCGTTGGTAAACGATATTCTGGTAAAATTAATCCAGAAGTTCTTTGAGCATAAACGTTTTTAGCTTCTTTTGTAGTGCCATCAGCACCTTTGGTTCCACCTTTTCCTGCAGCTTTAGAATTTCTCGGCCCTTTAAGTACAATTTTATCGTCTCCTCCAAAAGTTTTACTTGGTGCAGCTAAATAGGTATCGGTACTAAAAGTTGCTTCTGCTTTTGCATCTGCCACTTTTGCATCTTTTTTCAAATAGCCTTCTCTTTCTAAAACGGATTCGTTTACACGATCTGTTCTCCATTTGCTGAATTCAGTTGCTTGAATCCAATTCACTCCAACTACTGGATATTCTGCATAAGCAGGATGTCTTAAATAGTTTTCGGTCATGGTTTCATTATATCCTAAACGGTTTCTCCATACTAATGTGTCTGGTGAAGCACCTTCATAGATGTTTTTGTAATTGTCTTCCTCTGGTGGAAAAACTCTTTTTAACCAATCTAAGTACTCCATGTACATTAAATTAGTAACTTCTGTTTCGTCCATATAAAAGGACATAACATGTTGTTGATTTGGCGTATTATTCCAATCGTGCATAGGGTCATCTTGAACTCTACCCATGGTAAAAGTTCCTCCTTCTACAAGCACTAATCCTGGACCAGTTTCTTGCTTCTTGAATTTAGAAGCATACTGAAATCCTCCTTTTTTGTCATTGATTTTCCAACCAGTAGCTTTAGATCCTGAATTGGAACTTGATTTTTTGCTACAACTTGTAAAACTAACGGTAATTACTAAAACTAGTAATACTCTAATTGCCATAAATTTGTTAACTTTCATACTTAAATAGGTAATAAATTTCAAGCCGCAATATAGGAATTAACCATTAAATTGCAACATCTTTTTTAAAAAATAGGAAAAAATATTTCAAACACAAATATATAACGTTCTCCACTATTTATTATTGTATAAACTAATAATTAATTTTATTTTTACCAAAATGTAATATTTATTCCAAATTCACGTTTCTCTAACTAATGAAAAAGATTATTCCCTTTATTATAGTTCTATTTGGTTACTTTGTGAATGCTCAACAAAGTGCTACAATTACTTTGGATTGGGTTGCCAAAACAGATTATTCTATTGGAGATGCGAAAATACAAGTGCCACAATTTTCATCAGATAGTTATAATTATGATTTCCAGAACAGTACAGTTTTGTATGTAAACAAAATACCGACTGATTTTTTTGTTGACGAAACCTCCTTACAAATTTCTAATGTTGTTTTCGAATCGATTTCAGTTTCTCAACTAGGCGATTTATCCAAA
>Ga0209134_10000515_pt1 | contig 10295 bp, 7 predicted proteins | sample LauGreSp1BDMLBSN_2_FD_187566 | JGI IMG/M metagenome (GOLD analysis project Ga0209134, IMG submission 187566) | Freshwater lake microbial communities from Lake Michigan, USA - Sp13.BD.MLB.SN (SPAdes) (version 2) | ecosystem: Environmental > Aquatic > Freshwater > Lake | place: Lake Michigan, USA... | reverse complement strand
TTGGTCAAATAGTGTTACAAATGCAATTAGTTTTATTCCAACAACTAATACAACTTATACAGTAACTGGAACTGATGCAAACGGTTGTTCAAAGACAGCTACAACAAGTGTAGTAGTAAATGCATTGCCAGTTGTTACTGCCGCAAGTTCTGCAACGGTAGTTTGTGAAGGGAATAATGTCACGCTTTCGGGTAGTGGCGCTTCAACTTACGTTTGGTCAAATGGTGTTACAGATGCAATTAGTTTTATTCCAACTACTAATACAACTTATACAGTAACTGGAACTGATGCAAACGGTTGCTCAAAGACAGCTACAACAAATGTAGTAGTAAATGCATTGCCAGTTGTTACTGCTGCAAGTTCTGCAACGGCAGTTTGTGAAGGGAATAATGTCACGCTTTCGGGTGGTGGCGCTTCAACTTATGTTTGGTCAAATGGTGTTATAAATGCAATTAGTTTTATTCCAACTACTAATACAACTTATACAGTAACTGGAACTGATGCAAACGGTTGCTCAAAGACAGCTACAACAAGTGTAGTAGTAAATGCATTGCCAGTTGTTACTGCTGCAAGTTCTGCAACGTCAGTCTGTGCTGGACAAACAGTTGTCCTAACTGCAAATGGTGCAACGTCCTATACTTGGACTAATGGGCCAAACACTTCAACTTATACAGTTAATCCTTCAACAAATACAACTTACACAGTTGAAGGTTTAGACAATAATAATTGTTTTAATACAAGTAGTATTACAATTTCGGTAACTGCAAACCCAACGGTTTCTGTAATTGCAAGTAGCACTGCAATTTGTGCCGGACAAACAGTTACACTAACAGCAAATGGAGCTTCTAGTTACACATGGATACCATCAGGTTCAGTTTTAGCAAACGAAATAGTTGCACCAACTGGCAATACAACTTATTCTTTAAGTGGAATTAGTAATGGCTGTTCTGGCAATGCTAATGTTCAAATTGTTGTCAATCAACTTCCAACCATTTCAGTTAGCACAACCAACTCCTTAATTTGTGCTGGCGAAAGTGTTGTTTTAACTGCTAGTTCGAATGCCACATCATACTTATGGTCAAATAGTGCAACAACCATGTCAATATCAATTACTCCAACCACAACAACTATTTATTCAATAACAGTTAGTGATGGATTATGCTCTGCAAGTTCTAGTATTACACAAAATGTGAGCGCTTGTACTGCAGTAAATGAAATACATGAAAATAATCGCGTATTAATTTATCCCAATCCATTTAATAATTCATTTGAAATAAAATGGGATTTCAATGCATCAAGCGATAAAAAAATGTTGATGAATGTCTACAATGTTTTAGGCGAAATAATACTATCAACAACTATTTCAGAAAACAATACCAAAATTAATACTAACGAGTGGAGAAATGGATCTTATTTTGTTAAAATCAATAATCAAGTTTATAAAATAATTAAACAATAAAAAATTAAAAATACCAATAACAAAAAAACCCTGATAAATCAGGGTTTTTTTTGTTATGTATGAGTGATAAAAATTAAATGAAAATTTTGTAGAATTGTTAATTATAAAAAAAATTATAATTAATTTTCCCACCATTTAAAAATTAACTTCCCGTTTTTTGTTAATTTTTGAGTATGAAAATGGCTTGTTAAATTAATTTCAGGAAGTTGAGAAACCCAATTGGCTTCATCAATACAATTAAATGATATATCAATTTTAGTAACAAGATTATTGCTTTTATTTAAACTAATATTCTCACGTACTATTTTGTATGTATTTAGTTTGTTTATCTTTTTAGTTGAGTTGCTTACCATAAATAAGGATTAAAATATTTGATACAAAGTTCGTTCTTGATTTTTCAATAATCGTTACCAAATTATTAAGCAACTATGAATTTATTTATTTTTTAAATTATAACTATTATTCAGACAGGTAAAGCAATTGTTATCTATTTATTGACAAAAAAATAATGCACAAATATGGTTAATTATGTTTTTTTAATGTAATTTTATTGATGAAAGTGAACAACCTAAAGGAACTATTTTATTAATGAAATAAGAATCCTTAACCGCTCTAATAAATTTTAAGATTTATAAAGCAACATGTATTATTTTAATATAAAATTTTTTATCTCTATTGCTTTTACATTTATTTTTTTTAATGTAAGATCTCAAACACTTATTATGAATGAGGTTTCTAATGGACCTTCAGGCAGTCAGGAGTATGTTGAGTTTGTTGTTGTTAGTAACACAGTAACCTATAATTGTAGCAGTCCAACTCCACCATGCATTGACATAAGAGGATGGATATTTGATGACAATAGCGGATATCATGGTGCCAGTGGAGTTGCTGCTGGTGCAATTCGTTTTTCTCAAAATTCAATTTGGTCATGTATCCCATTAGGAACCATTATTTTATTGTATAATGATGCTGATAAAAACCCAGATATACCAGCAACAGACGATCTTTCAATGGCTGACGGTAATTGCACTATTATCGCACCTGTTAGTAATGCAAGTCTTTTTGAAAGAAATACTACAACACCAGGAGCTGCAGCTTGCTCATATCCCTCAACTGGCTGGGTTGCAGGTGGTACTTGGTCATTTACTGCATTAGCAAATACTTCAGATTGCGCTCGAATAGTTAATCTCTCTGGGTGTGAAGTTTTTTCTGTTTGTTATGGAGCTACAGATAATTTAAATACCCTCATATATTTTCCTGCATCAGGAGGAGGTACAGTTTATTCATTTAATAGTATAGATCCACAATTACAAGCTAATTGGTCTTCCGGAAGCGCTACAACCTTTCAAACCCCAGGAGCACCAAATAATGCAGCTAACGCTGCCTATATTGCTCAGTTTAACAATGGATGTATGCCAATTACGCAGCCATCAATTACGGCGGTTACGGTTAATGCCGGTTGCACATGTAATGGTTCTGCAACCGCAAATACTTCAGGTTCAATTGGAGGATATACCTATGTTTGGTATGATGCAAGTATGAATCCAATAGGTCAAACAGCAGCAACTGCAACAGGGTTATGTGCAGGGATTTATAATGTAACTTCAACTTCTCAAATTGGCTGTACCGCAACAACTTCCGTTACAATAACATCATCTTCAACAACCTCTGTTAGTGTTAATTCTCAAACTATTTGCGCAGGAACTTCCGCTGTATTAACAGCAACTCCATCTACAACAGGCGGTACTTTTTCTTGGTCACCTAACGGATTAACCACTTCAAGCATTTCAGTTAATCCTAGCTCAACTACAACCTATTCTGTTATTTATACTATAGCAGGTTGCGCAACAACTAACAATGGAATTGTAACTGTAAATCCTCTTCCAACTATTACTGTAAACTCTCAAACTATTTGTGCAGGCCAAACAGCAACATTAATAGCTAACGGAGCAAGCTCTTATACTTGGAATACGAGTTCATCAATTAATCCTTTAATAATTTCTCCTACAGCAACTACAAATTATACAGTTGTTGGTTCAGTATTAGGTTGTACAAATACTGCTATTGCAACTATTTCTGTTACACCATTACCAACAATTACTGTAAACTCCCCAACAATTTGCGCAGGCCAAACAGCAACATTAACAGCTAACGGAGCGAGCACATATAATTGGAACACTGGATCATCTCTTAATCCTTTAGTAATATCGCCACTCTCAACAACAAATTATACGGTAGGAGGTTCAACATCAGGTTGCACAAATACATTTATAGCAACTGTTTCAGTTATACCTATTCCTACTTTATCTGTAAACTCACCTGTGATTTGCTTAGGTCAAACTGCTACTTTAACTGCTACTGGGGCAACAACTTATTTATGGAATACCGGTTCTTTATTAAATACAATTACTGATGCTCCAACTTTAAATACTAATTATACTGTAACAGGAACAACATCAGGTTGCACAAACACTGCAATTGCAAATATTTCTGTAACACCATTACCAACAATTACTGTAAACTCTCAAACTATTTGTGCAGGCCAAACAGCAACATTAATAGCTAACGGAGCAAGCTCTTATACTTGGAATACGAGTTCATCAATTAATCCTTTAATAATTTCTCCTACATCAACTACAAATTATACGGTAGTAGGTTCAGTATTAGGTTGCACAAATAATGCTATAGCCGCTATTTCTGTGACACCTTTACCAACAGTTGTTGTAAACTCATCCACAATATGTTCAGGACAAACAGCAACAATAGCAGCAAGCGGTGCAACTTCTTATTCTTGGAATACCGGTTCTTTGTTAAGTACATTAACCGATGCGCCAACAACAAATACAACATATACGGTAATAGGCGCGGCGTTAGGCTGCACAAGTACAGCAATAGCAAATGTATCAGTAACACCTTTACCAACGGTAACAGTAACTTCCTCAACAATTTGTATAGGACAAACAGCAACAATAACAGCTAGCGGTGCAAGCACCTATGTTTGGAATACTGGCTCTTTATCAAACACAATAACAGATGCGCCTTCAGCAAATACATCTTATACTGTATTAGGCTCAAGTTCAAATTGTACAAATAGTGCTATTGCAAATGTGTCTGTAACGCCTTTGCCAACAGTTACAGTGAACTCTTCAACAATATGTTCAGGGCAAACAACTACATTAACTGCAAATGGCGCTAGCGCGTATTTGTGGAACACGGGCGCAACAGGAAGTGCGCTAATAATTTCTCCAACGGTTAATACCTCTTTTTCAGTAGTAGGAACAAATGCTGGATGTTCAAATACTGTTTCTACAATCGTAAATGTGGTTTCCTCTCCAAGTCTTTCTGTAAACTCGACAACTATTTGTTCAGGGCAAACAACAACCTTATCGGTAAGCGGAGCCTCATCTTATATTTGGAATAATGGAACAACAACGAATACAGCAGTAGTAAGCCCGGTTGCTACAACAATATTTAGCGTTGTAGGAAGTATTGGAACTTGTAGTACCACAACAACAGTAAATGTAGTAGTAAATCCACTGCCAATAATATCAGTTCCAAGTAAAACTATTTGTTCAGGCCAAAGTGCAACACTAACAGCCAATGGTGCAACATCATATAGTTGGAGTAACAATACTTTTAATAACACTTTAATAGTATACCCTAATGTAACAACTATTTATACAGTTACTGGTACAAATTTAAATTGTTCAGCTTCTGCAACTGCAGTAGTATCTGTTGAGGCAATTCCAACAATTAATTTTAATTCAAACCAAACATCAGGTTGCGCTCCGCTTTGTATTCAATTCACAGATTTTACAACAATAACGAGCGGTACAATTTCAAACTGGAGTTGGGATTTTAATGATGGTTTTACTTCTAATTTTCAAAGTCCCTCACATTGCTTTGATAATGAAGGCTCATATAATATAACTTTAACTGTAACATCATCAAATGGGTGCTCAAATTTGCTTGTAAATCCTAATATGATAAATGTATTTCCAAATCCAATTGCTGAATTTCAAAGTGATTTTGAAGAAACCGACATATTAAATCCTATAATCAATTTTTCAAATCTATCATTAAATGCTAATGCCTATGTTTGGAATTTTGGAGACACTACTTCAACCTTAACAAATCCTATACACGCGTATGATAATGAAGGAACATATTCTACAACATTAACTGCTACCAATCAATTTGGATGCAAAGATGTTGCAATACATGATATTATAATAAAAGGAATATTTACTTTTTATGCTCCAAACACCTTTACACCAAATAATGATAACTTAAATGATGTTTTTATTCCATTAGGAGTGGGCTGGAATCCGGATAAATATCAATTAGAAATTTTTGATAGATGGGGTAATAATTGTTTTAATACCAGCGAGGTAGGGAGAGGTTGGGATGGAAAAGCAAATAACGGAAGCAACCCGGCACAAATTGATACTTATACCTGGAAGGTTAATTTAACAGATGTTTTTGGCACAAGCCATAACTATATTGGGAGAATTACAATTATAAGATAATTAAAATAAGTAGCAATGATACAAGGACAAATTGCATGGTTTGAAATACCTGTGAATGATTTAGATACAGCTATTCTTTTTTATTCTAAAGTATTGTCAATTAATATTGAAAAAAATAAATTTCTAAATCAAGAGTTCGGAGTGTTTAATATGAATTCTAATAGTATTAAAGGAGCATTAGTAAAAAAAGAAAACTATCAACCAGGCTCTGGAATTATTTTATTTTTTTATGTAAATGATCTTTTAGATAGCTTAAAAAAAGTAGAACAATATGGAGGTAAAATATTAATTGAAAAAACACTTTTAAAACAACAAACAAAAGAAGGCTTTCTTTCAATAAAGCAAAATTTAATAGATGGTAATGTAGGTTACTTCGCTGAATTTATAGATTGCGAAGGAAATCGCATCTCCTTATATTCTAATAGCTAATGGAATATCCTAAAAAAAATAGTGCTAAAATTCAAAGAAAATTTAGCACTATTTTATTATTTAAAAAAACAGATATATTTAAGATAAACGAATTAAGAGATTTCCAAATTTTAATATTTAAAATATCTGGAATTACCTTTTTACTAGTATCAGCAATTTATTTTATTAGTAAATTCAACTAACAAAATTATTTTTTTATTGCTTTTTTAGCTGGCATTTTCGCCTCTACCTTTTTTACAGTTTGTTTTTTTACAGGCTGAGCATTTTTTGTAATTTCTGTTTTCAATACTTTCACAGGAACTTCAATTTTTAGAGCCTTCATTATTAATTCTTGATTGCTAATAATTATTTTTAGCATTTCTTTGCTTTCCTTTTTCATATGTAGATCTTATTTGTTTTTAATTGTCTATTGTTTAGCCAGTTTAATCATTTGCGTTTGTGTTTTAGCAAACACAGCTATACCATATAATAAAAATTTTATTATAAACAAAAATACGAAGGAATTTCCTTAAAACTCTATTTAAATTAACTCTACAAGGTAATAATTAACATAAACTTTACTTAAAGTCAAGTTTAGGAATTTTATAGGAAAATTTGACAATTTAAATAAACATAGCAACCTCTTCTTTTAATACTTTATTTTTATTAGGATAAGTATCAAACAACAATACTAAAGTTTGATTAATATTGTTAGATTCAATTTTTGGATTATTATTTTTTTCATAAAACCATTTTTCAATAACCTCAGCAAAATCATCGCCAACATCCTGTAATACCTTTACTCCCATTTGCTTCATAGCAGAAGCATTACATTGTTGCTCATAGTGATTTTTAATAGGCACGCTCATTAATTTTTTTCCTAAATATAAAGCTTCCGAAGGAGTTTCAAATCCCCCTCCGGTTATTAAACCATGGCAGCTCAATAAGCTTTTATTAAATAAGTTTTGATTAATAGGATAGTAAGTAATATTTTTTTCTATTCTAATAGATTCTATATTTTCTAAAAACCAATGAAAATTAATATGAGACAATTTATTAAACGCTTTTAATAAACAATGTTTTTGGAAAGATGGCAAATAAACTGATACATGATTTAAATCTGTTGGGATAACACCTATAAATTCTTCTTTAATAACCGGTGGCAAAATAAAAGAATCATATTTTTGAAAATGAAAACCAATATGATTTGTTGCGTGCGCATAATGTTTTAATATAGTTTCACCTATAACACTCTTTTTATCCGGCCGCGGGGTTGCATCTGATTGAAAACTTGCCTGATGCCCTAATTGAACAGATGGCAATTTCTTTAATTTACATGCTAAGGACGTCACAAAATCAAAATCATTAATAATGACATCATATTTTTCGAGTGGTAAAGATTTTGCATCCTTATACATCATATAAGGTTTAATGTTTTTTACAACATCAAAATAGTTTAATCCACCACATTTACTATAATGTAAACTACAGCCTTTGCTTTTGTATTTTACGGGTAATTTAAAATCTAAATTAGCGTTGTTACCGCTTATAAAAAAGTCAACTTCGCCAAATTTTTTTAAATAAGGATACAATTGCTGAGCACGACTAATATGCCCATTGCCAGTGGCTTGTACGGCATAAAATATTTTACTTTTTTTCATGTGTTATGATGCTAAAATTTTGGCAACAATATCTTCTTGATCAAAATTATCTTTGGAGTAAATCAGTTCTAAATAATTTTTATCATAATTAAATATTTCCCATAAACCATGATTATACTCTAACGACGTTAAATTTTCAACCCAATCTCCACTATTCATATATGTTACTGAACCTTTTTCGGTAACTACATTTTTTATTTGTGGCATGTGAATATGTCCGCATATAACAAAATCATATTCTTTTTCAATGGCAATTTCAGCGGCAGTAGTTTCAAAATCACTCACAAAAGCCACTGCCTTTTTAACTCCGTCTTTAACCATTTTTGAAATACTTAATTTTTCTTTTCCAAATAATTGCAAAACCCAATTAATAAAACGATTAATAAGTATCAACAAATCATAGCCTTTACCACCTAACTTTGCTAAAAATTTAGCATAGCCTTTTGTAGAAGAATCAAATACATCTCCATGAAATATCCATGTTTTTTTGCCATCAATTTCTAATAGTAACTTATCTACTATCTCAAGATTACCCAATTGTAAATCAGTGTATTTTCTTAACATCTCATCATGATTACCGGTAATGTAATATACTTTTGTACCATGACTTGCCATTTTCATAATGTGACGAAGAACATCCATATGAGCAGCCGGAAAATAATTTTTACTGAAATTCCACATATCAATAATATCTCCATTGAGTACTAAAGTTAGCGGGTTAACTGTTTTAAGGTAATGTAACAATTCCTTGGCGTGGCAGCCGTATGTGCCTAAATGCACATCGCTAATCACTAAAAGCTGCAATTCTCTTTTGCTATACATTATTAGTTTTTACAAATGTATGAGCACATTATTACCTTAATGTTTTTTATACATTAAGAAAGTAAAAAGAAATTAATACTAAAATGGAAACAAACTTTATAAATAAATGAACCAATGTAACACAATCTAACCTGAAAAATTCTATTTTTGATTGGCACTAAAAAAAGGAAAGACTACAGAAGCCTAGCATATTTTAAAATTTCAAATTCAATTTTCTTACTTTAATTGACATGTAGCCATTTCGCCTCCATAACTTCCTTGATGGTTGTACTTGCTGCATTTTTTTTTAGCACTTGATTTCGAGACAGCTCGTATTTGTTTATTTGATGTTGTAGTTGTTGGAAAATGACTTAGAGTTTCTGTTGCGCACTCGCAATCATAATTTTTTTTACAGCTGAAAATTGATAGACTAATTATAATAAAGAAAAGTGTTTTCATAATAAAATTATTTAATGACTGTTTTTTGTTGTTTTATTACTTTGTCTGTGGTTAGTTAGAAACATTTTGTGAGGTCAACACGTTGCTGAATTATTTACGTTTTTAAATTGTCGCCAACGAATTTGTAATAAGTATTAATGGGACGTGAGTTTTGTCGTCAAAAGTATAGCTTGATATTACTCGTCTAGCGTTTGTAACTATCTTATATACCCAACATGCTATTGCGCGTATCACTTATTATAATATAAATAACCGATGTATCGTGGCGACAATCCAAATTTACTTCCCGGCTGCAGCAGCACTTTTTGCTTTAGCGTCTTCCAATATTTTTTGGCTGCGTACTTCTGCTTCATCTAACACTTTTTGTGCTTGCTTATCAACTTCTTTTTTAGCAAGTTCCGTTACTTTTTTTGCTGCAATTTTTGCTAGTGGGTTTTTAACCTCTTCTAATTGCTTGTCTGCTGCAGCGTAACCTTCGGCTTTTAATTTATCTGACGCTGCTTGCGCATCCGCTTTTAGTTTTTCAACTTGCGCTTGCGCATCTGCTAATATTTTTTGCGCCTCTTCATTGGCTTTATCTTTTACTGCAGTAATTACTTGTTCTTTCACTGCTTCAGTAGTTGATTTTCCATCACCTTTCATTCCTGTTTTAATGGTGGGTTTCATAACCGTGCCGCCAAAACCAATATTTACTTTTACTGATTTAGGCATTGCTAAATTTGTGCCTGCTGCTGCATTTGCTTGTCCTAACAAACTACCTACCACTGAACTAGCCTGTGCGCCAAACATTTCAGTTGGCACATCCATTTTCCAATTATAATCAATTGTTTGGTCAAATCCTGTTGAACCTGTAATTTCTGCGCTAACTTTATCAATTTTTACTTTAACAGGATTACGTAAATTTACACGTCCGTCTTTAAATTCATATTCAGCTACAACATTTTGAATATTTAAATTTTTTAATTGCTCAATTTTTAA
>Ga0209134_10000512_pt1 | contig 10320 bp, 6 predicted proteins | sample LauGreSp1BDMLBSN_2_FD_187566 | JGI IMG/M metagenome (GOLD analysis project Ga0209134, IMG submission 187566) | Freshwater lake microbial communities from Lake Michigan, USA - Sp13.BD.MLB.SN (SPAdes) (version 2) | ecosystem: Environmental > Aquatic > Freshwater > Lake | place: Lake Michigan, USA... | reverse complement strand
TCCAATTTGGTCTCTAACTAAATGAACCACCTCGTGTTGCAATTGAAAATGTTCCATATCTTCTCCATGTTTAACTACCACTAACGCTAAAGGAACCTGACCTTTTAAAGCATCATTAATTCCAACTACAGCGCACTCAGCAACCGAATGGTGGGAAGAAACTATCTCTTCCATTTCGGCAGTGGATAATCTGTGTCCGGCTACATTTATTACATCATCTACCCTACCGGTAATAAAAATATAATTATCATCGTCCTTGAAGCCACCATCGCCAGAGAAATAATATCCTGGAAATTTATTTAAATAGCCTTCTTGAAAACGATGGTTGTCGTTCCACAAATCAAGCATCGTACCTGGAGGCAATGGTAATTTAATAACTACATATCCTTCTTCATTTGGACCTAATTCGGTTCCGTCTTCACCAAATATTCGAATATCATAACCCGAAACTGCTTTACCTGCAGAACCTGGTTTTACTGGCAAATACTCCACTCCCATCATATCGGCAATCATTGGCCAACCGGATTCCGTTTGCCACCAATGGTCAATTGCAGGCACTGGAATATGTTGGTTGTACCATTCAAGAGTAGCCACATCGCAACGTTCCCCTGCTAAGAATTGATTTCTTAAGCACGATAGATCGTATTGCTTTATGAACTCTCCGTTTGGATCTTCTTTTTTTATTGCACGAATAGCAGTTGGTGCGGTAAACATGGTGCTTACTTTATGCTCTTCAATAACTCTCCAAAAAGTACTTGCATCTGGAGTTTTGATTGGTTTTCCTTCAAATAGTATAGTAGTATTTCTATTGATAAGCGGACCATAAACAATAAAACTATGTCCTACTACCCAACCTACATCCGATGCTGCCCAAAAAACTTCATCTTGTTTTACGCCATATATGTATTGCATTGAAAATTTAAGTGCAGTGGCATAACCACCTGTATCTCTTACTATTCCTTTTGGCTTTCCTGTTGTTCCAGAAGTATATAAAACATATAAAGGATGGGTTGCATTTACAGGTACACAAGGGGTTTCTTCTGAACCATATACTAAGGCGTCATAATCGACATCGTATTTTTTAAATGGAATTCTTGCGCCTAATTTTCTATTGAAAACGATAACTTTTTTTGGTTTATGCGATGCCAATTCAATAGCTTCATCCACCAAGGGTTTATAGGCAATTAATCGATCAATTTCAATTCCTGAAGAAGCTGTAATGATTAACCTAGGTTTACAATCATCAATTCTTATTGCTAATTCGTGTGGAGCGAAACCACCAAAAACTACCGAATGGGTTACACCTATTCGTGCACAGGCTAACATTGCAAAGGCGGCTTGCGGAATCATTGGCATATAAATTACTGCAGTATCTCCTTTTTTTAATCCTAATGAAAGCATACCTCCAGCTAATTTAGCTACTTCCGTTTTTACTTCATTATAGGTATATTTCTTTACGGTTTGAGTAACTGGCGAATCGTATATTATTGCTGTTTGATCACCATATCCATCTTGAACGTGTTTATCTAAAGCTAAATAACAAATATTCAATTCACCATCTTTATACCAAAGTGGATAATTATTTACATCTTTAGATAAAATAATAGAGGGTTTATTAAACCATTCGATTTGATCTGCTTGCTCTGCCCAAAAAGCTTCTGGAGATTGGATACTTTTGGAATAAAATTCTTCGTAATTCATTTGTAATAGGAGGTTTGCTATTGTTTAATTTAGTTTAGTAAATTTAAAAAATTTACACATATAAGTTAAATTATTTTTGCAAAATAGATATATACGAAAACGTTTTCGTAAACCCACTATAAATAAACAAAAAAGGACTTTTTATTGGTGAAATTTAGATGATTAAATTAGTAGATACTTTTAATATTTCTTTTAATTAAGCAATTCTGCAACCTGTTCTACCACTTTCTTTATAGAAAATGGTTTGGTTAAATAACAATCGGCTCCAAGGGCAAGTCCTTTTTCAATATCACTTTCTTTATTTTTTGCTGAAAGAAAAATAACTTTAGTATGCTTTAAATTTTGATCTTTTTTTATCTGTTCTAAGGTAGCGTAGCCATCAACCATAGGCATCATGACATCCAAAATAATAACATCCGGGAAATTGTTTTTTAAAATATCTAAAGCTTCTTGTCCGTCACGAGCAATAAAAACTTCGTAATTATGTTTTTTAAATGTGTACTCTAACGACATTACAATGTTGGGTTCGTCGTCAACAATTAAAATCTTTTTCATATAGCTATATTAATTTTCTAAATTCTTGTTTTTTGGTAAGGTGAATACTACACAAGCACCTTTCACGCTTGGCTGTACCCAGATTTTTCCTTTGTGGTATTCTATAATTTGTTTGCAAATAGCCAAGCCTAATCCGCTTCCTACTGGTTTTTTTATATTTTGATTTACAGACTGGTAAAACTTTTCGAAAATTGCTTCGTGGTCGTTATCATTTATTCCTTTACCATTATCGTGCACTGAAGTTTGAATATAATCTTCAATATCTTCTACTTTAATAATAATGACACCCTCTTTTTCTGGACAAAATTTAATAGAATTTGCCAATAAATTAGTCATTACTTGAAAAATACGATCCTCATCATAATAGGCATTTACTTTACTTTTACTTTCTAAATAAATTGTAACGCCTTTATTTTTTATTAATTGTTTTAATGGTTCCATTGAATTTTCAATGGTTTCAATTAAATTACTTTTTGTGGCATTAATGGTTTGTTTTCCTGTTTCGAATTTTTCTAAATCTAAAATTTTATCAATCAATCTATTCAATCGATCGGATTCGGAGATAATATTTTGCAAAAATTGCTTTTTTAATTCTTCCGGAATTTCATCATCATCGTGCAAAATTTCACTTGCAGCACGAATTGCCGTAATTGGAGTTCGAAGTTCGTGGGTAATGGTATCTAAAAATTCGTCTTTTTGCTTGTCCTTTACCATTAATGAAAGGTTTGCATTTTGCAATTTTGCGGTTATCTCCTTTAATTCATTGGAAGTTTCGGTCAGTTTTTTATTGATAATAATATTTTCTTTGGATTCTTCTAAGATTTTCAATACTTCGGGCAAACTAATTTTTTCTTCTTTAACAACACTAGAAATTAGTATTCTAGCTGAGGCAGTTCCGATATGTCCTGTGAGTAAATTTTCTGAAAATTTTATTAATCGAGCATCTGCCAATTCTTGATTGATATCAATATTGTACTTTACATTAAAAATATTCATAGCACGATTGGTACGTTCTTCTCCTAAAAATCGAACCAATACTTTTTCAATATCATTTCTATAAGCGGTTCCTTTCCAAATAAAGGCATTCTCGTGATTGGTAATGTATTTACTAATATCTACAAACATTTCGGCATAGTTTCTTTCGCGGTAATTTCCTTTAAAACTAACAGAAACAGAAAAATAAGTGATGACATTGAACAGTAAACTCCAAAATAAGGCATGTGGAACTGGTTGCAAATAATCCAATCCAAATAATTGAAATGGTTTTAATAAATGAAACCCGAATAAACCATTGGATATAAAAGTACTCTCACTATTTGTAATACCAATTGAATAAGGAATTAACAAGGTATAGATGCAAATAATGAATCCAACGATAATACTGTAAACTGCTCCTAATCTTGAACCTCGTCTCCAAAATAAAGCACCAAAGAAAGCGGGGCCTAATTGTGCTATAATTACAAATGCTACTAAACCGATGGAAACTAAACTATAGTCTAACCCGAAGAATCTATAGATAAAATACGAAAGTATGATTAACGAAAAAATACCTATTTTTCTGCTGTTTAAAATTTTTCTGCTACTTATGGTTTGATCACTTCCTTTTAATTTCCCGATTAGGTTATAGGGAATTAAAACATTATTTGTAATCATAGTTGAAAGCCCAATGGACGAAACCACAATCATGGATATTGCTGCCGAAAACCCTCCTAAAAACACTAACACAGTAAGTGTTTTATTATTAAATAATTGAGGAATTAAAAGAGAATATGCATCTGAATTCACTTCTTTTCCAGCAAATAAGATATTACCGCCCCAAGCTATAGGATAAACAAAAATATTGAAAATCAGTAAATATAAAGGAAACAACCAAACGGCAGTATTGATATGATTTTCTCTGTTATTTTCGATAACTGAAACATGAAATTGTCTAGGTAATAAGAAAATTGCAAACATGGACAAAACGCATAATAAAAACCAATTTATGGCTTGAGGCAAACCTCCGATGGTATTTTTTTCTTTGAAGTTTTTGAGCAACGATGCTTTTTCATAGATATCATTAAAGCCATCAAAAACAAAATAAGTAACATAAATCCCTATGATGACAAAGAAAACTAGTTTCAAAATACTTTCCATGGCAACAGCAGTTACAATACCTTTTCTTTTTTCGGAAGCATCCACATAACGGGTACCATAATAGGATGCAAACAAAGCTAAAGCTACAGCAACATAAGTTGTGGTGTCGTCTAAAATATTGGAACTGGTTGCAGTTTTAGTAACCACGTGAAAAGTCTCTGAAATAGCTTTTAATTGTAAAGCTATGTAGGGAATAATTCCCGAGAGGCAAATTACCGTTACTATTGCTCCAAGAAAACGGCTATTGCCGTAACGTAACGATATAAAATCGGCAATACTAGAGATTTTATTAACTCTAGAAATTCGTATAATTTTTTTTAAAATTAATATCCACGAAGGTGCAATAATAATTGGTCCGAGATATATTGGAAGATAACTTAAACCGTTATCAGCTGCTACTCCTATACTTCCATAGTAGGTCCAGGCGGTACAATAAACAGCTAAAGAAAGGGAATAGATATAGGGATTATTAGACCATTTACCATTCTCTTTTTTCTCTGCCCAATGTGCGATAAAAAATAGGACTGCCAGATACACGGAAAGAATTAACAAGAGTACTATGCTATTCATTATATCGCTTTACAATTAATATTGAAACTAATATAGAAAACAACCACATTGAAAAAAAGTAAATATACACTACTGGGAAACCAAGAAAATTATTGGCAGAATCAAACAATAATACTATAGGAAGGTTAAATCCTACAAGTAAAATCATAGATACAATAATCATTTTTTGTTGGTGTCTTTTTTTCATATTAATTGCAACAAAGGCACTAAGGCGCCAAGTTTTTTTTATTTTGAATATTTTACGAATTTACATAAACTTTTTAAACTCACAAACCCAAACTTAATTACTAAAAACCCAAAAGCCCTTATCGAAATAAGAGCTTCTGAGAATTACCTTTACAAATTAATTAATCTTCGTATTCGTCTGTTAAGGCATACCATCCAAAAATGGTTAAACCTGTAACAATCATCGGTAGAAGAATAAAGAAAATAATGATTCCGAAAACTAAATCATCTTGTTTTCCAGAGGTTAAACGACCTCCAAAAATTCCAATTGCATAATAGGCTACAGCTATTGCTAATGCTATCCAAACAATTCCTAAATATTTTTTTATTGTATTCATAATTTTATTTTTAGTCGTGAAGTGTATTAATTTTTCTATCGATGTAAATCATTCCAATGATGAAACAAACAGCAGCAATTCCTATTGGATACCACAATCCTTCAAGGTAAAATTCTACATCTCCTGCATCTTTTGATTGTGTTACAAAATAAGTTGAAATAGCTGGTAGTAAACCACCAAATATACCATTTCCAACGTGATAAGGTAACGACATAGATGTATATCTGATTTTTACAGGGAACATTTCAACTAAGAAAGCTGCAATAGGACCATAAACCATCGTTACAAAAATTACTTGAATGAATACCATAAAGATTAAGAACCATCGGTCGCTACTATTAATTTGTTTAGTAACTTTAGTTTCAATTTTATCTTTTCCTTTATCGTCCACCATTAATTTTCCAGCTTCAAAATGTTTCGTTTTGATTTCTTCAACCGTTGTACCATCGGTGTAAGCTTTGGTTGTAGTATAAATAGAATCCAGCTTAGCAGCATCAATTTCTTTTATAGAAGGAACTACTTTAGTTTGATCTACAACTTCAGTTTTCAAAGTTAAATCGGTTGTGTTGTACATGGCACGGTAGATAGGTCTGTACAATAATATAGCAAGCAACATACCACCCATCATGATGGATTTTCTTCCAATTTTATCACTCAACCATCCAAAAACTACGAAAAACGGAGTTCCTAAAATTAAAGCAACACCTAAAAGCATGTCCACCTGAGAAGAATCAATACTTTGTACTGTTTTAAGGAAGTTCATTGCATAGAATTGTCCAGTATACCATACAACTCCTTGTCCCATCGTAGCTCCAAATAAAGCTAGTAAAACAAATTTCAAGTTGTATTTATTTCCGAAACTTTCTTTTAACGGATTTGTACTCGTTTTTCCTTCTGATTTTGCCTTAGCAAAAACTGGAGATTCTTCCATGTTTTTACGAATCAAGTAAGAAACTAATACCATTAGGATAGATACCCAAAACGGAACTCTCCATCCCCACTCGTCAAAAGCTTCTTTAGACAATACACTTTTAGTAACTAAAATTACCATTAATGAAATGAATAAACCAACAGTAGCAGTAGTTTGAATCCATGATGTCCAGTATCCTTTTTCTCCTTTTGGAGCGTGTTCTGCTACATAAGTTGCAGCTCCACCATATTCACCTCCTAAGGCTAAACCTTGAAGTAAACGTAAAACTAAAACTAAAATTGGAGCAGCAAATCCGATAGTTTCATAACTCGGGATACAACCAATTGCAAAAGTTGCACCACCCATTAATAAAAGAGTTACCATGAAAGTGTATTTTCTTCCGATAATATCTCCTAATCTTCCAAAGAATAGGGCTCCAAAGGGACGTACTACAAAACCTGCAGCAAAAGTTGCTAATGTAGAAAGAAAGGCAGCTGTTGGGTTATCCGTTGGAAAAAATTTAGTAGATAACACTACAGCTAAACTTCCGAAGATATAGAAATCATACCATTCAATCATTGTACCCATTGAGGAAGCTGAAATTACTTTCCAAATTCCTTTTGTTTTTTTATCACTCATATTTATTATTATTTATTTATTTGGTTAATTTTTTAGAAAGAATAGGCACAAGAAATCATAAATCTCATGTTAGAAACATTTTTAGAATTTAAGTCAGCTGTTCCATCTTTTTTAGCGCTTTGGTCTCCCCAAGTAGCTCCTGTATATTCAATTTCAGGTGTAACTCTGAATTTATTTTGTTTGAAATCTACTCTTCCAGAAACTCTCATTACTTTATCAACGGTTCTACCTAGTGCTACACCTCTTCCATAAAATGCAGTAGCATTATCTTTACCTGTTCCATTATTTTTTGTCATACCAAAAAATAAACCAGGAGCAACTTTTTTACCATTACTTGCAATATCAACCCAAAAAGCTGTTGTTTTTATTGCTTCGTAAGTTTCAACCTCTGTTGGAGATGTTGTATAACCTGCGTACCCACCAAGCATAACAAAACTACTTAAATTACCTCCAGAAATTCCGTATGCTTTTACAGAAAATTTATCATTGGAATATTTTGCATATCCAATAATTGTCGTACTGTTCACTTTTTCGGTAGACATTTTTGTGTTTGAAACTGTTAAAGGTTGAATGGATTTATACTCTGCTTGAACTCCAGCAATCCATTTTTGATTTTTAAATTGGAAATGCCCATTTAAAGTTGGTAAAGAGGAATTAATTGAAGCTGAATTTTGAGCTTGCCCAGTTGCGGCATAGTTTGTAAATTCTCTTTCTTTATAAGCAGTAATTGCCAAAGAGATTTCTTTAGATAAATTTTGTTTAAATTTTACTTGGGATGCCCATCCAAAAGGATTAAATAAAATTCCTGTACTAAAGTTAGCTACACCAGGAAAAACCTCAGGAACAAATGCAGGATACCATGTTTGCCCTACCGTTAATGAAGATTTAGCCCAATCCATGTTTACAAATGCATGACGTAATCTAAAAAGTCCAATAGAAGATGGAGTACCTTCTGTATTACCAAAGAAGTCTCCTTCAAGTGTTCCATTCATTTTTGCGCCCCATACGTTTGGACCTTTCACTTTTGTTCCAAGTCTTGAAACTACAGATAAAAAGTTAGATTGCCCAACAGCATTTTGATCTTTATTACCATCCGTAGTCAATAAGGATTCGTCCATAGGATAAAGATTCAAATTTAATTCTCTTACTTGAACAGATTTTCTGGTATCCCAAATATAATCCGTTCTGATGAAGCCATACATGCTTACATCCCATTCTTTAGCAGCAGGTGTGGCCGCTGCCGCTGGAGGCGTTGTCGTTTGTGCAGTTCCAATAAAAGAAAAAGCAACAAAAGATAACAAGATAATTTTTTTCATAAGGTGAAATTTTGGTTAGTATTTGATTAATGCTTGACCAAATTCTAAAATTTTGTTAATGAAAAAAATTTTGATATATAATATTGTAAATCGCTATAGCTAATCTTTAAAACGCTCCCATTTTATTAACATAAACTTATCTCCAAGCTCGGTAATAATCATCCCAGCACCTTTTAATTGATCCTTGTTTTTAAGGAATTCCACCAATTCTAAGTGGTTATATATCTTATAAGTAGGATGGTAATCGGTGTGACTTGGTTTTGTTACTTTAAACTCCCTAACCCAGTTGCTAACCGTTACATGAGAAACGCCAATAATGCGCTCAATCTCCCTAAAACTCAAGCCTTCAAGATACAATTGCAAAGCTTTAGTCACATAGTAACTGTCAATCTTTTTTCCAAGTTTATTTACTGTAAAGTAATAATTGCATTTTTTGCACAAATAGCGCTGTCTATCTTTGATTATACCGCTTTTTACAATAGTATCATTTTGACATTTTGGGCATGCTAAAATCTCCATATATATAAATTTTGCATAAATATACTAATTTAGCAAATACATAAAAACATTTTACGCATTTTTTTTAGTATTTAATTATGTAGAGTATAATTAAATTCATTTTTTTTTATATAAATCACATTTTTTATGGAAAAAATAAAAATCTAAAAAAAAATAAGCAGTTAACTTATAACTTTCATACATAAACAACAATCTACTATTCTTAGTTGAATTATATATATTCTAATTTAGATATTATAGAAAATTATATTTATGTAAGTACTTATTTACAAATTCCTAAGTTTTTATATAAATGTACTCCATTTTACAATTTAAATTCTATTTATAAACAAAAATAGCCGCATTCTTAAATTAGTTATTATGTTTTTTTGTAAATTTAATTGTCGTGATTAAGCTATTAGAAGCTTATCATTGTAAGCCCAATCTGAGTTAAAAAAGTTTATAGTATTCCTACTACCTATTTTTTACAATAAATTCAATTAGCATTATGGGAACAAATAATTTTATTAAAAAATTTGACATTATTGACAATACCGATATTGCTTCGGTTGGTGGTAAAAATGCCTCATTAGGAGAAATGATTAAACATTTGCAACCAAAAGGAATAAATATTCCCGATGGATTTGCAACTACTGCAGCAGCGTTTCGTTTTTTTCTTAGAGAAAATAAGATAGAAAATAAGTTAAAAGAATTGATTCAATCTATTGATCCGGAATTCAGTAACCTAACAGATGTTTCCGAAAAAGCAAAAGACTTAATATTAAATGCTATTTTACCACAAAATTTAGTTGCTGCAATTGCACAACATTATCTAGAACTTTGTAACACACACAACAGAGAATTGGATGTTGCTGTTCGAAGTAGTGCTACCGCAGAAGATTTACCAACAGCAAGTTTTGCTGGCCAACACGAGACTTTTTTAAACGTAAAAGGAATTGATGCCGTATTGAATGCCGTTCACAAATGTTTTGCTTCCCTTTACAAAGCCAGAGCCATTAAATACCGAATAGATAATGGATTTGATCCTAATAATATACAATTATCTGCAGGAATTCAATTAATGGTACGTTCGGATAAAGCCAGTTCGGGAGTTTGTTTTTCAATAGATCCTGATTCGGGATTTAAAAATGTCATTGTCATTACAGGTTGTTGGGGATTAGGTGAAAATATTGTTCAAGGTACTATTAATCCCGATGAATTTCATGTCTTCAAACCTACATTAGGAAAAGTAAAGAATCCAATTATCTCCAAAAAAATGGGTTCTAAATCTAAAACTATGGTATATGATTCGGATTATTCGGGCATCATTAACATTGATACACCTGAAGAAAAAAGAAACACTTACACCCTTTCCAATAACGAAATTAAAACCATTGCAAAATGGACTACCATAATTGAAGACCATTATAAA
>Ga0209134_10000509_pt1 | contig 10333 bp, 18 predicted proteins | sample LauGreSp1BDMLBSN_2_FD_187566 | JGI IMG/M metagenome (GOLD analysis project Ga0209134, IMG submission 187566) | Freshwater lake microbial communities from Lake Michigan, USA - Sp13.BD.MLB.SN (SPAdes) (version 2) | ecosystem: Environmental > Aquatic > Freshwater > Lake | place: Lake Michigan, USA... | reverse complement strand
TTACCAACGCACCAGCGATGTTCTTGATTGATTCTGATTTATTCATAGGAAATTTGTTTTGTGTCCGAGCATAAATAATACTGTAAACTTGTCGGGTTCAAGATAGAAGAATCTCTCCGTCTCAATGCCGACCAAATTGGTCTCAACGCATCCACCAAAGTAGACATCACGCTTGATCAGGTACGGTTCAAGTTCATCAAAGTGATTCTCAAGTAAATAGTCATCAACTTGCTTGTCAATATACACATACCTATCCCCACCCATTGTGAGAATCCATCCGTTGATTGTTGCTTCAATCATTGTTCACCTCCCTCAATGCAATTTCAATTACGGCTTTGGCTTTGGGAGAAACGATGTTTCCCTCAACCAAATACTTTCTCACCGTTGGAAGTGATACCCCTGTTTTACGAGCGACTATTTGAAATAGCCCTTGTCTGCGTTTTAATTTGATAGTTTCAATTGCTTTCGTGTAATCCATAACGAAAGCAAAAGTAAAATAAACTTATCAGTAATGCAAATAAACTTTTCTTTTTGTTACAATTTTATGTCTTCGGAGAATATCAAATCCCCGAAACGAGCATTCAACTCATTCACCAATTCCATCTGTATTGATTCCGTGAACGCATCCTCAAGGAATGGTTGTGCCTTTGTTCCTCTGCGGTGAATCTTGTTTGCGATTGCCTTCGCCATTGAATCGTAGGTCATCGTTTGCGGTGGCTTGATTCCTTTGAATGCCATCCATTCTTTGATTGACTGCCATAGATACGGAGTGCCTTCGGTGTGACCATTTCTTGTTGGCTTCCTTCCGTATTCAATAAATTCCCAGTAATCCTCTGCGAGAAGAATCGTGTTGATGGATGTTGGCGTTTTGGTAATCTCCCCTGGGACAAAAGATTGGCGAAGAACAGAAGAAGCATTGATGTTTTTGTTGTCAAGATTCGCCCAAATCGGAGGAATAACCTTCTTGTTCCACCAATCAACGATGATTTGCTGAAGGAGTGAGCCTTCGGAAGCATCCCCTAAATAAGTATCAAGGGCATCGGGTAATTTATCAAGGTCTATCGTAGCCATCCCACAAGCGTTAAAATTCCTAAACCTATACTTATACCCTTAAACAACTTTAAAGTTGTAATAATGGCTTTATTTTGCCTCAAAAGTGACTTATTCTCCTCATTCAAGTATGCGATGTTTACCTTTTGTTTGGTGATGACCGAATCTTGTTCCGAAATAATGATAGAATCCGAGTGAACAACCTTCAGTAATTGGCTAACTTTTTGCCGTGCGATTGCACCTTTGACAAGATAACTATTCGCAACCCGAAGTGTCGCAGAATCTATGGAGACGGATTGCCCCTTCAAGCCCTGAAGATGTAGCATCAAAAGTATCAAGATAAATCGTATCATAGTGGTTCAGTTCTTTCAGTAATGTGATTCGTTTGATCTTCTCTTTTTCAATGATTCTTTCGTGCAGTTCAACATTTAGTGGTTTGATATAGCGGACTGGTTCATCATAATTGAAGAAAGCCCACAACCAACTAAACAGGAACAACGCAAGTATTATGTAGATAAGGAGTGAGGACTTGGAAGTTGATTGCATATCCAGCGAGAATATCAGTTTTTGAATCGTAGAATGGGGAAGCGTTGCCGTTAATCACAATCTCAAAATCCTCATCGTTTTGTGTGTTGTCTTCAATCAATGCAAAGATGTCGGTCATAATCTGCGCAGTATCCGAAAGCACCTCAATGGTGTTTGATTCGCTTTCAAATACACGATCCATCACAAGCAATGCAAAATTGTAGGTTTGAAGATTCCCACCGGACTGCAAATTGAAGCCATCTGGATACAACCAAACCAAAGGATAATACTCAACATTCTCAACCGTCATATTTGACTGCTGACCAACGCCAAACTTGTGAACCATCTTATGGCTTTCGGCTGCCGTTTGAATCTTTTGGATTATTTGGTTTAGTGTCATTCTTGAGAAATTTGAGAAGTTTGGCTTCGTTGTTTTTTTGCCATTTATTTGTCCGTGTCGGGGAAGTCATAGTTCCAAAAGCAATCTTGAGATGTTGGAAGATAAATACCACCGACAAAAGCGGTGTTCTTTGGTCGGATTGTATCAAAGGTACTGCCGGGATTCAAGAACAAAGGATAATCATTGGTGTATGTGCGGAGATAATCCCTCAATCGGTTGGCATAGTATTCGGCTTTGTCACGATAACGCCCTTCGATCATTGTCATTTCCTCAACAGATACTGCCCTTGCATTGTCACTCTCACGAGATGCAACTGATTTGTTCATCAATTTGAAGGTCATTGGAAGCATTGCTTCGGTCAATGTGTAGTACTTCAAACAAGGTGCAATGTACGAATCCAAAAGGGTAGTGTTCAAGGCAGTCAAGGTGTTTGCGAATGCCTGTACTTGCAACTCGTTGTAGATACCTGAACCAATCACATCACGGATGTAGATTTCTTGAGCTTCTTTGATTGCTGATTTCAGCAACTTGTCATCAACATTCTCATTCAAAGGTGTGTTGTCTTTGAGATAAGTGGTTGAAATGAAATATACAAAATTGGTCATAAATATTGCCACTTAAAGCCACCAGCAGTTTTTCTAATTAAAGAACCCGAAGCAACTGCCGAAATGCTCCTATGGTCAATTTGTGTTTTTCTGTGTGCGTCTCTCACACTATCAAATATCCGAATCACCAAATTGTCACTTCCAATCATTGCTACTTTTTTCTTTAACGGTGAACTTTTAAACATTTTTAACTTTACCTCGTCACTCATTTTTGTTCCAGTTCTATTGGGCAATTTGGTATCCATTAAATTAACTAAATCACTAAACGAATTAATGTACTTACTTTCCAATTTAAACGCTTCGGATTCGTCTGTTGTTTTATCTAATTCAACAAATAACAACTTACCTCCGTTTTGTATAATCGTTTCAATTAATTCTTTTTTCTTTTGGTTTGTTTCGGTTTTATTCTTTGAAATATGCTCTCCCAATCTTGCTTTTGGTCGCTTTGTTTGACCAACATAAAATATTTGACCAGTTAAAGAATTGATTAAGCCGTATATGTAAATTGTTCTCTTCATACCAATATATAGCAAAATCAATTCTTTGTCGTCACATTTACTTTATTCTTCTTAATAGTTGTTGCGACCACACGTGACGGCATTGTGGCGTGGTGATTCCAGTTTCTTTGTTGGTGTACCATTCCCCTCTGCGTTTCCATACATCGTAACCAAGTTGTGCAGACATTGCGTTAATGTCCTCACGACTATACACACGATTACTTGCTACAATTTGTCTGCAAAAATCTCTTGAACCGGGAATAAGCAAACCACCTTTGATTCCAGGAGCTAAAGCATAACCATAACGAACCACAATTTCGGTTTGCAATCTCTTTACTTCTTCAACTCCTTTCGGAGTTGTTTCAAGACCGTCCTCGTATGATTTGATCAACTCTGCTTTGGCAAGTTTAGCAATGGCATCAGCGACAACCTTTGCATCCAGTTTAGTGATGTTCACGATGTCTCCAACTTGCAACCCTTTATTCTCTTTCAATACATTCAAGATGGCAGTTTCAACGGCATCCACAAACTCAAACTTGTACGCTTCAAAGTTGTCTGCACTCTCACCGTATTGTTGGAATACCTTGATGTCTCTTTCATCGTCCCACCCAAAAGGATTTTGTTTTGATAGGGCAACATTCAACGGTTCTTCAATCTCATCAAATCCCAACTCTTTTCTTGCTTCGTTTCTGTCAATGATTCCAGCAGTGAACAAAGCCTGATAATCCAAACCGATTGGTGGTTTGTTGATGGTTTCTAAGCGAACCGATGCGATAGGTTCAAGCAAGTAAGCAAAGGTGTCATCAATCTTTTGTTGACGGGGTTCAATGTATGCGTGATGAAACATCTCATAGGCTTCAATCAACTCACTACGACCACCCAATTGTCCCTCTACACGCACTCCAAACAACATTGGAGAGTTGACCTTGTGTGCTACAAATATCTCTTGTTGTACGGTCTTATTTAAAAGGTCAAATTGTTTGTCAAAATCCGATGGCTGAAGGTTGTTGATAACTGATTCCTTCTCTGTCGGATCGTTGTATTGGATAATTAACCCACCGGCATTGTCCGTGCCTTGATAGTTTTCTTTGAATCTCCTTGCAGTTGCACGAGCTTCTTCAGGTGTGGGGATTCCTTTGAATAACTGGATGTGAGTTTGTGCCGTGAATCCGTTTTTAATGCTATTCAAATAATAGTTAGATATCTCGGTGTCAACTTCAATGTATTTCAACGCACCAACATAATCAGGCAAAGGATATTCGCCTTGTCCGGGACGGTAAAATTGGCAATAGTACAATTGCTTTGATTCACGAGTGATTGGGTTGTAGGGTTGATAGTGGATTTTCTCCGCTTTGCTATCTGTCCAGTCCGCACAATATACATATTCACCCTCTAATCCTTTGCGGATGTCTTTGAATGGAATGTGATAATACTCCGAAGGTGCGGTCTTTGCCTTGTTCCAAATCACCTCAACTGCAAACCCATTGAACAACTCGGCATCGTATGCTACTTTTGCTTTGAGTTCCTCGTAGGTCTCGTAGGCGTTAATGCTTTTGAGTTTGTTTTGGATTTTGGCGATGTCGGTGGTGTTTTGTCCGTATACTTCAGTACCAATTCCAGCCACATATGAAGCTTTTGCAGAAACGATTGCATTGTGTTTTGGGGATTTGTTAAATAGTTCAATTAGAAAATCAGGATAGAGATTGTCTGCACCAAATGTCACGAATCCCTTTGCCTTGTTTTCTTTGAAAACTGGCAACTTGTTATCGTGAAAGTTTATTCTTTGGAATATCATCTCTATCAAATAGCAATCAATCTTTTTTGTTTGAGAACTTGTCTATTGATGTGAATCCAAGACAAGCAATCACGATGAATTCCACCGCAGTCACCAACTCTGGAGAAGGTACGATATCAGCAGGGCTAAGAGAATTATGAGCCATTGTAGCAAACAAAACAAAAGCACCGATAATGCCCACGAATCGTTTTGATGACATCTCTCCTTTGTCACCCGTGAAAATTTCCATTAATTTTTTCATAAATCTTTGCTTTCTAAAAGTGTATAAGTGAATGAATTTCCGTGCAATGTGGCAGCCTTCTTGACTAAAGCCATAAACTCATCAAAATCTGCGGACTTTTTGAACACCTGACAACCCTCACTCCAATTCTCAACATAGGTTGAATCTGCCCCAGCCTTGTGGATGTTGATTCCGTAGATACCTTCGGTGATTAACTTGGTGTCGTAGGTCATATCCTTGTTCGCATCTCTGTAAACCTTCACGGGTTTGGCTTGTTTTAATGCTTCGTACTTGCCTTGATGCAAACCGATTGCGTGACTTCCACGATATTGTCCGGGAACTAACCGAGCAACGCCTTGTGCATTGTGAAATTCCTTCACTCCCTTTGTGCCGGGATCAGTTGTCGCAGCCCATTTCTTAAAATGCCACACATCACCGATTTTGTAACTGACGGTTAACAAGTCATCAAAGACATTTGTCACTTTGCTACCAGTATCCGAATTGCGAATGCCGATGATATTGATGTTGTAATCCCCATTTTCAAAAAAGGCATATCCTTTCGCCTTCATTGCTACTTTGATTTTGTCTATCATTTGCCTTGTCCTTTATATGGTTTGGAACTCTTGTGTTTGTTCTTGTGCTTGGTATGTCTGCCCAATTTGTTTTTGGGTTTAACACGGAATGATGTGATGTTTACTTTTGTTGCCATAAGTACATTCTAAAATAATCAAACTCTTCCTTTCCACCTTCGGATAGATAGTTCAAATACGCATCATAGATCACTCCCTTGAACTCAATTGGTGTGGTGGTGGTATCTAATCCAGCACCTACCATCTTCACGGCATACACCTCCATTTGGTCTTGAACAACTTGCATCTGTACGACCACGGCTTCTGCTTTCTTTTCAGCAAGAACCACGGCTTCTTTCAATTGTTCTTTCTCAACCACTTTTGCTTCAACCAATTTCTCACTCACCTCGTGTGCTTGTTTAGTGGCTTGACCAACGGCTTTTGTGTTCTGCTGAATCTTCTTCAACAAAGCATCAATGTCACTTACTGGCTTGGGTTCAGTTGCCCAAGATTCGGTGAACAAATAACCACCGATAAAAGCGAATGCAAAAATGATCAACAATCTCATAGTTTCTTCATTGAATTAATAATCCGTAATTCAGTAATGGCTGCGGACAATGCAGAATCTGCCGTCTTCAATGCCTTATATGCTTGTTTCTGCTCTGCTCGTAGGACTGCCATCTCTTTGCGACATTCATCAATCTGCTCTTGATTGCCCGAACGCAAGTCCATATACAAATAACTAACAGCCAACAGCATACAAAAAGCCACGGCAGCAACTGGATTTTTACGGAATTGGTCAAACGAAACGGGTAGACCATTGGGAACTTTTTTCGGGGCAGTCATTGAATTACTCCTTTACTTCTTTCTTTTGCTCTTCAATAATTTGATTGATAAATTGAATCAATGGCAAACCAAATTTTGTTGGCATTTCTTGGATAAATGCGTTTAATTCCTTTAGTTTTTCTTCGCTCAAAGTAATCATAAAGTAGATGTAAAGGTGATAGATGGGTTCAATGCAGACAATTTGGCGATGTATTGGTTTGTTAATTCGTTCAAAATGTTCCCCGTAAAATAGGTATCTTCTTGGGTGTCGCTCAAAATTGCATTCATTGTCTCGTTGTAGACAAACGATTGAATGTACCCTTGTAAAGTTGTTACATCATCAATGGTCTTTGTTCCCAAATAAGCGGAATAATTAACGGTCAACAAACCTACTTTTGTGCTTGTTTGCGTTTCTTCACTCGTGAAGATAAACGATGGTGTGTTTAATTTTATCATTTTTTTAGTTGTTATAAACTTGTTACGGCTTCCCACGCAGTTGTGTAAAGGTTTAATTTTTGTGTGGTTGTGTTGTAAATTACCAATCCTTCAGCTGGTGATGTGATGGCGTTGCGTTGGGTTGTTGTCATTCGCGGTGGTAGGAAGCCTTTAGTTGTGCTTCTTGCTTCTAAAACTGCTGATGCCGTGAGCGAACCTAAATCATTTAAGCCAAACAATGCACTGCCACCTAAAGCCATTGATGTTGTTACAGTAAAATTAGAATTACAACTAATACTGCCAGAATTTAAAGTAGCAAACCCACTATCATCCGCCAACCTAAAATCAATAGCAGTGCCGTTGCGTTTGATTGATGGAAAACTTGATGTTGTGCCGCCTAATTGTAATAAACTAAAAGCCGTATTTGCATTATTTAACAAAGTTATATTTCCATCTGCAAAAGATTTGATACCACTTCTTCCGTTCCAAAAATATTGTCCTGCTGCGGCTATTCTAATATCACCACCACCATAAATAGAACTATTTGCATTTACAAATCCTACGTTAGTAACATAAAATTTACTAATTGAAGCGGTCTGCAAATCTATCAAGTTATGCGTTTGACCATTTAAGTTGGTTTCCGTAGCATTCAAGAAAATACCCGTAGCCGTTCCCGTTTGCGCACCGCTATTGTTGATGGTATATGCCTCGTTGAATATACGGGGATTGGTTGCACCCGCACTCAAAGCGATTGTATTAACAATACTTAAAGGGCTTGATGGCGTAGTTGTACCAATACCAACCGCAGTTGTAGATAAGGCAAGAATTGAATCATTACCTAATCCATCACTCAATACTTTTGCCGTTCCACTTAACGGTCCGTTATCGCCTACCTTGATTAAGGCATCGTATGTTGTTGCGGGTGTTAATCCCGTTAATGAAGTTCCCATATTAATTCCAAGTGTCTGTTATATTTTCCCAATTTATTGTGTTCAAGAGTTGCCATTCAGTTGTTGAAAAAGATGTAGGAGTTCCCCCACTTCCAAATCGTTGCCGATTTATTCCAATGCCAATGCCAATGCCTTGTATCATTAATATCCGATTACTGAACCCGAAGAGATTACAAATCCGGTGATGGTTGCAGAGTTACCCGCTGGAAGGTATGCACCTTGCTTGAAGGTTACACCACTCATTCCACGAGCTGAAAGAACATTTGTTCCGTCTACGGAGAATGAAGTGAAAACGGTATCTTCTTGAACAACCAAAGCGTTGTGATTTCTCAAGGTTTGTGTGCCTGATCCGTAGCGAATGAAGGCTGAACCTCCAGCGATGATGTCTGTTGAACTGCTCATATTATATGTATTTTTTCTGTTAAATTAGGGGTGTATTCATCCTCGGTGAATGTCTTTTGAACCTTCAGGATTCCAATCTCGCACAAGATACCTCCAGCAGTTGAAACACTGTATTCGTGTTCACCTTCCAATAGGGTTGCGGTAGTGCCTTCAATGAACTGAAATTTATTATATCTCTCCGTGTGAGTTGAGACATCGGTCAATGTTCTGGTAACGATGGTTTCAGTTTGACGATGGGTGAAGGTAAACACATAGGATGCAGCACTTGCCTTTTCAGTCAATGTGAGATACCAAAACTTTGTTTGCCCTTTGTTAATTACCAACATCTCTACAAAATAGCGAGAGTCAAAATATGTAACAAAAAAGGGAGAGCAAAACGCCCTCCCTCTTTGACCTATGAAACAAGAACCAATTAGATACCCAAAGCGGTAACAACTGAACTCTGCAATTTGTAGGGTGCTTCAGCCTCAATTGCTGAAAGAGTAACTTCATAACCGTTGGAATCTCCCATAGCAGTACCAGTGTTGGCAACCATTGCAGTCACATCACATCCGTACTCCTTGCCGACCAACCAATACTCATCGTTGTTGTTTTTAACGATGCAATAGCAACGACCTTGAGCAAGGAGCTTCATTTCGTTACGCTTGGTGGTTGACAATCTGCGAAGTTTGAAAACAACATCCGATTGATTGAATGATGTTCCGTTTTCTACAGATACATTGGTGGTGATGGTCAATGATCCAGTACCTTTCGGCAACTCGTAATCGTAAACATCACCACTTGCAACGGTTGTGCCAGTTACTTCACCACTTGCAACGGTGAACTTTGAATCAACCCAAGTGATAAGGTGGATTGATTTGATACCTCCGACTGCATCTTTGCAGTCAAGAGTGAATCCTTGTGTGAGTAAACAAGCCATCAGTTATAAAGATTAAAGGGTGAAGTAAACGATTTCTCCGGGGAAAGCAACTTGCACACCAGCCTTGAAAGTGAAACGAACACGAACCTCATCGTTGTCGATGCTGTACCACATTTTCACTTCTTCTTGCTCATCAATCAAGTCAGTACCCATAAAGAAGTTGCTCAAAGAACCAGCAACAATCTTGTTAGTTCCGTTCAAACCACCAACAGCGATCAACTTCATATTAGTACCGGGGTAAACCATTTCCATTGAAGTGGCAGCATCGGCAACATAGTGAAACAAGTTAGCGTTCTTCAAGTTTACCAACATCAATTTGTAGGCATCAATTCCCAAGAAACAAACCAAGTCAGTTTTTTCAGCAACGGCAGCAGGGATGTTGGCGTAAACCTGATCCAAGATGTCATCGATGTTTGCAGCGGTGATTGAAGTAAAGGTAGTTGGTGCAGCGTTCGCCAATACTGGAGAAGCGGCAGCAATGATTTTGTTGAATCCGTCAAAACGACTCAAGTTAGGGTTACCACTTGTGGTGTCACCTTGCCACATTGCAACTTCCAAAGTTTGTGCGATAACGGCAGCCTTTTCAGCACCGATCTGCTCTTCAAAAGGAACCATAGTTGGTGAACCGGGCATAATTTGAGTTTGCATCCACTTTGCTTCCAATGTCTTTGGGCAAAGAGTTTCTTCAACTTTTACAGCACCAACGGTGATGTTACGCTGAGTGAAGGTTGTTGTACCACTTGGTACAAAGCCACAACCGTCTGCTTGAAAGAAAACTGTTGAAGCAAGGATGTTCAAAGCAGATGCAGATTTTACACCTACCTGAACTTGGTTAGAAGATTGCAACAAGGTTGCAGTTTTTGACCCGAAAAGAGCCTTAACCAACAAATCAGTTGATTGTTCGTTGGTGTAATTAGCGAGAGATCCTACAGAGAATGACATAGTTTTATTTGTTTATTGCGTTTTTGAATTTTTTAAGTGCTTCAAACTGATCGTTCTTTTTGTTTGAAACGGGAGTTTTGATTGGGGTTTCGCTTGGTAAGTCAGCAACTTTCTCAATCAAGTCAATTGCTTTGCTCATTGCTTCCTTGTGCTGGTTGTTAGATGCAGACAACGCCACAACTTTTGCAGACAATTCTGC
>Ga0209134_10000508_pt1 | contig 10336 bp, 12 predicted proteins | sample LauGreSp1BDMLBSN_2_FD_187566 | JGI IMG/M metagenome (GOLD analysis project Ga0209134, IMG submission 187566) | Freshwater lake microbial communities from Lake Michigan, USA - Sp13.BD.MLB.SN (SPAdes) (version 2) | ecosystem: Environmental > Aquatic > Freshwater > Lake | place: Lake Michigan, USA... | reverse complement strand
TTTGTTAAATAGGATAGCATTGGTACTAAGACCATTTGGCCTATGAATAAGTACAGCATTCCAATATTGGACGTCAATGTTCCTAAGAAAAATGTAAATCCCATAAGTATAAGTGGAAGTGTTACAAAACAATCTCCCACAGATGTTTTAAATTCTTGTAAGAAGTCCATCTTACTAACTACTTGTAGGGGCATTTGTAGTAACACATATGTAGTCCATTCCTGTACGACGGGAAAGTTCGGGAATAAATAATAAATTCACAGAAGGTTTTCCTAATAATACTATATTCTGATAACAGAGGAGAGCACCTACTAGTGAGCCTACAACAATAGATCCAGAAAGTACTAGAACTGAGTCACATCCATACGATAATAAGTATAGACCATATAAAAGTACAAACATCGCAGCACCAGCAATGGCTAAGTAAGGACGATTACTATATGCAGGTCCCAGCTCTGAGCATTCTTGACTAAAGAAGAATAAGCTTTGAATGACATATGCCGCTGCGAATGATATGAAGTATAGAGGTGAATTTGGAAATGTATTTTTAATCCCATGAGTAATGAATGATTTAAATCGGGGTGGTGTAAGAGATTTGAAGTAACTGGTACATTTAGAAGTATCATCTGGTTCGGGAGCTGTACTGGATGCTGCAGTAGAAGCATAGGAAGCAACTTTAGCTATGACGGATTGAATTGCGAGTGCTTCAAACGATGTTAGGGCGAGTACAAGGTAGGCGATATTCATGGTAACTGTTGCCATGAATAATGATCCAACTGTGAAAATGACCGGGGCTATATGACCAATTTCAGGGGCAACTTGGACAACTGCTTTATCCACTGGGATTGATAAGATCTCGAGGAGACTTTCAAAGAAGCCAGGTTTTTTAGAAGGAGGATCTGATGGCTTAGATGTAGATGTAGCAGCATCTTTTAAACGTTGAAATCCTTTCGTTGCTAATTCTGCAGCCTTTGAGAATGTTGTAGAAGTTACTGCTGTAGACACGGGCGGCTGCGCAGAAGCCATCTAACAGCGAAAGAGCTAAAGAAACTCTGGTACTAAATTCTACGATGGGCATCCCTTCTTATTTTCGTAAAATTATACAGGCCCATCCTGGATGTGTATCTTCTACAGCACCTGTCGATACAGTAGCTCTATGTTTTGATTTCAATTGTCTTATTTATCGTTGTATTCGTGCACCATCGATGCCATCATTTCCAGAAGAGGCTGAAGAACACGAAGCATGGGAAACTGCATTGTTAGAGGAAGTCTGTAAAACTGTAAAAGAGGTGTGGACTACTGCCGGCAAACCTTCTCAAGTACTCCTCGCTGTTGACGGAGTTGTACCAATGGCTAAGATTCGTCAACAGCGTGTTCGTAGATTCAAGTCGGCTTGGCTACGAGGAAATTCTCCTGTTGCCGCATGGGATAGTAATGCAATTACTCCTGGAACAGCATTTATGGATCGCTTAACAGTTGCATTAGAATCTCTTGCCAAAAAACATCGTGGGTGGATTGTGAGCGGTGTTCGTCAGGAAGGAGAAGGTGAACATAAGATTATGCACTGGTTACGTGCTACTATGCCTACGAAACCTGTAATTATTTATGGGCTTGATGCCGATCTTATTGTTCTATCCATGTTGGTAAGTGAAGAGCTAGGTATCCCACTCTGGCTTCTTCGTGAAAAACAGGAATTTGGTGTAACAGAAGGTGTATCAGCTGTGCAAGAATATGCATTCATGAATATTGCAGAGTTGAAAGCAAAGCTATTTATTTCTGGATATTCCATGGTACTGAATTATGTAGCCCTGATGTCGCTCATGGGAAATGACTTCCTACCTCATAGTCTTACACATAAATTGGCAGATGATGGACATGAATTAGTATTACGAGAGTTACGATCAATGACACCAAAATGGCAGCTTGTAAGTGATGGTAAATTACAAGTAAATGTGTTAAAGGATATTGCCTTGCGTTGGGCTTCGGAAGAGGATACTCGTATGATGCACATGATTCAGAAGAAGCGGAGACCTGGAAGACCAGTCGAAGATCCAAATGAATTGCTGCCATTGAAATGGAATGTGGAGGCTGAACTACTCGAAGGAACTGGCCTACATGCCGAGTGGAGAAAGGTATATTATAGATGGATGCATCCATCTGTAGATATACATCGCGTCTGTCAAGAATATGTATATGGATGTCAGTGGATCCTTGATTATTATACTGGTAAGACGAGTATAAATGTAAATTGGATATTTCCATATTGGATACCACCTCTATGGTCAGATCTTTCTAAGTATTCTGGTAACGAAGAATCTAGCTATGATACATCGGCAGCACCAACACCTGAAGAACAATTGGCAATGGTATTGCCTCTTGCAAGTTGGGGGTTAATTCGTGATGTGGGATTGAAAAAAGCACCTATTGTATTTCCTCAACTCTGGCCTTCCTCCTTTACATTTTTTTCTGCTGGAAGGAAATGGCTATGGGAATGTGAAGCTCGTATTCCTGTTGTAACTGCGGGAAGGTTGCGGGAACTTTTGATGAAGGTGAAATAGTTAGGATGGGGAATACACAGGGTATTCCGCAACATCATGTACGAATGTATACTAATTTACTTGCAATTCAAGATCCACATACCAGAATTCAGATGATACAGACTATGATACATTCCCCCGAGCATCTTACTTCAATGAAAGCTGCTGGAGTATATAGTCAATTGATTATGTATATTCAGACTGTACAAGCTGGAGGGAAACCTTCTCCGTTGCCACCTTTACAAGGGCCTGGAGGGCAGCAGGGGCAGCAGGGGCAGCAGGGGCAGCAGGGGCAGCACTACGTGCAGCAGCAGCAGCAGCAGCAGCAGCAGCAGCAGCAGCAGCACTACCATACTCAAAGTTCACAGAAGCAGCAGCAGCAAGTCTCCCTTCATCAGAAAAAAGAATCTACCATGCAAGCAAGTCAGCGTGGAAATGAAAAAGCTGTCAACTATTTTTCCGCATGTCTACGAATCTTAGATTTAGATGAGGAAGTTGCTATCACCGAACAAAGTCTAAAATCTGCCTATAAAAAGGCAGTTATCAGAGTACATCCTGATAAGGGCGGGACCGAAAAAGAATTTGAAGCAGTGACTCGTGCATACGCATATCTCGGAGAAATTCTGAAGCGAATCCATGGCGGTAGAACAAAGGAAAGCGTAGTCGAAGCACCTACTGCATTATCCAATGGTCGTGAAAAAGAGTCCGAGAAATGGAAAATGGTCGAGCCAGTTGCATTAAATCCAGCGAAACTCGATCTCAACACATTTAACTCCATGTTCGAGAAAACAAGAATTCCTGATCCTGATGAAACAGGGTATGGTGATTGGTTGAAAGGTGAGGATAAAGCCACATCAAATACATTCAGTGGAAAATTCAATCGTGAAGTCTTCCATAAAGCATTCGAGGAAGAACAGAGATCAAAGGCACAGCAGCAGCAGCAAGGCGGTGCCTTAGTAGCCCAAGAATTATCACTCTCATCGCGAATGGGATATGGTGTTGAGTTAGGTCGCACAACTCGTGAAGATTTCACTGTAGCCCCTAATGAGAATGGACTACATTTTACAGATCTGAAAAAAGCATATACGACATATAATACATTTAGTCAAGAGACAACCGGTGTAAAATTAGAAGCTAAGAATATGGCTACCTATACACAAGATCGTAAGAAAGCACCAACCCCTTACACCGATCACGAACTTGCAGCTCTACAGGCAGCCGAGAGATCGTTAGCATCCGCAGAAGAACAACGAAAGTTACGTGTTGCCCAGGAAGCAGTCAACGAAAATAGTTATTTTGAACGGATGAAACGTCTTGTTATACGAAATGCTCCAACTAATTAAAATACAGCAATTTAGAATGAAGCCTGAACAGCAATTTCTTGTAGGGCTCGGCGTTGCCTTAGTTGCTGCTGTTGTAGTATGGGAGGCAGCATATGGACTTCCTAGGCGTGAAGGGGCTGAAATAACACCAGAAACAATCAAAGCCGGCTTACACAATCCTACACTATGGATATTTTACAATGATAGTGATATAAATTCTCGTAACTGGTTAGATTTTGGAGGTAGGAATAGTAAAGCAATTAATATTCCACTACTCAATGTATTATATGAACGTATTGCTGCTCATAATGGATCTACATACAAGATCGAAGTCCTAGGAGGGTTACAAGGAGTTGCTGCTAAACTTGGATGGGATGCTATGCCACGATCTCTCCAAAATCCGAAAGCATCTGTTACAGGGCCTGAAGAAGATTGGATTCGCACAGCAATTCTTGCAAAGTACGGTGGCCTATGGTTATCCCCTTCCAGCATTTCATTAAAGGGAATCGGAAAACTCCCCGCTGATACGATTGTAGCATTAGGATGTGACTCTGATACAATGTATAGTTCTTCAGCACCCGGTTTTAGAGGGCTTTGGGTCCCAACTGCCAATAATCCTATGATGGTTGCGTGGGAAGAACGTTTACATGCAAGACTAGAAGGACAACTTGGTGGAAGACAAGTTCGTGGAGATTCTAAGAGTGACTGGGCTGAATTATCTGTAAACTCTGGTGTACAAGTCGCTGTGCTATCACAGTATGAATTAGGAAGAAATCTATATACTGGTAAGAAGTTAGAGTTAGAGGATATTTTTGCCGCTGGAACTGAAGGGCGTCTACCATTTGAGATTCCTCAGGAAGCAGCATATATTCCAATACCCTATGCAGAATTATTGGATAGACGAGCATGGGGATGGGTTTTACGAATGAGTGAAGAACAGATTATGACATCTGATCTAGCAATTACACACATTTTACAATCATGAGAAATGAATTGTATCACCTTCAGGCAACAAAGTCTTGGGGACAATATGATACCAGGTAGTTTTCTGGCCAAATCTACTTTTTTCATTCACTTGTAACTGTATATCATGTGCTTTTAGAAGTTGTCTAACAATTGTTATGGCTCTTGTAGTTGTCAACTGACTGTGTAAAAGGTCTGTTATTTTACATGGAGTATAGTATGGTTCTAACTCTGGCAAGATTTCTTCGAGGACAGGGAGATTTGCATGATCTTTTGTAAACCATCCTGAAGCACATAATGATTGCACGCCAAACCCCTCTAGAAATCGTTGAACGAGTTCTATAGGAGGTAGTTCTCTGAAAATAGCCGGCATTCGTATATAGAGTATCGACTCTGCTCTTAAATAGTTATCGCCTGATTTGCTGTATGTAGAAGGACTTGTTCAAGAATATCCATTGTATCTAGCCAGTGTTCTTTTCCTTGCTGAATAGATATCCATCCCAACATTGTAAATTGTAGAATACTAAATCGAACTTCTGGATTTGTATTTGGAAAAATGGAAATTGCACGTTCAATTCCTAATAGAATATCATCGAGTAAATATCCATTCAAATACAGATTTGTTATAGATTCTCTGGCCAATGCATCATCTCGCATTGTTAGCCCTGTTATAAGAGATGATACATGTGCTTTAGAAGATGGCAGAAGTATACGAAGTTTATCAATAGAATCTGATTCTGTTAAACCAGATGATACATATGCCTTAAATAATTTTAAGATTGATTTGATCTCATTAATTGTTGTAAAATTACGTATGCATAATTGATATAGAGTATCATTCATAGGAATTTCATATATACTGGTATATAATGGATATGCATCCATTGGGCTCATAGGTTCAAGTTCGAGTGTCATACATCTACTGCGAAGAGGTTCAATAATATTCGAAGTATAACGACTTGCAAAGATAAATCGTGTAAGATGGGAATATGTTTCCATAGGTCTTCTGAGTGCCTGCTGACTAATGAGTGGCAATGTATCAGCATCATCAATTACAATCCAACGAAGGGAGTTACCTTTAGAATGTGTACGTTTACAGAAATCATTTACCTTTTCACGAATTGTATGAATTCCGCGATCTTTTTCTGAGCTTAGATATAATACAGATTCTACTGTAAAAGGTGCCTCCTTTTTTATCATATTGATGAAATCTTCTAAGAATGTTGTTTTCCCTGAACCTGGTGGTCCAGTAATAAAGAAATGTGGTAATGAATCATATAATTCTCGTATACTTTGAAATAAGGATTCTTGGCCAAATAATCTACTTTTAAACGGTTGAGAAACCGCCATCTACGTTGTATGAATGAGCAGGCCTTAGGCTGTATGGCTTAGCGTTCAGAAAGTAAAGGTCTAAAACACTCTATAGTATACAAACAAAGTAAATGAGTGATTTATACAAGGTACTTGGAGTAGCTCGCAATGCAGATGCTAAGGAGATTAAGAGGGCATATTTTGATCTGGCAAAGACAAATCATCCTGATAAGGGGGGCAATGAGGAGCAGTTCAAAAGCATTCAGCATGCGTATGATATATTGAGCGATTCGGATAAAAGGTCCATGTATGATATGACAGGAAATGCTAATCCATCCTCTGCACCACAACAACAACACTCGCCTTTCCCCTTTGGTGGAATGCCTGGAATGCCTGGAATGCCTGGAGGAATGCCTGGAATGCACTTTGATATCGGCAGTATGTTTGGCAATATGTTTGGAAATAAAACAACCATGCGTCAAGAAAAAAGACCAAAGGGTGCTAATAAAGTACATGAAATTGCACTCTGCCTCAAGGATTTTTACTATGGAAAGTCTCTTCGTATTGACCTAGAAAGGCAAGTATTTTGCAATGATTGTTCAGGAAAGGGTTATCTAACATACAATAGTTGTTCTGACTGTAAAGGTGCTGGTGTAAAAGAGTCTTTAATTCAAATTGGGCCTGGAATGATGGCTGTCAACAGAGGGCCATGTGGATCATGTCGTGGAGAAGGTGTTACAAAGGGGAATCGTTGCAGTAAATGTGATACAAAAGGTCTAGTAAATCAGATTAAGGTTGTTGATGTAAAGATTGAGGCTGGAGCATCTCCTGGAGATATTTTAACATTTGAAGGAATTTGCTCAGATCATCCAGATTATGCCAAGCCTGGTGATATGATTATTAAACTAGTATCTGCCGAGGAGGATTTGGATATTATGCGAGATGGTCAGTCACTTGTATATAACTGTACTATATCATTGAAAGAGAGTCTAGTTGGATGTAAAAGGTCGGTTACTTGTCATCCAGCACATATCACTGGATTAACCATTGATATTCCACGTGGCACACAGAGTAATGAAACTGTATGTGTAAAAGGACATGGTATGGTAAAAGGTAGTTCCACAGGCGATCTACTTGTTCGTGTAACGGTTGTAGCAACACATGAGGATAAAAAGATTTTGGAGAATCATACAATGATTATACAAAGTCTATTTGAGTAAATGGTATTTAATGTTTTAGAAGAGGATTACTGAAATCACCTGTACCAGCCCTCATAGCCGCATCCCTGCTGAGTAACATAGTGGGGGCATCTACAGGAGATTGTCCACCACGCTGAGCCCTCCTCTTCCTCATGGAGCAGCCATTCTTCCTGTTCTTCCTCATGGAAGAGCGATTCTTCCTGTTCTTCCTCATGGAAGAGCGATTCTTCCTGTTCTTCCTCATGGAAGAGCGATTCTTCCTGTTCTTCCTCATGGAAGAACGCCTTCCTCCAGACTGAGAGGGCTGTGTAACATTGATGGTGGCAGGACTAGCATCACTCATTCCACTTGCTTCCTGGAAAAACTTATCATATCCACCAACACGTGCACTATCCCGGAGCCCAGCATCAAGTACACCAGTATAGTCAAGAGGTGCTCCTGCTACTACTGCAGCACCTCCATGCTGGTTAGAGTGGTAACCAGCAAACTGACTACCCTGTGCTAAAGAATAGTCACCGCCGCCAGACATATTCCTGGACTTGCGATTCTTCCTGCTGACCTTGCGGTTCTTCCTGCTGACCTTGCGGTTCTTCCTGCTGCTCTTGCGATTCTTCCTGCTGAGCCCACGGCTCTTACGATTTACCTTGCGGTTCTTGCGACCAGATCTAGCAGAACGATTTTTACGTTCAACCATTTTCTACTAGTACATGCGTAAAAAAATATATAGCAATATATAGAAAAATGGAGCCTCAGTGGACTAAGTCTATTCCTAGCACCAGTATCTGCAACTTCTTTTATGTATTTTTTGTAATATACGCAGTTCTATTTGCAGTCTCCATACTTGTAATGGTCGGAGTTCTAAGTACATTCAAACTAAAGGGTGCCACCGGCCTTGCACTAGGTGCCCAGGCTCTACTAACCACAGCACTCGGCGGCACACTAATGCTTTTCTATTACCTAATCTGTGACAGGGCATTATTATCCGGGACTGTAAAGGCGGTTACATCTGAAAATTTTATAACTGATGCATAATATAGATGAATTATTCATTTATTGATAATACAGCTCATATAGATTCTACAGGAAAAAATATTCAAGAATTAAAAAATATAAGGCAATATACGGAAGAAATTAATAATGTATTAAAATTTTCCCAAGAAAAGACTAGAATACCTCATGGTACAGGGATAAAAGATCATATTATACCTACTTATCTAGAATCTTCTCCACGTGCAAATAATATACAAATGCGTTCAATGCGTTGGCAACAACAACGAACACGTGCTCCACCAAAACAAGGATGGCAGAATACACATGATCTGTATAATATACAAGATACACGTGAATATAAAGAATGTCAGTGTTCTAAATCAAATAATAAATCCCCTGAATTATTACGAATCTTTTGTGATATACACAACTAGGTTAGCGACCATTCCACTAATTCATGTGTAACAGGATCAACTGTATATACATGTTTTCCCTTCTTTGCTTCACGCATTGCCATTTTTTCATATATATCAGATCTCGGGCCCACAAAGAATATGACATGTGTCGCATCCTTTAGAATACGACTATCTCGAATTGCTTTTGCCCTGCGTCCCATACGAACCCAATTTGCTTCATATGGGACACATGCGATTTTATGTATATTAGCCCAACATTCAATCAATGTTGATGTAATCCCATCAGTAGGTGTTAGAACTTTGTCTGGCATACTTCCTTCATTTCCTACAAATGGATTCAGCACTGTATCAATCATACTTTCACGATTCCACTTGGTGTTAGAGGATGATCCTATAATACCAAGTATATACTCCTGTTTAATAGCAAGAGGTTGGTCATTTAACTGTTCCATTGTTGATGTACGAATTAGATATTTATCCATCGTGTGATGCATGCCTAGTAATTAGAGCTAATCACTTTTTATAGTTTTATTGATAGCATATACTGTATGAGAAATCCCTCGTCTTTGCAGCTCACCCTCAACTTCTAAAAAATCATTCTTAGATTCTGTGTAACAGATTGTGATTGCCAACTTTTCAGTATCACTGAATTTATCATACTCGGTCATAATTTTCTCATAATGCCGAAGGGTTGTAGCACATAGATCATAATACATTGTGATATCTTTGTCGGAATACTCTTCCATATATATATGTCTTTGCAACTGGTGTTTAATCAGCACGTAGAGAGTTTGCCTGGATACGACGCTTCTGGATCTTTCCACTCACTACATAAATGGAATTCTCAGTCATCACAATGTAATCATCAGATACCTTGTACACCTTCTGAATCATGCTGGTAAACTCCTCGGCAGACTTTACAAGCATCTTCTCTTTCGTCTCACCATCCTCACCCATAAATGCCTTTCCACTTACGGTGTCAGCATAGTAGTCAAGCTGAATAGGCTTGTCCTGTGCCATAGCAAGCTTAGCAGCCTGTAGCAGAACAGCGGGGCAGGGGCTTACCTCAGTATTTCCTACAGCAGTAGGAGCAGCAACGGGTACAGGCTGGGCAGACATTTCTGTCGGGAGTAAAGGACCCGATTTTAGCTAAAACCCGCATTTTCATTTTTCACAGGAAATGGTTTAATAATCTCACTGCAATGTTTCGTCAAGATTTGGTTAATAAATACATATGCCTTCTTGATCTGTTCAAACCGACGAGCACCTGTAATAATGATAGATCCTGTGTGAAATGGGCTAATTGTAATCTCTTTACACTGCCCAATCGTTCGTCCATCCCCATTTCCTGCACAAATACTATCTCCACAAGGACAGATTCCTTCAATTGCATTAGGAGGTGCTGCCTCATTATAGAAGTACTTTGTATCACAGCCTTGATAAATTGTAGATTCAAAGCTGCTGAACAAATTGTATTCATTCACCAGAATTGTATGTAGTTTCTCGCGATTAATGTTCCCATTCACTTGATAGTCACTATTAATGAGCTGGATGCTATAACGATGAGGCTTCGCAGGACCATCCAACACAGGCTCCGA
>Ga0209134_10000507_pt1 | contig 10341 bp, 11 predicted proteins | sample LauGreSp1BDMLBSN_2_FD_187566 | JGI IMG/M metagenome (GOLD analysis project Ga0209134, IMG submission 187566) | Freshwater lake microbial communities from Lake Michigan, USA - Sp13.BD.MLB.SN (SPAdes) (version 2) | ecosystem: Environmental > Aquatic > Freshwater > Lake | place: Lake Michigan, USA... | reverse complement strand
TGTTGCCCCATCGATAGTGACATCAAGGGCGGAGTTAACCTGGCTGGCTGACATGTGTGAGGCTACCTTTCAAGGCTGTGGGTATTCGAACAGATGTTCGAAAAATAGCCCTTGCCACCGACAAATAGCAAGCCCGTGAGCGTGTTGAGCCTAGGCAGCCAAGGCGGCTCGGTGCCCCACACTTACCCCATGGAGATCATTGGCGGGTTGCTAGCCGGAGCCGTCATCGGCGCGGTCCTTGGATTCATCGGGGCGGGCGGGGCGATGCTCTCAGTCCCGATCCTTCTCTACATCTTCAACTTCTCTCCGCAGGCTGCAACAACTGCTGCCATTGCTGTTGTCTTAAGCGCTGCTATCTCGGGATTGCTTCCAAAGATAAAAAGCAAGGAAGTTTTGTTTAGAGAAGCTGGCATTATCTGGGCTTTGGGGCTTGTCACCAATATTGGTTTTTCAATCATTGCCCATCGTTTAAGTGATTCAGTTATAACAACCGGTTTTTCCATGGTGCTGCTAATTGCAGGAACATCTATGTTGATTAAGCCGATTGCAGGCACTGAAAAGAAGGTTCCCTTCTTATGGCTAGTTGTAATCTCGTTAGCTATCGGAACGATGACTGGGTTATTTGGAATCGGTGGCGGCTTTCTTGCAATTCCTATCCTTGTTCTCTTCTTTAAAGTGCCACAAGGAAAAGCTGCTGGAACATCACTTGCAATCATTGCCATCAACTCAATCACTGCATTTTTTGGGCATTACCAAAGTTGGTCAGAGGTCACATGGACTGTGCCAATTGCTATGGCGATCTCAGCGGTCGTGGTTGCTCGTATGGCGTCAATCAAGAGTGGTCAGATGAATCCAGTGATACTACGTAAATCATTTGCATTCTTGCTCTTTGCAATTTCAATCTTCACGCTTGTAGAAACTTGGTTTATTGCTTAAGCGCTCTCACCTTGATGTATTTTGATTGAAGACCAACCACCATATAGAGAAGTACCGGGAAGGCAAATGCCACCGGTAGCGATGTAACTTCGGCAATTAATCCAATTATTGTTGGTCCACCGAAGTAGGCAGCAATAGCAATTAGCCCAACACGAGCTAAGCCAACAGATGGCGCAATGCCTGGAATAGATGCCGCTGCTAGGTTAAATGCTGGGAAAAAAGGCCCCATTCCAAAGCCAGCTGCGGCAAAACCTAGGCAGACAATAATTAACCCTGCTGTTGGATGAGAGTCAGAGATTGACATTCCAACGAATAAACCAATTCCCCAGAGTCCACCACCGAAATAACCACCATATTTCACAGTGTTCACATGGCCCCACTTTTCAAAAGCACGATCACCCAATAAGCGGCTTGCGATCATTGCTAGGGAAAAAGTTGTCGCAGCCGCTGCATTTAAACCTATGCCAATACCCATATGGTCCTGCAAAAGGATTCCGGACCATTCATATGCCCCGCCTTCAGGAATTAATGAACACATCAAGCCAATGCCAAGTGCCCACAGAATCAAAGACTCTTTTCCAAAGAGTGAAACTTTGCCCGCATCATCTTCACCGGGTTCGCCCAGATGCCCATCATGTTCGGCTGGCAATAAGTAATGTGCAATAAATTGATAGACAAATAATCCAAAGATTGCGATGGCAATTAAGTTATCGCGAGGGGAAACAAAGTTTGCTACCAATCCCCCAGCTAAGGTTGCTGCAAATGCGCCGATACTCCACAACCCATGAAAGCTAGACATCCAGCGGCCCTTAGTGTGTTTCTCAATTTCAACTGCTTGACCGTTAATTGCAATGTCCATAAATGCGACATTGAAGCCAGTGATAAATAAACCAAGAAGCAAAATCTGAACATTGTCTGCCAGACCGATCACAAAGACACCCACTGGCAACAAGACACCTGAAATTCGAACAATTAATTTAGAGGAATACATGTGGACCATACGTCCTGCAAGTTGTGCACCCGGAATTGATCCCACTGTGCTTGCAAGTAGGACAAGGCCGAACTGACCGTCACTTAAATTCAGCGCGGTCTTGATCTCAGGAATACGCGGAATCCAAGCAAGTCCCAAAAACCCCAAAAAGAAAAAGCAGGCCCACACTGCATTTCGCGCTCTCATGCCTAGCGCATATAAATCAGTTGCCATTTCATGCTAAGACTACTTCAATAGTTCGATAATCTAGGAAGATGGAAGGCGTAAAAGAAAAAGCTGCTGTAAGGCGAGTACTTGCCGCCTTGCTTGAGCACGGCCTTGAAGGTGAAGTTCACGTGCTTTCAGATAGCGCCCGCACTGCCCAAGAAGCGGCAACTGCCCTTGGCATTGAGGTCGGACAGATTGCTTCATCACTCATCTTCAAACTTCCAGATGACTCGCCTCTATTGATCATAACTAGCGGGCGCCATCGCGTTGATACAGATTTAGTTGCAAAGAACCTAGGAATTGAAGACCTTGGCCGCGTTGATGCAGATTATGTAAAAGAGAAGTCTGGGTTTTCAATTGGTGGGGTTGCTCCAATTGGTTGGGTCTCCCCTGCAACTATTCTGATTGACCAAGCGCTCAATGATTACGAAGTTGTGTGGGCAGCTGCTGGCCACCCCCACGCTGTTTATCCAACTAGTTATGCAGAATTAATTGAGTGCACAGGTGCGACGCCAATGATTGTTGGGGACTAGATTTATGAAGCACAAAACTTTCGTGGCTGCAGTTTATGCTTCTTTTGCTTGGAACCTATTTCTAGTTGGTGGAGTAATCCTGGGTGCTTCCTTCGCACTTGATCGCGCGGCTGGTGGTCAGTTTGAGGTTTTTCCAACTTATATACGAGTGATTTATATTTTGAATTTTGCTCTCATTGTTTATCAGGTAATGATTTTCGGTCGCTACGAATACGGCTTAGCAATAAAGCCGAAATGGATAGTTAAAGCATTTGTAATTCTCGGTGTCTTAGGAATTCTTGCTAATGCAGCATCCCGTAGTGTTGATGAACGTTGGAACGTTATTCCCGCATTAATCATTACATTTGCTTTTTATCGAATTTTGAAATCTGACACAAATAGAACAGAAGTAGGGGCGTAGGCATGATCGTTGCCTATTTTTGGACAATCAAACCTAGTTCGATCCCTTTCGCACTACTTGCAATGGCACTTGACCGTTTTTCATTGTGGCGCTCACCCAATGTGGGTTTCTTTAAATCCTTAGGAACTGGCAAAGGTGAGACATTCACACCAGCCGATGCCAATTCCTTACGTTGGGGTTTGATTGTGCAAGTTAAGGATCTAGAAGCGTTCGATCAATCATTAGTTGTGGAGCGCTGGCGCAAAAGAAGTGTTGATGAGTTTCGCGCAGTTCTTGAACCAATTTCATCTCATGGTAAGTGGGCGGGCAAAGAACCATTTGTTGCAACGGCCAAAGATTGGGATGGTCAGGTTGTTGCAATCACCCGTGCTCGGATTAAATGGCATCAAAACTTTAGATTCTGGAGATCAGTGCCTCCTGTAACAATCTCTCTGAAGTCAGCGCCAGGATTATTGGCTGCAATTGGCATAGGTGAAGCCCCTATTGGACTGCAAGGTACTTTTTCATTGTGGGAGTCATCTGCTGCCATTAAGAACTTTGCATACAAGGGTGCCGCTCATCAAAAGGCTATTGCAGATACTGCAACCTATAACTGGTACTCAGAAGAGCTATTTGCGCGCTTTGCTGTGCGTGAAGTACGCGGAACATTGCAACAACTGTCTTAAATAAATGGAATAAGGCAGACTTACACCTATGTCCATCCGCCATTACACCCCAAGACGCAGAACGCGAGGTGCTGCATCTCCTGTGCTGATCAAGGCTATGGGTGTTGCACTCGGTGCAACGGTGTTGATGCAGATCCTTTATCCACTTGTAGATGGCGGCTTACTTGGCGTCATAACAATTGCATCTGTCTACACGGCAGCACTTGCCATGTTTCTCCATGGCATCGCCGCCTTCGGTGCGCGCTACGGCTGGACCTTGTTGGGAATTACTTTGACCTTTGGTTACTTCATCGAACAACTTGGAGTTTCTACAAGTTGGCCATTTGGCGAATACACCTATTCAGATACTTTGGGACCAAAGATTTTTTCTGTGCCGTTAGTTGTTCCTTTTGCTTGGGTCATGATTGCTCATCCATGTTTAGTTGCAGCCCGACGTATTGGTAAGTCATGGGTCTTTTTATATGGCGCACTGTTAATGATGGCGTGGGATTTGTTTCTAGATCCCCTGATGGTTACAGCAGGTCGATGGACTTGGGTTGTTAAAGGATCACATGTTCCTTTCCAACCTGAAATTCCACTGTCTAATACCTTTGGTTGGTTGCTATCAGGAATGCTCTTAATGACAATCCTGCACTTTTCAACCCCACGCGAGCGACGCAAGGTTGGCGGTTCACTCATTGCTGCAGATATCTTGCTGTTCTGGACTTGGTTTTCAGGAGTTGTTGGAAATCTCTTCTTCTTTGGTCGCCCTGGCATTGCTGGATTTTCAGGTTTGATTCTGGGTCTCTTGCTAGCCCCTTACTTCTTTAGCCGATGGGTCGGAAGACCGTAACCCTTAGATGATTCTCTTCTTCTTACTCCCACTCATTCTGCTCACCATCGCAGCTGTTAACTTTGCCCAAATCCGCACACCCAACCGCGCATCAGATTTAACTGAAGAGGTTGGCGTGATGGTTCCGCTGCGTAATGAAGCAGAAAATGTTGAGGGTTTAGTTGCTACTTTGGCAGCCCAAGCAGGCCCATTCCACTTCTATTTATTAGATGACAACTCAGAAGATCAAACATTTGAACTACTGCAAAGATTTACCAAGGCTGATTCGCGCTTTAAGGTCATTAAAGGTGCTGCACTTAATGAAAAATGGATTGGTAAAACTTGGGCTCTTCAGCAGATGTATGAAGTTTCACAAGAGAAGGTTTTGGTCTCAATTGATGCCGATGTGCGCTTAAGTAACGATGCCATCAATAAAGCGGTAACAGCCATGCAAGATGCCGGATTAGATTTTGTTTCACCATATCCTCGTCAAATTGCTAAAACTATTGGTGAGCGTTTGATTCAACCATTACTCCAATGGTCTTGGCTTACAACTGTTCCGCTTCGTTATGCAGAAAGTTCTGGACAAAAATCAATGGCTGTTGCCAATGGCCAATTCTTTGTGGTGCAACGCTCGGCCATGGAATCTATCGGTGGATACCAAAGGGTTAAACATGCAGTCATCGATGATGTTTTCTTAGCACGCGAGCTCATCAAAAATGGTTCTAATGGAACTGTGATTAATGGTTCTGAGATCGCAGAAACTCGCATGTATGGATCCTGGAATGAGATAGAAGCAGGGTATGGAAAATCCTTGAGTAAGGCATTTGGTTCGATCTTTGGTGCAATCTTTGTGATGGCATTTCTATTAGCAACGTGTGTGACCCCAGTAATTCTGGCTCTTTCTGGAAATGTGTACGGCTGGTTGGGATTTGCCGCCATTATTGGTACTCGTGTGCTCAGCGCCCTAAAAAGTCGTGGCCAAGTGCTAGATAGTGTGTTGCACCCAATATCGATAGTTGCACTTGTTTATCTGACTATCTACTCATACTTGATGCGCGGAAGCATTCAATGGAAAGGTCGCACAGTATGAAGATCGTTGTGATTGGCGCAGGCCTGGGTGGCATGACTGCTGCTGCTCGTTTATCACGCGGTGGACATGAAGTGATTGTGTATGAAGCATCAGACCAAGTCGGTGGAAAATGTCGCACTGAGTGGATTGGAAAAGTTGCCTTCGATACCGGGCCGTCACTACTAACGCTGCCAGCTGTTTACAAAGACTTTTTCCAGCGCACTGGAAAACCTATGGGACTTGTCTGTCCTATTGAATCTGTTAATCCATCCTTTGATTATCGCTTCGCAGATGGCAGCAACGTAAAGTTTGCCAATCTTTCACGCAAAGAAACATTAGATGCCATCACAGCTAGCTTCGGTGGTGACAGTGCCGCTCAATGGGATCGCATCATGAAGCGCGCAGAACGTATGTGGGATGTGAGCCGAGTTCCTTTTGTTGAATCCGAACTCAAGTCCCCAATTTCATTGATGAAGAGAATCACCTTTGTGCGTGACATGAAAATTATTGCGCCGTGGAAGACCCTGCGCCAGCACGCTGATGAAATCCTGAAGGATCAACGCCTTCGCTTCATCATGGACCGCTATGCCACCTATAGCGGCTCTGATCCCCGCAAAGCACCTGCTGTGCTTTCGACAATCGCCTTTGTCGAAGAAAGCTTTGGTGCTTGGCATGTGAAGGGTGGGCTCGGAAATCTAACAACCACGGTGCATCAGCGAGCAGTAGATGTCGGTGTCACCTTTCACCTGAACTCCCCCGTTGCCAGCATTCAAACCACTGGCAATAAAGCAACAGGTGTTGCTTTATCCGATGGAACAATCGTTGCAGCAGATGCAGTTATTGCAAATGCTGATGCCTCACTTGTCTATAACAAGCTCATTGCAGGTCACAGGCGAGTACTGAAAAAACCTCGGAAAAACATTGCTAACGCTGATGTCTCAGTTGCTGGGTTTTCACTCTTACTCGGTATGCGCAAAGATCCAGAGCAAGTTCTTAATCACCACACAATCCTGTTTCCTGAAGATTATGATGCTGAATTTGATGCGATCTTTAATGAGGGTAAGCCGGTAGAGAAGCCAACGATCTATATTTGCGCTCCGCACGATGAATCAATGAGCAAGGATGAAACTCTTGAGGGCTGGTTCGTGCTCGTTAACGCGCCAACGCATGGTCAGTTTGATTGGAATAACTCAGAGTTTGCTAGCAAGTATGCAAACAGCATTATCGATCAAATCGAAGCGCGTGGAATTTCCGTGCGAGATCGCTTGGAATCTTTAACTATTAGAACTCCTGCAGATTTAGAAGCAGCTGTTCGCGCACCGGGCGGTGCCATCTATGGAACATCTAGCAATGGTGCTCGTGCCGCATTTATGAGAGCAAAGAATCGTTCACCGATTAAAGGGTTGTACTTAGTTGGCGGCTCAGCCCACCCTGGTGGCGGCTTGCCATTAGTTGGACTAAGTGGAGATTTAGTTACGGAAGCAATCGGCTACGAGAAAAACGCACGACACTAACAAAACTATAAATTTGTAATACCAAGAATGCAATTGAAAGCTCTGTTGCACCAGGTAGTGCTAACTGATTAAGAATCAAAACAATAAATAAGAAACTTGCGCGCACGGGGCGCTCTGCAGGGGTAACAACACCGATATCGCTCACACCTAGTGAAAACAGCTTTGCTCTGGCATATTCCTGAAAAGCTGCAACTGACCATAAAGCAATTGGGATCCACGCTGGAACACCTATTGCATAGAGGGCATAGAACCACAGCGCTTCACTGATGCGATCGACAACTGAATCTAAGGTTGCCCCGAACTTACTTTCGCGGTGCTGGAAGATCGCAACGCTGCCATCAATACCATCGCAAAACAGCGAGAACACTAAGAAAAGGATTGCCCAGGCAGATTGGGCAGTTAAGGCGGTTGCAACCGCTCCTAACAATCCCAGCAATGTGAGGACGTTGGGTGATATTCGAAGCAAGGTGCAGATCAAACCAAAGCGATAAGAAATATGTAACCAAGCACCAACGATTCCAGTTGTTTCGGCATCGCTATGCAAAGAACTCCACTTTGCCTTGAATTCATCTTTGCTAAGCATTGAGGTTCCTATAAATTTCTTGAGTAGCAGTAGAGCTATTCATTGTGTAAAAGTGTAATCCAGGTGCCCCTGCTGCTAATAGCTCTCTGCACAGTGATGTTGCTATCTCAACACCTAACGCCCGCACTGCAGTTGCATCATTTTCAACCTGTGCAAAGGCTTCGGCAATATGTGAAGGAATTGCAGTACCGCCAAGTTCAGCCATTCGGTGCAGTAACTTGACGTTTGTCACAGGCAAGATTCCGGGAATGATGACTAGCTGAGAGCCACGTTCTGCAAGACGCTCAACTAACTGTGTGTAGCGAGCTGCTTCAAAGAAAAATTGTGTCGTTGCAAATGTTGCGCCTAGCTCTTCTTTACGTATGAGCACATCGATGTCTGTTTCAAAATCACCTTTAGATGCTGGATGCCCATCAGGAAATGCCGCAACACCAATTGTGAATCCACCAAACTCATCGGCAAGTTGAACTAATTCATCTGCATAGTTAAGACCACCGGGTGTGGGCGTCCAGGGCGCACTTGGTCCCCCAGTTGGATCTCCACGCAGCGCCAAAATACTTCTGATGCCTGCTTCTTTATAACTATGCAAAATTGAGATCAACTCGTCTCTAGTTGAGCCAACGCAGGTTAGGTGAGCAACAGTTGATATTCCCGTGCGCTTGGTAATTTCTTGCGCAATCCGAATAGAACGATCGCGGGTGGTGCCGCCGGCGCCATAGGTCACAGATACAAAGTCTGGTTTTATCGATTTAAGGCCATCGATGGCAGCCCACAAGCGTTCTTCACCCTCAACATCCTTTGGAGGGAAGAACTCGAATGAATACGAAGTGCGGAGTACCACTGAGTGAGGGTACCGTTACCGAGTGAGTTCAGAGCCTAAAGCAACGTTATTGAGCGTTCGCAGCGCCGTTGAAGAAGAGTTAGGCATCTTCCTCAACCGAGAAGCGGCATACCTGAATTCGATTTCAACAGAGCTATCTCCTGTCTCAGATGCTCTCACCACTTTTTTATTAGATAGTGGAAAGCGCTTGCGCCCATTGTTCGCCTACGCTGGTTTTGTAGCAGCAGGTGGCTCACTTGATAAACCTGTTGTCCGTGCAATGGCAGCCCTTGAACTGTTGCAAGCATGCGCCCTGATTCATGATGATCTAATGGATGGATCAGATACTCGTCGCGGAAAGCCTTCGATTCATCGCCACTTTGAAACTATCCATGTGCAGGATGAGCTAGATGGTTTCGCGCCACATTATGGATTATCAGCAGCGGTGTTGTTAGGTGACCTGGCTTTAGTCTGGTCAGATCAAATGTTAAATAGTGCTGGATTAACAACAGAACAATTTGCCCGCGTCTTTCCTTACTACAACGAAATGCGTGTTGAATTAATGGCAGGACAGTTCTTGGATATTCATGAGCAAACACAAAAGACGACAAGTTTTGATCGTTCTATGAAGATCGCGCGTTACAAATCAGGTAAGTACACAGTTGAGCGTCCATTGCACCTTGGCGCGGCCATGACATCTGCACCCGCAGAAACCTTTACCGCACTATCTGCATATGGACTCCCATTGGGTGAAGCTTTCCAACTTCGTGATGACTTACTGGGAGTTTTCGGAGATCCATCTGTAACAGGAAAGCCTGCCGGTGATGATCTGCGTGAAGGAAAGCGAACAGTGTTAATCGCTATGACCAATGATCGCCAGTCAGAGTCGCAGCGAGAGATTGCTCGCAAGCACTTTGGAAAACCTGACCTTGATGCAGAAGGTGTGGCGTTGTTAAGAGAAATCATCGAATCCACAGGTGCACGAGCAGAACTTGAAGCAACTATTGAGCGTTTAACAGATCAAGCATTAACCGCAGCGCAAGCTGCGGTCTTTACAGAAGATGGAAATGCAATGCTCGTTGAGCTTGCAAATATCGCAACTAAGAGGAGTTCGTAATGCCCGCACGTGTTAAAGGCCCAACAGATCATGTTGTCATCGTTGGAGCAGGATATGCAGGACTAAGTGCAGCACTTCGCTTAGCAGGTGCCGGTCGCAAGGTAACGGTCATCGAACGTGAATCTGTGCCGGGAGGTCGAAGCGGGCTACTTCAAAAAGATGGCTACTCATTTGATACAGGTCCATCTGTCTTAACGATGCCATCTTTGATTCAAGATGCATTTAGCTGTGTCGGTGAAGATATGAAGGACTGGGTTGAACTGATGCCTGTCTCTCCTTTGTATCGTGCTTTTTATGCAGATGGCTCTCAATTAGATGTGCATGCAAATACAGCCCAGATGGAAGCAGAGATTGCGGAGAAGATCAGCCCTGAAGAAGCGGCTGGCTATGCCAAGTACGTAGATTTTGTTACAAAGCTTTACAAGTATGAGATGAATGATTTCATTGATCGCAACATTGACTCCCCATTTAATCTTTTAACACCAAACCTTGCGCGTTTGATTGCACTTGGCGGTTTCCGCCGATTGTCTCCGAAGGTAAATCAGTTTATGAAGGATCCACGGCTACAGAAGGTGTATTCATTCCAGGCTATGTATGCCGGTGTTAGCCCACAGCAGGCGCTAGCTATCTATGCAGTTATTGCATATATGGATTCAGTCAATGGTGTTTTCTTCCCGAAGGGTGGCATGCAC
>Ga0209134_10000506_pt1 | contig 10345 bp, 6 predicted proteins | sample LauGreSp1BDMLBSN_2_FD_187566 | JGI IMG/M metagenome (GOLD analysis project Ga0209134, IMG submission 187566) | Freshwater lake microbial communities from Lake Michigan, USA - Sp13.BD.MLB.SN (SPAdes) (version 2) | ecosystem: Environmental > Aquatic > Freshwater > Lake | place: Lake Michigan, USA... | reverse complement strand
GCGCGCGGTGGTCGAGGACCGCGTTCTCCTCGCTGGTAATAAGACTGTTATCTTCCGTTAAAAACCGGCCCTACGGAGGGGTTTGGCGTTGGCGAGGTTGAGCGGTAAAGCCAAGGTGAGGACACCTCTCCCCATGCGTACCCTTTGCGCCTTCCTGCTTGCGGCCTCCGCCGCGTTCGCCGCCGTCTCGCCGGAAGAGATCACCCCGACGAAGAAGGCTCCCTTCATTCAGCCGCCCGAAGCCGGCCGTGGCGAACTGCACGAAGCGATTAAAACCTACATGGCCAAGGAGCCCGGCACTTTCGGTGCCCATCCGGCGGCGGCGGATTTCCCCGGCATCGTCGAATCTAAAGAGCGCGTCGCCCGCACGGTCACCTATGATTCTAATCTCGTCCACCGCTGGGACACCAACGCCGGCAACGCACCCAACCTCGTCACCGGCCCGGATGCCTGGCAAGAGACCGGTCTCTACGCCGCCCCGGGAGAGGTCGTAATCGTGAAAGTCGCGGCAATCCCTGAAAACCGCGTGGTCAGGATTATCGTGGGTTGCCACCGCGATAGCCTGCTGAAACTCGAGAAGTGGAATCGCTTCCCGGTGATCGCGCGTACGTTTGAACTGAAGGTAGGCGACAATAAAATCGCCAATGCATTCGGCGGTCAGATCTTCATCCAGAGCTCGCATAAGGACTGGCGAAAGCCGGTGAAGGCCTCGCCTTCGACGCCGCTGCAATTCAGCAACGCTGTCGCGATGCCCACCTATGTTCTCGGCATGGACACTCCCGACACCTGGATAAAGGCCAAGCAGAACCCCGCCCCGTGGGTCACGCTCGTCGGCAAGTATGTGATTCTCCACGTCCAGGCCTCCGAAGTGAAGAAACTCACCGACCCGAAAGGGCTCCTGGAATGGTGGGACAAGGCGATGGCACTTGAAGCCGACCTCGTCGCCCTGAACCGCCTCGCGCCGGAACGCGTCGTCCCCGATCGTCAGATCTCGGCGGGCTTCATGCACTCGGGCTACCCGTTCATGTGTTGGATCGAGCCTTCACAGAAGGACAGCATCGACCTGCCGAAGCTGACCAAGGAAGGCAACTGGGGCTTCTTCCACGAGTTGGGCCATAACCATCAGCGCCGCGACTGGACCTTCGACGGCCAGACGGAAGTGACCTGCAATTTTTTCTCCCTCTACGTGATGGAAAAACTCGTTGGCAAGCCTCAGGGCCGCGGCCATCCGGCGATGGAGAAAATCGATGAGCTTCTCGCAAAGCGCTTCGCCGCCGAACCGAACAAGGGTCCATTCGAACAGCTCGCGACTTTCGTCGTCCTGATCCGCGCCCATGGCTGGGGCCCCCTCCGCGAGACACTCCGCTCCTACGCCTCGGCCGCTGCCCCCAAAGGAGCGACGAAGGAACAGTTGCAGAGCATCTTCGCCGAACGCTACGGCAAGGCCGCCAAGGCCGACGTGAGCGAGTATTTCGAAAAGATGGGCTACCACGTCGAGTCAACCGCGAAGGCCAGCCTCAAGGGCTTCCCCGCCTTCAAGCCGACCCTGCCCACGCCGGCTAAGTGACGCTGCGGCAACGGGTCCCACGGCGATGCCTTCTGCCTCGCCCTACGGGCTGATTTAAACTTAATACGCCTCAGCCGGCTCCCACCGGCGTCCACCGACCATGTCCCTCATTTCCCGCCTTTCCGCCCGCCTCCAGAATCACCCGAAGCGCATCGTCTTCCCCGAAGGTGCCGACGCCCGCGTGATTCAGGCCGCCCGCCAGTTCGTCGTGAAGAAGCTCGGCGTGCCGTTCCTCATCGGCGACCGCCAGCGCATCAAGGTCAACGCCGCCCGTCTCAATATCAGCCTAGAAGGCATCCGCGTCATCGAACCGGAACGGAGCGACGAGCTCAAGAGCTTCACGGAGAAACTCGAATCCATCCAGCGCTACGGCAACACGAACCTCCAGGGCAATCCGGCCGAGCTGGCCCTCAACCCGAATTACTTCGCCTGCCTGATGGTCGCCACCGGCGGCGCCGACGCCCTGATCTCGGGCGCCACGCTGCACGCCTCCTCCGGCCTGCGCGCCATCCTCCAAGTGATGCCCCGCCAAGCGGGCGTCGAGACGGTCTCATCGATGCAGATCCTCGAATCCGAAGAGGGTAAGTTCGGTATCGAAGGCGTCCTCTTCCTCGCTGATTGCGGCGTCATCCCCGATCCGACCGCCGAACAGCTCGCCGACATCGCGGTGACCACCGCAGGCCTCGCCGGCCACCTGACCAACACGACCCCGAAGGTCGCGATGCTCGCCTACTCGACCCACGCCTCCAATCCACGACTCGCCTCGGTGAAGAAGGTCCAGGTCGCCACCGACCTCGCCCGTCGCAAGGCCCGCGAACTGGGCATCACCTGCGATATCGACGGCGAAATGCAGGCGGACGCGGCGATCAATCCGTTCGCGGCCCAATCCAAGGAAGTCGCCGGCGCGGTCGCTGGTCGCGCCAGCGTGCTGATCTTCCCCGACCTCAACTCGGGCAACATCGCCTCTAAGCTGGCCCAGCACATCGCCGATATCCCGGCCTACGGCCAGATCCTCACGGGGCTTGAACGCCCGGCGGCCGAAATCTCCCGCGGCGCCAGCGCGCACGATATCTTCGGCACGGCGGTCATTGTCGCCGCCCAGGCGGTCGACAAGTCCTACCTCTTCCCGAAACTCAAGGACGGACCCGCCGCCTGACCATGGCCGTTCGCAAACGTTTCGCCGATAACGTTCCGGGGCTGCTCCAGCGCCCGATGAACCTCGACACGCGACGGGTCTTCGTCGCGGCGACGCGCATGAACGACGGCAAGACGACCACCTGCCTCGGCCTCACGGCCGCGCTGCAGGCGATGGGCCTCCATGTCGGCTACATCAAGCCGATCGCCCAGCGCGTGGTGATGTCCGGCGAAGACCAGGTCGACGAGGATACGCTCCTCATCGACGGGCTCTTCGACCTCGATATCCCGATCGCGGCGATGTCGCCCGTGGCCATCGGTCCTGACTTCACTAAACAGTATCTCGAGAACCCCGACGAGATCGGTCCGCAGCTCAAGGACCGCATCTGCCGCGCCTTTGACCGCACGGCCTACGGCAAGGACATCGTGGTCGTCGAAGGCTCCGGCCACGCGGGCGTGGGCTCTGTCTTCGGCGCCTCCAACGCCGATAACGCCAAGGTGCTCGGCTCGAAGGCCATCATCGTCGCCGCCGGCGGCATCGGGAAGCCGATCGACGAGATCGCCCTCAACAAGGCCCTCTTCGATAAGGCAGGCGTGGAAGTAGTCGGTGTCATCCTGAACAAGGTGATGCCGGACAAGATCGAGTTCATCCGCGACTTCGCCGGTCGCGGCCTACGTAAACTCGGCGTGCCTCTGCTCGGTGTCGTCCCCCTTCAGGAAATGCTGGTCTACCCGAACCTTGACCAGGTGGCCGACGAGACCAAGGCCCGCTGGATCCACCAACCGGAAGGCCTGCGCCGCGTCCGCCGCGTCGTCATCGGCGCGATGTCCGCCCGCCGACATGCCGAATACCTCCGCATCCCCGGCACGCTGGTCATCGTCCCGGGCGACCGCGAAGACCTGCTTGAAGCCTTCCTCGCCGCCACCGACGCGAAATCGCTCTCCGGAGTGATCTTCTCCAATGGCCTGCTGCCGAACGACGACCTCGTCCGCCGTATGAGGGAAGCCGGCATTCCGATTGCCGCCGTCGAGGCCGAGTCCTTCGCGGTCACGGCTCGGATCAATAACATGTCGGTGAAGACGATGCGGCAGGACGCCGACAAGATCCCAGTCATCCAAAAGATGATCTCGGAATCGGTCGACATCCCCACCTTGCTTAAGTCGCTCTGAAGCTTAGAGCGGACGCAACACCTCGCCGAGGCGCGAGAAGTGCTCATCACCGAAGCCCATCGCCCGCTTCAGGAAGGCGTCCCGCTCGATAAGGTTCGGGATTTTACCCGCCGCACGCCATTGGGACGTAGTAATGAGTCCGCGCAGGCGCACCCAGAAAGCCCCGACTGGTACAGGATAATCACTTCCGTGGAGGAAACGTCCTAAGCGGCCGGATTCTTTGACCTGCTTGAGCACGCCGCTGCGGATCGGGCTATTGAGGGCGCTGGTATCGGCATACATCTTCGGGAATTCATCCATGAGTTTGATGAGCTCGCCGAAGTAGTTCTGGTCGAAGAAGTGACTGTTGCCCGAGGAATGGGCCGCGATGACCTTGACGCCGAGTTCCAACGGGCGCCGCAGGATGCGTGGATCCTGATACGAACGATTGATGACCGGTACGGTCATCTCGCCGCCGGTATGACAGAGGAACGGGAGGCCCGCGGCGGCCATGCGTCGCCAGAACTCGTCATACTGAGGAAGCGAGCAGTTCACGTTCTGACAGTTGGGCAAGAGCTTGAGCGCGCGAGCGCCGGAGGCCAGGCAGCGGTCCAGCTCCTCCAAGGCGTCCTTTCGCCCAGGATGAATCGACACCGCGGGCACGAACTCCGGATTCTCGCGGCAGACCTTGAACAAGTAGTCGTTCGGCACATGGAACGACCCGAAATCCATCTTCTTACCTTCTTCGTCGTAAACCTCGTCCTGTGCCAGCAGCAAGGCCTTGTCCACGTAGGAGCCACGGATGAGCTCACGCAGGGCCTCGACGTATTTAACGTCGAAGTCCTTGTGCGTGAGCGGTAGCGGCATCCCGACCGCCCGACGCATGACCTCGCTGAGCGCCTTCAGCCAGAGGCCTTCGATCCGCAGCCAGCACCCGCTGCCGTCCTGGCCGTTACCGACTAGGTGGACGTGACAATCATAACGCGTAGCGGGAGAGGGCATGGATTAGGAGCTGGGGTCCTGCTTTTCAGTATTCATGCGGCCATAAAGCCAAGCAACCCCCAAGAAGGCCAAGGCAATGATGCCGACGGCAATGACGCGGGAAGACGTCCCGGTGATATCGACGTAGAACATACGACAGGTCACGCAAGCCAAGCCAGCCAGACCCAGCATGCGGAAGGACTTGGAACGATTAAAGTGCCCCATCACGAAAATGAGGATCGAAGCCAAGACCCAGCACACGGAAGGAAGCACTGGGAAGACACCGCCCAGGGCCAGACACACCCAGAAAGTGTGGATGAGAAGTAACGTCCCGATGATCGGTCGCTGCATGGATTCTCCTTCTGCGTCGGCATATTGCGCGGTGTACCTGGCGAGCACGCGGAGGAGCAGCCCCAGCCCAAGGAGCCAAAGCAGGGCTCCCAAGAGCCTCTGAGGCGCGTCGAATCCTGCGACATTTCCCCAGCCGCCGCTGTTGATGACGACGTAGGCGGCCAAGAAACCCGGAAGGGCCAAGACCATCTTCTTGAATTGAGATTCCGAAAGAGCCAACCAAGCCGCCACGGCCGAGATCAGCAAGGCGCCCCCGAACCAAGCAGAAACCAGCGAAGACCATCCGTTGGATTTACACCAGATGCCGCACAAGAAGGCCGACCAGGTCAGCAGGAAGGCCATCGTGAAGGTGAATGCGTGCTGCAAGGCCAGGACCCACTCTTCCTTTCGTTCAGCCGTCTTCCAGATGATACCGGCCTGCGTCAGGCCGATAACGAGCAGCCAAAATGCATGCCAGCCATCCATCGCGGAAGACTCGGCTTTCGACATCCACACGAGGGCGAGGATACAGCTCACCAAGTAGGCCGGCAAGGCAGCCCAGATGAGGGCTTTACGGTAACGGAATAAAGCGATGACACCGACGACCACCCAAGGCCAACCAGTCATCTCCGGAGCGGCTTGGCGCTGCACGCAGACTAACGAGGCGCCGAGAACCACGAGACCGCAAATCCGCAAGAGATGCTGCCATTCATCGGTATGCTCCCAATCCTCCCTGAACGAGACCAGCAACGCCATGCCGGCGATGGCGACCAAGGATGCCCACGGGTAAACTTGAATAATCGGCTTCAAGTCAGCTAACGCTACGGCAGGGCCTGACACGTTGAAAATCAGGAAGTAAGCGGAAACGGCGGCTAATGCCTCCGTCGCTGTGCGACCAAAGATAGATTTGGTGCGGGATGCCAGCAGTTGCGCCAAGGCGGCGGCAAGCAACCAGACAATCCAGAGATTGTCACTGAGGCGCGCCGTAATGCCAGCTGCCGCGAAGACCAGCGCCGAGATGAACATGATCTGCGAGATGTTTGCGGAACGAGTGCGCTCCAACCAGCCGAGCGCCAGTGCGATGGCCGCCATTACGAAGCCGAGGTTCGAACGACCGTAATCGGCCGGATTGCAGGCGACAAAGGCGATCAAAGCTGGGACGAAGAATGAAGCCAGGAGGAAAGTTTCGTGCGATCGAGTACCGCCGATCACTTTGGAGTCCGTGAGCAATCGGCCGGCGACCCAAAGGGTAGCGAAGCAGAACAAAGCCGTCAGTTGAATCGAAAGTGAATAATGACCAGTGCCGAGGTGGTATTGCCAAAAAGCCAGGCAAAGCTGGGAGACGAACAATCCCAGCCAGCCGGCCGAACCCCACGAACCGCGCAACATGAGAACCACACCAACCAAGGCGACCATGATCACGCCCAATACGTGCACGGAGGGAGGGATTATCACCGCGCTGTCAGGGTTCTGGATGGCGAAGAACACAGCCAAACCAGCGAAGATCACTGCCAGCTGGGCAAACAACTTGTCCTGGCGCCACAGGGCAATCACGACCACGCCAATCGCGGCCACGAACTGCAGGACAGAGGAACCGAGCGCGGAATCAAAGAGCTGGAATTTAGGGAGTCCATAGGTCGTCCATGCAGCAAACTGCAGGACTCCTAAGCCGGCGGCGCCGATGACTCTCCCCAGATCCAGATTTCGGAGCGAGAGCCTCAGGCTGAACCAGAAGATCGCGATACCGATCGTGGCAATCTCGCCTACCATGAACCATGCCGGGAAACTTTGGGTGACGTTAAGCCAGACACCATAGAAGATCACCGCGGCGAGGGCCAGCACGCCGCCGATCCGCCCTGTCCACCAAGCCCCGATCGCATACTCGCCCTTGAGATTCAAAGGCGGCAGCATGCCGAGCTCACGCAGTTTTTCGGCCAGCGGGCTCGGACCATCCGCCGCAGGAGGGGCGGCGGCGATGGGTCGGCCGGAGGGCGTAGGCAAGGGAGGCGGGGTCGAGTTAGGCATGGGGAAATATCATAACAGCGAACCTACGTTGGCGTTCATCGATAAAATCGATGAACCGCATCGGCAGGGACGGAAGCGGTATGTCTTGCGGAAAGCTCAGCAAAACGGCTGAAAAACGAGATACCCCTCATGGATGACGGGGTGATCACGCCGACATCATGCCCCTGGCCTCATGCAAAGCGAGGGGCATTACTTTTTATTATTTATAGAGCCGATAACGACCTTAACCAGATTGCAGCCTGATATCGTCAGGCGTCCTTCTTGTCGGCGGTGATCCGGCCGTAGAGCCAGGCGACACCGAAGAAGGCGACCGCCACGGCGGCGCAGGCGGCGATGCGTCCCAGCATGTCGGTGATGTCATGCGACAGCACCCGGATGGTCGCGATGACGAGGCCCACGAGGCCGACCATGCGCAAGGAGCGGGTCGCCAGCAGATGGCCGATCACGAACGTCAGCACGGAAGCCAAGGCCCAGAAGAGCGAGACGCCGGCGCCGGGTAGATGGGCCAGCATGAAGAACGTGCCAAGGAGAGCGACTGCGCCGAGGAATGCACGCTGCACGGTACCCCAAACGCCTTGCTCGCGCGTATGGACGACCAACACATAAAGCATGGAGGCTAGGCCCAGCAGAATGAACAGCGAATGCTGAAGTCCGAGAAGGCCTACGCCAGAGCCACTCTTCACCACCCCTTGGATGAAAAAGCCGACGAGTCCGCCGAAGGCCGCCAAGGAAAGGTCCGAAGGAATCGACCCAAGTCGGCGCCAGGCCGCGGTCAGTCCGACCAACAGCGTCGCACCGACGGACCAGAGCAAGGCCAGATGCCAGGCTGGTGGAGTATTCATTGGTCGCGGCGTCGAAAGCGAAAGGATCAAGTCGGTGGCATTATGAACGAAGGCGAAGGCAATCACGGCCGTCATGCCGGGCAGCACGTATCGCAGGAACTTCACCCCGGCGCCCTCTCGTCCGATTAATCGCCAAAGGGCGGCGGAATTAATCAGTATCAGTAAAGCCGCCCAGGCCGCCGCCCAACCGGGCGAAGCCCCCGCCGCAAATAGTCGCCAGAAGACCACCACGACGCAAGTGACGAGGTAGCCCGGCAAAGCGGCCCAAAGCAGGGCCGGACGGAAACGGATAGCTGATACGAGCAGCAGCACCAACCACGGCCAGCCAGAATCGGCCTTGGAGAGGAGACCCTGGACCATCAGCACGCTGGCGGCAAGGCCCAGGATGCCGACCACTCGGCGGAGTTTCTGCCAACCTGAGACCCGCTCCCAGTCCTCACGTAGTGCCAGCATGAGGCCCAAGGCCGCGAGACCCGCCAACGCGACCCAAGGCTTCGCCGGAGGGTGGTCGATAAACGCGAAGATCGCGACACCGGCGAGGGCCTCCGAAGACCAGCGCACGAGTTCCGAGCGCGTCCGTGTACCGACGACCAAGGTAGCCGCGGCGGCGACCGCCCAGATCAACCAGACGAGGTGCGGGTCGACCAGCCAAGCCAGGCCGGCGCCGACGAAGCCGACAGCGGCCAGGAGCAGCACTTCGCTCACGAGGGGATTGCGACGGAGTTCCAGATAACCCGCGATGCTGGCCACAGCGGCGATGAGCAAGGAAACTGTCGCGCGGTCGTTTTCGCCGCCGGTCGCAAGAAAGAGCGAAAGACAGGCCGGAGCGAAGAAGCTCGCAAGCTGGAAAGCCGAACGGGCGTCACGGCCAAGCAGAACAGCGTCGTCCCTTACCAGACGTTCGCCCAGCCAGAGCACGAGGAACGAGCCCACCGCCGCGATCTGGAGCGGCAGATAATTCGCATCCTTCGTCGGTATGGCGTCATAAAGAAAAAGCAGGCACGCCTGGGAACCGATTAACCCCAGCACTCCAGCGGCACCCCACGGACCGCGCACCATCAGGATGACGCCCAGCAAGGCGATCAGGCCAGCACCCGTCGCCGTAGACCCAGGCGCCGCGCCGGACCCGATGGAGAAATACACCGCGACGGTGGCGAAGATGACGGCAAGCTGACCGAACAGCTTACTTCCCCTTGCCATGGCGACGAAGGCGACGCCAAAAGCCACGAGAAACTGGACCAACGCGGCCTGCGCCGGGCTTTCGCAGACCCGCATCTTATCAAGGCCATACGTGGCCCACGCGGCGAACTGCCAGACGGCCAGACCGGAGGCGGCCAGCACTTCCCCGAGATCCTGCCGCTTCGAGGCAAGACGGAGGCCACCCCAGAAAAGACCGGCGCCGACCAAGGCGACCTCCAACACGCGCACAATCGGCGGGATGCCGGAATTCAAGTTGAGCCAGATGCCTAAGAAGACGACCGCCGCCACGGCCAATAAGCCGCCGACACGGACAGCCCACCAGGCGCCCAGCGCATACTCGCCATTGAGATCAGTCGGAGGCAATAGCCCAAGATCGCGGAGACGTTCCGAAAGTGGATCAGGCTGTGAGACAGTAACTGGAGCCGGAACCACCGGCTGCGTCGCCTTCGGGGGGAGCGGAGGAGGTGCGACGACCGCAGCGACTGAAGGCACCGCGACCGGTACAGCGACAGGATGAGCCGGAGTCACGGGCAGCTTCTTATCCAAGACCGCTAAGCGCTGTTCCAAAGACTTCACTTCTCCGATGAGCATGAAGAACCGGACCGGCAGGTAGATGCCTAGTCCTAGGCAGGCAAAGCCGGCTAAGACGCCGAATAGTTGCTCGATTTGCATGGCCTTAAACTAGACTCCGACCCCCATGAGGCGAGTTTTTGCTTCCACTCGTAATATCGAATTTTTCGATAACCCCTTTCGGGCCTCAAGAGACGGAGCGGCCATTCAGCCAGACGCCCGCCACTTCCGGCCGGACCAAGGAACCGTCCCAATGGAAAGCAACAAGGTCAGCCGGCTGGCCGACCGCCAAGACTCCCCTACCCCCGATGATTCGGCCAGGGGCGACCGTCAGCAGCTTGACGACTTCACCTAAGGTCAGGCCGACCTGATTCACGAGTACGGGAATCGCCGCAGCCATAGGCAAAGCCGCACCAGCGAGGTAATTACCCGTACCGTCGTCGATGGCGAGGAAGCCATCCGCAAGCAACTCCACCTTGCCGCCGATCGGGGTCTGATACTTGCCCGCGGGCAACCCACCTAACGTGACGGTATCAGAGACGACCAA
>Ga0209134_10000505_pt1 | contig 10368 bp, 7 predicted proteins | sample LauGreSp1BDMLBSN_2_FD_187566 | JGI IMG/M metagenome (GOLD analysis project Ga0209134, IMG submission 187566) | Freshwater lake microbial communities from Lake Michigan, USA - Sp13.BD.MLB.SN (SPAdes) (version 2) | ecosystem: Environmental > Aquatic > Freshwater > Lake | place: Lake Michigan, USA... | reverse complement strand
TACGTAAGATTTACGGGCGGTCATGGCCTCCGCGTTCGCTCGGAGGAGATCCCAACTGTAGATGATGGCAAACGATTGGGTCGCTCGCAGTTCGCGCTTACCACCCTTCCTGGTTAGAAGGACGATGCCCTCGGCAATCGTTAGCATGCCGTAAGACGGGTCAGCGAGGTAAGTAGCCAGTTCCGCCGATGCGAACCAAGCGGCGGGATGGACGACGAAGTCGGCATCAGGGTCCGCGGCCTCGGTCAGACCTGCGGCAATGAGCGCGGCTTGTTGGTGCCGGCGAAGCGGTACGTTAGCCAACGGGAAATCGGCTAACAATCGGGTGAGCGTCAAAGGATGGCAGCCGGTTGATTCGCCTGATGCCGCGATGTAAAAGGTGGCCATCTTAGAGAGTCTCGAAATCGGCTTCGATTGCAGCCTTGAAGGATTGGGACCACCGTTCGACCTCGGACTTGTCCTGGTGTTCGACGAGAATGCGCAGTTTGTTCTCAGTCCCAGAATAACGGATCAGGTGACGACCAGCGTTGCCGAACGCAGCGTCGGCCTTACGAATCTCTTCCTGCAGTGCGTGCAACTTGTCGAGAGGCACGCGGGCTCGCACCTTGAGGTTAACCAAGGCCTGAGCATATTCGCGCATTCCTGCGGCGAGGTCCGCCAAGGTAGCCCCTTTCTTGCGCATGAAGCGCAGCACCTGCAGGGCGCTCAGGATTCCGTCACCTGTCGAGGCATAGTCGGAGAAGATTAGGTGCCCCGAATTTTCTCCGCCGAAGGAATAGCCGCCCTTGCGGAGGGCTTCGATGACATGTCGGTCGCTGACGGCGGTAGTGACCACGCCGATGCTCGCCTTGCGCATGGCCTCATGGAGGCCAAGGTTGGACATCACCGTACAGACCATCGAATTACCGGAGAGTTTACCTTCTTCCTTTAGGGCTAGGGCGCAGAGCGCCAAGATACGGTCGCCGGAGACGGTGGCACCGCTGGCATCCGAGAAGATCACCCGATCGGCATCGCCATCGAGCGAGATACCCACATCAGCACCCTGTTCTTTGACCACCCTGCCAGCGAACTCGGGATAAAGGGCGCCCACGCCTGCGTTGATGTTGATGCCGTCAGGGTCGACGCCGAGCTTCACGACCTTGGCGCCGAGCTCTTTAAAGATGAGCGGGGCGAGCAGATAGCCGGCGCCATGTCCGCAATCGACGACGATCTTCATGCCGTCGAGGTGCGCGCTCCCCAAGCTCTGCTTCACGAACTCGATGTAACGCCCACGGGCGTCATCGATACGGTAGGCCTTGCCAATCTTGTCCCCGGTCACGCCATTCGCCTTCACGTCATAAAGTACTTCCTGTTCGACCAGCGATTCGAGGTCGTCCGTAAGTTTGAACCCATCCGGTCCGAAAATCTTCAGGCCATTGTCTTCATAGGGGTTATGGGAAGCCGTGAGCATGATGCCTGCGCCGCAGCCCATCGACTTGGTTAGATGCGCCACCGCCGGCGTCGGCATCGGTCCGACCAAGAACACGTCCATGCCGCTCGACACCAGGCCGCTCGTCAAGGCGGTCTCAAGCATGTAGCCCGAGATACGCGTATCCTTGCCGATAATGACGCGGTTATGATTGGCGCCGCTGGAGCGTAGGACTCGGGAAATGGCCTGCCCAATGCGCAGGGCGATTTCAGGTGTAATGGGGTACTCGTTCGCCTTACCGCGGATACCGTCCGTACCGAAGAGTTTGGTCGCCATGCCAGTATTCGGTGAATTCCTGACCTTTTCGCAAGTTCAAATGACTGAAAAACTCCTTTTATGATAAATATGACTGAATCGGTCAATTAAGCACTAAGGCATAGGGATAGGAAGCGATTAGGCCGTTCCAGGCATTGGGCAATCGACCGAAAGGTTTCGAGCGAGCAATTCACCGTCTCGCGCGTCTAAAAGAAAGGAAATGAGATGAGAACTTCGCCTTATCTCGGAATCACTGTTGGACAGGAACAGGCCAGAGAAGTTGAGTGTCTCCACCTCATGCGAGCTTTCGCGTTAACCCTTATTGTCATCCTGACGTCTGCCGTCGTCTGGGCAGCGGAAACGCCGGTAGACTTCAATCGGGATGTCCGGCCAATCCTCTCCGATCGTTGCTACGGCTGCCACGGACCCGATGCCGATAAAGGGCGTAAGGCTGGTCTCCGACTGGACGAACTAGCCGGTGCCACGAAGAAACTGAAGAGCGGCGAGATTGCGATTGTCCCAGGTGATCTCGAGAAAAGCGCGATGGCCCATCGCATCCTCTCGACTGACCCGGAAGAGATCATGCCCCCGCCTGAGTTGCATCGTCCGCTTTCCGCCGCGGAGAAGGACATTCTGCGTCGCTGGATCAAGCAAGGAGCCAAGTATGATCCGCACTGGGCCTTCGTCAGCCCCCAATCGTATTCGGCCCCCGCCATTCCTAATTCCGCTTGGGCCAAGGATCCCCTGGATGCCTTCATCGTCGCCAAAGCATCGCAGGCAGGACTGAAGCCTTCTGTTGCGGCCGACCGTACCACCCTGCTCCGGCGAGCTTCTTTTGCGCTAACCGGCTTGCCCCCGACCAATGATGAACTGTCTACGTTCCTTGCCGACCCGAATCCCGATGCCTACGCCCAGCGCGTTGACTTGATGCTCGCCTCACCTCGCTTCGGGGAACACCTCGCGGTCGGTTGGCTGGACCTCTCCCGCTACGCTGATACTTGGGGTTATACGGGCGATGGGGCTATGTTCGCTTGGCCTTGGCGTGACTGGGTACTCAAGGCCTTCAACGACAACAAACCCTACGACCAGTTCCTGACCGAACAACTCGCGGGCGACCTTCTCCCAAGTCCCACGCAAGACCAACGGGTGGCCACGGCCTTTAATCGTCTGCATCGCATGACCTTCGAAGGCGGTTCGATCGCCGAAGAATTCCGTCAGGATGGTATCAACGACCGTGTGATGACCGCCGGCTATGGTTTTATGGGTCTGACGATGGAGTGCTCCCGCTGTCATGACCATAAGTATGACCCTATCTCCCAGCGGGACTATTACTCGATGGCTGCGATGTTCGGCGATCAGAACGAGAACGGACTCCTTTCCTATCATGGCGAAGTCCCCCCGCCGTTTGTTCGCCTGTTCAAATCCGATGAAGATCGGCAGATGGAAGTCGACTTGAAAAAAGCCGTCGAAGTCGCGGAGAAAGCGGTTGCTGCGATTCGATCCACCGACGCCGAAGCCAAGGTGACTCTGCCTCCCCCGGTCGTCCATTTCCCGCTCGATTCTTTCACGAAGACAGGCGTCGACGACGGAGTCGTCGGCGGTAAGCCAGCTAAGTTTGAGCGTCGTGGCTCGGCCGAAGACCTTCAGCTCGTTCCTGGCGTCAAAGGGCAGGCGGTGAAGTTTGATGGTGATGCCGGCTTCATCCTCCCTGAGTTCAAACAGCTAGGTCGCTTCGACGCGTTCACTTTCTCGGCCTTCCTTCGTCTTGGGGAGAAAAATACACGCGCCACGGTGCTCCATGCCACGGGTTTCTACACGGGTGACGGCGATGCCTCGGGTATCGAACTCCTGGTCGATCATGGCAAGCTTCGCTGGAGCATGATCCACCTCTGGCCGAACAGTGCTGTTTCTATCGAGACCACGAGCGAACTGCCGGTCGGAGCCTGGCAGCGCGTGACGGTTACCTACGACGGCTCCTCCAAGGCTTCCGGTCTTCACGTTTATCTCGATGGGCGCGCAGCGAAGACGATGGTGGTCCGCGACACGCTGCACGCCAAGCCGCGTGATAACGCCCTCGAGATTGGTTCGCGCTCCCGTGACGCCGGATTCCGCAACGGTTCCCTCGACGAGATTCAGCTCTGGCGTTCCGCCCTCACCGCGGCCGAAGTCGCTCAGCTCCACGGGTTGGACGTGTCTACCCTATCTGCCTCCGTCTTGGCCGAGCATGCGAAACTACGCGGCGATGCGGCCTACACCGCAGCTTGGGATAAGCTTCAGAAAGCCCAGCGTGCCCTGGCCGCGTACCAGGAAAGCGTCCGAGCTTTCTTCGCCATGGAGCATTCCAACCTGGCTCCGAAAAGCTATGTCCTGACTCGCGGCGAATACGATAAGCCCGACCTCGCCAAGCCTTGCGAGCCGGGCGTTCCCGCTCACATCTTCCCTTGGAACAGCTCCTTGCCGAAGAATCGCCTCGGTCTCGCCCGCTGGCTCACCGACGCAAAGAACCCGCTGGCTTCACGCGTGATCATCAACCGTCTCTGGGCGCAGGTCTTCGGCACTGGACTCGTCGCGACGAGCGAAAATCTCGGTATGCAAGGCGATCTGCCGACGCACCCTGAGTTGCTCGATACCTTGGCTGTCGACTTCGTTCGCAGTGGCTGGGACACCAAGGCGATGCTTCGCCGGTTCGTCTTGAGTAGCACCTTCCGTCAGTCTTCGACCCCGACGGCCGAAGCACGCGAGAAAGACCCGTCCAATAAGTACCTCGCCCGCGGTCCGATTCTGCGCCTGACTGCCGAGATGGTCCGTGACCAAGCCCTGTTAGCCTCGGGCAAACTTATCGAGAAGGTCGGGGGGGAAAGCGTCCAGGAGTCCGCTAACCGACGAAGCGTCTACACGTATCGGAAACGGACGGCACCTCCCGATAACATGCTGATCTTCGACGCGGGTTCACGCGAAGTCTGCCAACCTAAGCGGCTTAATACCAACACGCCGTTGCAGGCGCTGGTCTTGCTGAATAATCCTGGATTCGTCGAGGCGGCGAAAAGCCTGGCCCTCAAGGTGAGCAAGGCTTCGCCCGACTCCTCGTCGCAGATCATCGCCGCTTTCCGTCATGTCTGCACGCGTGACCCTCGCCCGTCCGAACTCGCCGCCTTGCAGGAGCTTTATGCTACCCGGAAGGCTGACCCACCTCGATTCGCACCCATACCGCCGCCTCCCCCGCCCGCAGCCAAGGCGGACGCTAAAGCCGATCCTAAGGCCAAGAAACAAACGCCGACCCCAGCGACCCCATCAGGTCCGAAGATTCCGTCCGACCCATCCCTCGCTGCCCTCACCCTTGTCTGCTCGACCATTCTGGCGAGCGACGCCGCCGTCACCTCCCGCTAATCATGCACCCCGCGAAGCCCAGTTATGACAGCCTGATGCAGCATACGCGTCGGCACTTTCTCGGCACATCGGCCCTTGGCCTCGGTGCCTTAGCGATGCGTGGCATTGTCGGCGACGTTCAGGCGGCGACACTCCCCAGGGGCACGCACTTCCCAGCCAAGGCCAAGCGCGTCATCTACCTCTTCCAGGCCGGCGGCCCTTCACAGTTCGAGACGCTCGACCCGAAGCCATTACTACGCGAGAAGAACACCCAGCCTTTGCCAGATTCCGTCCGCCAGGGCCAGCGCCTGACCGGCATGAGCGGCTATCAGGCGACACTTCCCCTCGCGGGCTCGTTCGTCGACTTCAAGAAATACGGTAAGAGCGGCGTCGAGTATAGTGACCTGCTCAGCCATACTGGAGAGGTCGCCGATGACCTTTGCGTCATCCGTTCAATGCACACGGAGGCGATTAATCACGACCCCGCGATTACGTTCTTCTGTTCTGGCAATCAGGTGGCGGGCCGACCCTCGATGGGCGCCTGGGCTTCCTACGGCCTCGGCAGTATGAACGAGAATCTTCCGGCGTTCATTGTGTTAGTCTCGCAGGACGCCGCTAAGGACCAGCCGCTCTATTCGCGTCTCTGGGGCTCGGGCTTCCTTCCTTCAGAGCACCAAGGTGTACAGTTCAAGGCCGGCAAGGAGCCGGTACTCTATCTTACTAATCCCGAAGGCGTCTCACCACATGCTCGCCGTGGTATGCTCGATGCCCTCGGCAAGCTCAACGCCGACCAGCGCGCCGCCGAGCTCGACCCAGAGGTCGATGCCCGCCTCGCCCAGGCGGAGATGGCCTATCGCATGCAGACGAGCGTACCCGAGGTAGCCGATCTCTCGAAGGAATCCCCCGAGACCCTCGCGATGTATGGCGAGAGCGTGAAGTCGCCCGGCTCCTTCGCCGCGAACTGTCTGCAGGCGCGCCGACTCATCGAAAAAGGCGTACGCTTCGTCCAACTCTTCCACCAAGGTTGGGACCAGCACGGCGGGCTGCCCGGCGGCATCAAGCGCCAGTGCCAGCAGACGGACCAAGCTTCAGCTGCGCTCATTAAGGATCTCAAGCAACGCGGCCTGCTCGAGGATACGCTCGTCATCTCGGGTGGAGAATTCGGTCGCACCGCCTACAGCCAGGGTAAAATCACCAAGACGAATTATGGTCGGGATCATCATCCGCGTTGTTTCAGCCTCTGGATGGCCGGAGGCGGCGTCAAAGGCGGTCAGGCCTACGGACAGACGGACGAGTTCGGCTACAATATCGTCAAGGACCCCGTCCACGTGCATGACCTGCACGCCACGATGCAGCACTTGCTCGGGGTGGATCACGAACGTCAGACGTTCAAGTTCCAAGGCCGCTATTACCGACTTACGGACGTCGCGGGCCACGTGGTCAAAGCAGTGATTGCCTAAGCAGGCGCCCTGCTTCACTAGTGGCGGCGATGTCCTTCGCCACCCCGGCACCCGCTTCCGCCATTGGCTCCCGGTCGTTCCGGCTCTACTTGGCGGCGATCGTCCTTGGCACGTTGGCCATCCAAATCCAGACCGTTGCCGTGGCCTGGCAGGTCTACCGCCTGACCAAGGACGAAGGCACCAATGCCGCCTTGGCCCTGGGCGCGATTGGCCTCGCCGAAGTGATTCCCTTTGTCTGTGCGGTGCTCTTCGCGGGTCATGTGGCCGACACTAACAATCGCCGCCGGATCGCCATCGGCGCCCTGATCGCGATGACGACGCTGGGATTGTTTCTCTTCCTCCCGGATTTTCTGAACGCCCGCTGGGCCCAACTTACAGTCATCTACGGCGTGATCATCCTTGGCGGATTGGCGCGGAGTTTTCTCACGACGGCCCGTCAGGCACTCATCGCCGAGATTCTCCCGCGGGAACACATCCCCGGCGGCGTCCGCTGGCGAAACACGCTCTTTGAACTCGCCTGCGTCATCGGGCCGGGTTTAGCCGGACTGATGGTCTGGCTGGGTGAGAAGAACGGCCTCGCCCATGGCGAGAACGTCGCTTACGCGGCCATGACTTTCTGTTTTGCCGCTTCCCTAGCGCTGACCATCGCGCTCCGGCCAACCCAGACGCTGCAGACGCGCCGGCCTGAGCCAATCTTCGTGAGCCTCCGCCAAGGCATCGATTTCATGCTGAGCCAGCGCGTGATGCTCGGCGCCTTCACGATGGATCTTTTCGCCGTGTTGCTGGGCGGCGCCGTGGCACTACTGCCAATCTTCGCCGATATGTTGGAGGTCGGCGCCTTTGGCTTCGGCATGCTCCGGGCGGCTGGCTCGGTCGGCGCCGTGTTGATGTCGCTCTACCTCATCGTACGGCCTCCCCTGAATAATGCCGGGCAATCCCTCTACGGCTCGTTCGCGGTCTTCGGACTCAGCACGATCGGCTTCGCGCTCTCGATCTCCCTTGCCTCCGCCCTGGGACTTAGCCTCCAGGCTGCCTTTATCTTCTCCCTCATTTTCCTGTTCCTAGCCGGTGCGGCCGACGCAGTGAATGTAATCATTCGTCAGACCATCCTGCAAACGAGCGTCCCGCCCGAGATGATGGGCCGGGTCTCGGCTGTCACGGCAGTATTCATTGGTTGCTCTAACGAACTCGGCATGGCCGAATCTGGGCTGGCCGCCCGTCTGATGGGTACAGTCAATTCGGTCATCTTCGGGGGACTGGCGACGTTTGGGGTGATGGGCCTGACGCACTGGAAATTCCCTGAACTCTGGCGCCTCAAAAAAGTCGGCACGGAGCCCCCGGCCTGACCCGCTTGGGCTTGTATCCCCCCTCGGTCGGGCTTCTTATCGGGACACCCCCATGAAGCTCCTCCGCCTCCTCCCCTGCCTGCTGGCTATCAGCCTGCTTGGTGCCGAACCCAAGAAGCCTGACTACGATTCACAGTATGTCCTCGGCCCTAACTCCCAGGAGAAGCCTAACGTGCCGAAGGGCACGGTCACCGAATACGAGATGGCCGACTCGAAGGCCTTCCCTGGTTACGGCCGCAAATGGGCCCTCTACGTGCCGAAGCAGTATGACCCCTCCAAGGAAGCCTGCTTGATGATTTTCCAGGACGGCATCGGCTATGCTAACCCGAAGGGCCAATGGCGCGTGCCGGTTGTTTTCGATAACCTGATTGCCCAAGGCAAGATGCCGGTGACGATTGTCCTCTTCATCAACCCAGGTTTCTCGCCCGACCCGAAGAACCCGAACGGTAAGGATAAGAAGGGCAAGGCACTCGGAAAGTCCAACCGCTCGTTCGAGTACGATAATATCACGGACCTATATCCGCAATTCCTGGTCGAAGAAATGATTCCGCTCGCCGAATCTAAAGGGGTCCGCTTTTCCAAAGACCCTCTGCGCCGCGGTATCGCGGGCGCTTCTTCCGGAGGGATCTGCGCCTTCAACGCCGCCTGGCAGCGCCCGGAAGCCTTCAGCAAGGTCTTCACGACCATCGGCAGCTTCACCAATATCCGCGGCGTAATCAGCGAACGCGAGCATGCCGCCAACCCGAATCGCCCCATCGAAAAGGGCGGCAATCTCTACCCACAGATGGTGATGGACTCCCCGAAGAAGAACATCCGCATCTTCTCGCAGGAAGGATCGAATGACCTGACCAATGAGTTCGGTGTTTGGCCCGAGGCTAACCAGAAGATGGCCGACGCCTGGAAAGCCAAGGGCTACGACTACAAGTTTGTCATGGGAGAAGGCACCCACAACGGTCGCCATGGTGCCATGCTATTGCCTGAAGCCCTGACCTGGCTCTGGCGCGACGTTCGCTAAGCCCATGCGCCTCACCCTTCTCTCCTTGCTTGGCTTTGGTGCCGTCGCCCTCGCCCAAGAGTCTTCCTTTCGGCCACTACTCGACCCGCAGCTTTCCCAGTGGGAGAAATGGCTGGGGCCAGTCCATCGTGCCTATGACGTACCCGGCTACGTCCGCGGCGCAAAGCCGAAGGACGACCCGGTCCTTGGTCTCAATAACGACCCGCTCAAGGTAATCACGACCCGCCAACAGGATGGCGAGACGGTCCTCCATATCACTGGTCAGGTTTTCGGCGCCCTCACGACGTTGGCTAGCTACGACAACTTCCACCTGAAGACGGAGCAACGCTGGGGGGAGAAACGCTGGGAGCCGCGTCTGACCGCGGTGCGCGACAACGGTATCCTCATCTTTTGCGTCGGCGAACATGGCGCCACTGGAAAGTTCTGGATGCGCAGCCAAGAGCTGCAGGTCCAGGAAGGCGACATCGGCGATTATTGGCCCTTGTCCGGCGCAATCGCGGATATCCCAATCCGCACCGATGACCCAGTGAAGAAGCGTGTCTACGACCCGAAGGGCGCCCTGACGGCCGTCAACGCCCGCGTCTGGCACGGCACGAATTACGACGAGAAGCCTTTCGGCGAATGGAACATGATTGAGTGCTTCGCCCTCAATGGCGACGCCGTCTTTCGCCTCAATGGTAAGACGGTCAACGTGATCCTGAATTCCCGCTATCGCGAGAAGGGTTCGACGGTCGATGTCCCCCTGAAGGCTGGCAAACTCCAGATCCAGTCCGAAGCCGCTGAATGCGAGTACCGACGCATGGCCATCCGCCCTCTGTCCGCTTGGCCGGCCGACGTGGCTAAAGACCTTCCCTCCCGATGAAACTCTCCCCCGTCCCCCTCACCCTCCAGCAGCTCGTGGAGGCCTTGAAAAAGGCGGATGGACGAATCGTGCGTTTCGAACTCCCGACCACGACCCTGCTCAGCCCACACATCCACGTGACGGAGGTCGCGCGCATCGATAAGAAGTTCGTCGACTGCGGCGGCACCCTGCGCACCGACTCGAGCTGCCGTCTTCAAATCTACCAGGCCGACGACACGGAGCACCGTATCACCGCGGCTAAGTTCGCCCAGATCCTGGCCAAAGGCGCCGGCGTGCTCAGTTCGATGAACCTACCCGTCGAGGTCGAAGCCGAAGCGCCTTATCTTTCGGTCTTTCCGGTCATCGCTACCCGTCTCGAGGAAAAGCAGGTCGTCCTCTCGCTCGGTATGCGCCACACGGCTTGCCTCGCCGAGGACGTCTGCTTCCCAGCTAATCTTCAGGACAAGTCAGCCTGCGCGCCCGGTTCGGGTTGCTGCTGATCGCCCCCGATGCTCCGAGCCCTCGAACTACGCAAGGATTTCGGAGGGCTCACCGTCTTGCATCCGACCTCGGTAGACTTTCGACCGGGAGAGGTGCACGCGCTGATGGGCGAGAAC
>Ga0209134_10000503_pt1 | contig 10382 bp, 12 predicted proteins | sample LauGreSp1BDMLBSN_2_FD_187566 | JGI IMG/M metagenome (GOLD analysis project Ga0209134, IMG submission 187566) | Freshwater lake microbial communities from Lake Michigan, USA - Sp13.BD.MLB.SN (SPAdes) (version 2) | ecosystem: Environmental > Aquatic > Freshwater > Lake | place: Lake Michigan, USA... | reverse complement strand
CGCCTCGGTGGCAATTTTTTCTTCGTATACTTTACGATACTGAACCCAACCCCTAAAATTACCCCAAGCCTCGGGATGATCTTCCATTATGTCTGAGTAAGCCTGATGTTCCAGTGGACTAGCATGTAAGGGAGCAGAACCTACTAACCGATCAAACAACTTCAGATCTTCTTCAATGTTAGGCTTAGTGCCGTCTTGCTTTAAATAACTAACCCTACAACAACGTGCCGCACTGATTGGAGCAAGAGTTGCATATGCGTCATGAGGAAATGCTTTGTTCGTTTCAGCGACACTGGCCATTTCTTCAAGCGATACATATGGAAGATGCCAGCAATTTTCATCCAGTAACATTGGTCTTGATTTATCCATTGCTTCTTTCATTCGTAATGCTAACTCATGAATCTCTGGCTGAGCATCTTCATGCGCTCTAAGTTCAAACCAATTATCCCACTCAGTGGCAGTAACAATACCCGTTACCCACATGAAGGGTTCAAGCACTCGATTAACAATTTGCTTATGAACGTTCAGGCTAGATAATACACCAGCCTGACCAGCGGCAATACTTGCCGAAGTCATCCAAGCGTCTCTGGCTAATTCTTTACCGATACCCTGAAGTTCCTCAGCAGCCTGCATTCCTGGTTGGTTCTTACCCCAGTGAACGGGAATGGCTGGATCGGTTCTAACTTGTTCAATCAATTTAGCTGTTGGGATTGCACGACTTGAACTAAAGTTTCTTGAAAATACTCGATGCGTATTAAATTCCGGAAGAATGAATCTATGAAATTTAACCTGTAATGTTGTAATTCTTTTACCTGCTTCTGAAATTGAATCAGCTATAACATGCGCTTCAATCATTAACACTTTCTCCATTTGATATATCTTAACTCAGCCTCAGCACCGCTGTAGGTAGAGGTATTTATTAGGTCTAAAATCTGAGCCTGAGTCCTACCGTTAAGGATCATGTCGTTGATATCTTTCTCGGTGACCGACTCTGGATACATAACTACATTATACCCTAGTTTTATATATTTACCAAGTTGATTTACGATCTGTAAATTCCTTGGTTCATTATCCATTACTACCGTGACGTTAGAAATAATAGAACGGATAGTAGGGGTATCAAAACTTGATCCTGCAACGGCGATACAATTTGGTAGAAATAAAGAGTCAATCGGTCCTTCAACTGCGTATATCCGTTTTGAGTAATCGATGCGGTCAAGTCCATATATTTTTTCCTCAGTGTTGTCTAGCTTAATAGTGAAATATTTAGGTTCTTCTTTCCCGAAGGCTCTTGCCTGAAACGCAAAACATTTACCGGAGGGTTTGAAGAAAGGTATGATCAATCTAGGATGTTCATCTTTGATTGGAGTAAAAAACTTAGGTGTAACGCTGTTAGTGAATTCTTTGAAGCGTGGTGCGTAATAAAATAGATTCCAATATTCCCGTGGTATCATTCTATCCCGTATGACTTTCACAACAGGATGATCTTCGTTCATGTCGGAGACGCATTTCAAACCCTCGAGAACTGAATCTCTGAGGATTACTTTATCTGGTTCTTGTATTGGGATAGTTGGTGCTGAGTTGTTAAAATTATTTTGAGTTGCGCCATTCTTATAACGCTCAACAACATATTCATTATATAGACTCTGGTCTAATTGTTTAATCACACCACCAAGGTTTGTACCATGGTCGCAATTGTGGCATCTGAAAAATAAGTTTGATGTTACCCTATAGATGTATCCACGTGCCTTGAGTTTATTTTTGGTTGAGTCGCCGCAGAAAGGGCAACTGAAATTCCAAGTGTAATCAGTCTTTCTCTTGAAATTCCTAAGACGATTACTAAGCATGCCAACATATTTCAAATCAACGTATATCATATCTCACTCCTTAGAGTAAGTATACTATACTACCGAGTTAAAAACAAATCAAGTTTTACTCAATAAAATAAATTTGACAAAATGCTCTAAACTCGGTATACTAACTATGTTGGGTTTTAAGGGTGATATGTTATAGCAGATTAGTTGTTATTGGTAATCTTGATAATGCCCAACCTAAAGCAATTGCTGCACCAATAACATAATACTTCCACTTCTCTACGAACAATACGCGACGTTCAAGTTGATCAAAGTCCTTTTTAATTTCATCCACCTGAACCTTGGTGGTCGTGGTTACTTCTTTCAACATTAAATAAAAGTGGTCTTCGGTCTCATCCAGCTTAGACAGAATTTCCTTACTCATTGTGGTTATCCTTGAATGGAGTTCTCTTACGTCAAAAGAAACTTCATTATTGGTTTTCTCTATATGATCCAACCGCGACTCATGTACCGCAAGCAGCTTACCGATATTATTTGATACCTCTGCCATGTTTGAAATAGCGGTATCTATTCTAGTCACTACGTTCTTTAGAACGGCGATATCGGCTTCTGATGCTTGATTCATTATTTGCTGCTCTCGAAAATTTGTTTATTGGTATTATACCATTCCTGCCACGCAATAAGTTTTTGTCTTACTTCGTAATAGATAGCATAGTTATCGGTAACGGTATTAAGAAAGTCACTCATCTTTACATTTGATGACGTTCCGTCTGATTCTTTACTAGTTGATACAACTTCCTTTAACATCGGAGGCGTTTCAATTAGAATTGCTGGGGCTTTTGGGAATGAGGTTTTGACTGGCACTGTTGTGCACGCTGATAGTAGCATTAGGCAAGTCACAGCGATTGTCATACTTCGTAATATACTTTGTAATAATTTTGTCTGTGGCATTATCTTTTTCCAATATCAACTTTTCATTCTTAGCTATCAGCTCAACTATTTTAGTATTTGCATCGGCAGATTCAGCTTCTTGTCTAGCAACCTTTACTTCCATGGCGGCAACTTTCTGTTCCCATACCGCCTGATTATTTATTGCACCTTCAAAGTAAATTCCAAACACTAACAATATGATCGAAGCAATTTGTATAGGTAATTTATATAAATTTACGAAGGGTATAAACGTCAGGAAGAACGACGCAACGATACCAAGTATCCCCGCTATGACTATTAAGTGAAATACAATGTTAGGTATAAAAGATAAAATCATAACGCCCCTCTTGGATCTGGCTTTTCTCCGAACCCTATTAAACACCCAACTTTATCTATAACCTGAATGATAGACCAAGTTCCGGTTTCAGAATTTCCAAAGAAAATATATCCACTCTTTTCTTTTACTGATTGTCCAACCCAGATTTTCTTTTCACCAACTTTATCTAACAGTGAAACTAATTCTTTTAATTCAGCACACACCACGGTTTTTTGTACTTCTACCATTTCAGCCTGAGCCGAACAAGTTACCAGTAATAATGCAATTAAAAGTTTTTTCATTTTGGATAATCCCTTGGTGGCGGAGGAGGCGGTACATAATCAGAAGGAGGAGGAGAAGGTTCGGTATCTTTTTTAGCCCAGACCGATGCTCCATGCGCACCAGCGATAATACCAACTGACTCAGCAAATTCTCTAAGGCTAACCGCAGTTCCTGATACGAATTCATATATAACAAATCCGATTGCAGCGAACAATGAAATCATCCATGACCATCTTGCGATATCATGGGTCTTTCCATCTTTTCCAGTTAGAAGTTCTCTGAGTATTTTTATCATTACATTACTATCGTTTGAACAATATCCGTGTTAGGGGCTTTGCGCTTAATATTTTTCCAAGCACCACCGCCATGCCTATTATATCTAATGGCTTTGACGTTATCGCCGCTCTTTAGCACCATCACACCCTTCGGGTTCTTTCTTGCGTAATCATGTATTTCTTTATGCGTTGGATCACTTAGATCTAGATACTCAGACCATCGGGTAAACTTTTTCTTACCCTTGGAGAAGCGTCTTAACACATCATCTCCAACGTTGAAGGTTCCATACTTACGACCTTTCTTTCCAACTCGAATTACAGGCATGTCCGTTGAAACTGCAGGACCAGTTGCGTTTGCTGGAGCACCACCATCTTCAAACAGCCATAGGATTTCCTCAGCGATGAGTTCTTCTTCAACCATCACCAATTGATTATTCCGTACCTTTCCGAGAATCTCATAATAGCGTTCTTCAAGGAAGTCCAGTGAAGGATTTTCATCTTCACATTCTTTAATTAAGTACAATGCTGATACGATTGAGGCTAACTGACTTTTACCGCCAGGAAGTTTACCAATCAATCTTTTTAAATTAAATACTAACCGATCAAGATAGTCATAAGCATCTTTCTGTTCGCTTGTCTGATCTTTCGATTTAATTAACAACGTGCCATCTTTATCAATCACTCCGAGTTTATAGGCTCGTGTCTGATCGAAGGGTACAACTAACATGTAAAGAACTTTTAAAGCAATTAGGTTGTCAATAGATGACATTAGAAATCCCTTAACAATTTAATGATGCATTCGTCCAATGGTATGTCTATCAATTTGATTCCATGTTGTATAACTTCATCCGGCATTCTATTTAAATATACTAGAAATGTAATCAACGTATCCCAAAGGTCTTTATCAATCTTAAAGAATAACATATTGGTTGTTTCCATACCCCATAAGTTATACAATACAATCAGGTGGTTCAATACAAGACGTTCCTTGATCTCCCCACCTGCTTTATATCTCAACAATAATTTCTTGATATATAAAAATCTTTTTACATCTTCTTCAAATTCTTTGATGCTACTACATTGTGAATTATCATAATGGTGCATCGCATGAATCAAGAAATTATCGTTTGTCAGTTTATTATACATCTACATATTAAGCATCTGGATACTGAATATCATCAGCTTGATCGCCAGTCATAGATCCCATGGCAACTAAAACTTCAGTCTGAACACGGCCAGCACGACCACCAGTACCAACAGTACGCTTCACCCAACCAGCGTGAGTTGCTTTGATACCACCAGCACCAGAACCCAAAGCAGCAAGAGCGGTAGCTTGATCAGCGGCAGCTTGGATCTCAAAGTATTGAGCGTTATTACCAGTACCAGTAATTAAGACGATAGTGTATGGTGTTACCGTGGCTGTGCCAATTGTGCCGGCAGTGGTAACAATCGCGGTAGCGTCTTCGTTAGTTAAAGTGAATCCAGTGACGCTTGGTGATGTTCCAGTAACAGCAGAAACTTCATAGATTTTTGGAGTCGTGTAACCAGTGATAGTACCAGTACCTAATGCGCCAGCAATAACAACATGGTCACCAACCGCCAAGGTTCCGCCAACGCAAGTAAATTGTCCAGCAGTTCCAGAAATGGCAACTGTTGAAAGTGCGGTACGACCAGCAGCTGCAAGAGCAGTAGCTGCAAGACGGAATGTACCAGCGGCTAAACCAAGAGCGGATACGAAATATGCAGTATCATTTGTAAGACCAGTAATGGCAGTACCGCCGCCATGGAAATACTTAACTGATTCACCAGCAACTAATCCATGAGTAGCATAAGCAATTTCTTCAGTTGCAATTGTTACACCAGTAGTTGGAATAATGCGAGCTGGTTTAGCAACAGCAACAGTTGGTGCTGAGGTATAAGCAGAACCTACGTTTGTCACGGTGATTGCTGTAACTACACCGCCAGCGATAGTAGCAGTAGCAGCAGCTGAAGAACCACCGCCACCAGAGAATGTCACCGCAGGGGCAGTACCGAGATAACGCGCACCAGCAACAGCAACTCCAACGTTAGTTACGTTATCGCCACCAGCGGCAATTTCAGTATTATCTACACCAAACACGTTAGATAATCCAAGATCATTGTTTGAAGACATTCTAGCAGATGCCGGCTTTTCTGATAGCGTGTATGAAACCGCGCTACGATTAGTCATTGTAGCACCGACAACACCAGATCTAACCAAGGCTACTGTATTGGATGTGATTGTTACGATTTGATAATCTTCACCGTTTACACGGATAGTATTACCAATTTTTGCTTCTGTAGTAAAAAGTGTGCCAACTCCAGTAACAACGCCAGTTGCTCCGACGATGCTAATAGTACCTGTAGCACTTTTACTATCTTTGTTTCCCCATAAAGCCATTTTAATTCTCCTAGTATTATTTGATTGGTTTACTGACTATTCTTCTTGAACTGACCGAAATCTCTTTTAATATATTCATGATCAGTTTCATTTCCAGCGAGGTGACGCCCACGCTTAGAATCAAGATAACTCTTAACCAATTCGTTTGGTTTCTTGGCGTCTTTTAAATGCCCAGCCTCTCCTGCAATTTTCTTAACGGTTGCGTGAGCCTTTGAGTATTTCTTATCAGCAACTTCGGGTTCGTGTTCTCCATGATAACCAAATCCTGGATTACCCGTGGCCACAGCTTCTTCTAATTCTGTTTCTTCTTTCATTGCCATTTTAGTGGCAGTGGCGTACATGACATTCTTTGCCTTATCGCCATACTTTGAAACGAAACTTGAATAAGATTTTTTCATACCCTTAACAATTCGTTCTTGTTTAGCTTTCATCTCTGGTGACATCTCAGCTTCTTCAAGCTCAACTTCTTCACGCATTGATCTGTTACTTGATATATTTAGTGAGTGCGTACCGATACCACGGAAGTCACGTTTAGCAGGGGCATTGGCCAGATTAGCACCAGACTTACTTCCAGCTGGACGACCACGACCGCGTTTCTCGCCAGTAGTATCGGCTTTCTTAATCTTCTCACCAGTTTCGTCTTTGTCATCGCCCTGATGCTGACCCATATTTTGCATGGACACGCCCTTGGGTGTATAGACAACTTTACGTTTCATGCCTTCTTTATCAATGGTAGTGATATGCGCTTTCTTTTCGCTGTGATCATAATCCACTACGTTATTGCCAGCCTTTTTATGCATGGCAATTTTATCATGGAAGTCACTATGTGAAATCATTTCTTCACAGAAGATATTTATTTCTTCGTCGAGTTCAACTTCTTCTGGTAATTTACTTTTAGGACCGTGTGTACCTAAAGCCGCTTTGATAGCTGGCTTTAGTTGCTTTGCTCTATCTCCACGGCGTTTTTCGGCATAAGCATCAGTTTCTTTACTATTACCTGGAGTATTCATTGCTGGAATATTTCCTAGATTGGTTTGACCCGATCGAGGAAACTTATGAGGTAAGTTCATTCCTGTGCGAGCAAGCAATTTATCATCTTCTTCAAATGTCTTTTTAGGCTTTAACTTTGTAGGGGTTGCTGCTTTAGCTGCTAATGCCTTGGCCTTTTCTTGACCTGAACGTTTATCTTCTGGATCAGATTTTTTCCAGTCTGATTCAATTTTCCATTCGTCGAGGTCAACTTCTTCGTTTTTTGTTTTACTATATTGTTTCAGTGCTTCTTTAGCGGCATGACGGGCACGTGACATGGGTGTATGAACAGCACCGGATTTGTCCTTAACGTTACCCTTGCTAGGAACACCACCCTCAAAGGGAGCATCTTCTTTACACTTAGCTTCACCAAGTTTAGTTTTTTTATCACGCATGTCCTTGAGGATTTGCGTAAAGTCAACTGAGGATTTTTTAGGAACTTTATAAGGCTTCGGTTTCTCAGTACTATTATGATTATCCAAGTGATGATGCTCATCGTCTTCACGATCTCGGGCACCACCAACTCCGCGGAAACCACGGTCAGCTTCTTCAAGTTCAGCTTCTTCTTTACGAAGTTTCTTAAAATCTTCAGCGTCTAGTTTACCGTTCTTATTGACGTCTAATTTCTTTTGCTTACCGACTAATTTCTCGTCGATAGTATCAGTCATAGTTGCGCCTTCTGTTACACCACGACCAGAATTTCGACCAGAACTGTAACCACGAGGGCTATTGTCTTGTGACTTTGGCATTCTGTTATTGATATAATCGTTGACGGTATCAACATCCACATTCAATTGTGATGCTATTACCTCTGGCGATTTTCCGCCAGTAAACAGTCTTAGAATTTTGTTATCGTATTTTCGACCTTCTACCAAAACTTCTTTATTAAAATCTACAAATGATTTCATTTTCTTTTCCTTTACATTGAACTTGAGCGACGCTCGTGTTGACCTTCGTCATACCCATGTTCATAGGCATCGTGGTGTTTAGGGTGAGTTTTTCTATCATGAGGATTTTTATTTCCACCGCTAGAATTACCATGAGAGAATCCCTGATCCTGTGCGGCATGAATCTCTTTTGTTTCTTTATCCAGTACTTCTAAGACTAACTCTCTATAAGTTTTCATACCCTTACCCTATGTTCTTTAATGAAGCACGAATTTGCCAACCGTGTTTCGTGTGTTTATCTAAACGGTCAGCAGCAAAATTAGCTAACCCTTGTTGTTTCTGTACCGAGGCTAAATCAAAAACTTTATTCATAGTAGTGATTAACTCTTCATTATCACGTTCAAGTGAAGAGAGCATGTCGCGAATCAATACTATATTGTATGCGTTTTCTTCTATGGTTTTATATTTATACATGTCCATGATGCTGATCGGAGCATAGGCGTCAAGAGCACGGAGTTCCTCGGCCAAGGGATCAACTGCACCATAAAGATCCTCATACAGATCACCGAAGAAGTCATGGTACTGACTGAACATAATACCTTCTACGTTCCAGTGATATGACTGAGTCTTAAAGTACATGGCGAAGGTATTACCCAAGGCCAATCTAGTTGCTATGATTAGTTCTTCCATCTGAATGCTCCTTATCTTGCAAGTCTTTTAGTTTCTATAGCCTTAACCTTGGAAACAAGTTTCATTGCTAAACGGTTAATTACTTTTTTACGGGTTTGAATAATTCTTTCAACACGTTCTTTCTCTGACACCGATAACTGGTTCAGGGGTTTTCTTGCTATACGTTTTTCCATCATCTTAACAGCCAGATGTCTTGCGCGTTTGTTTAATGTGGCTACGTTTGAACGGGTCTTCAGGGCTAATTTGAGTTTACGACTACGCTTTGATTTAGTCTGAGCGAATCTAACCTTTGCCCGTAGACGCTCGGTTCTTGATAATACTTCGTTGATGACTTCTTCATTCATTTCGTCGTCTTCAACTTCATTACCCTCATCATCGATCATGGTGATCTCATGATCTTCATAAGCGTCAAGGATATCTTCGAGTTCAGCAACTTCATTGGCCATGTCATCTAATTCTGAATCTTCAATGTGTTCTTCATCTTCTTCAGCCACAATATCTGGCATGGGATTTTTACGATACGTTTGTGTACCGCCATTAAAGAACGGATCAAAGGCTTCAGTTGCGTAACGCACTTTCATCTTACGAACCGCCGTGGATTCTCCTGGTGCCATACTATGTCCTGCTGTAGTATGAGTCTGAGAAATATCTTTATGATCTGATTCAACGTCACTATCATTAACCTTAACCGTTCGGTCTTGGGTTTCACTGTCGTTTACTTTAGGAACGTTTCTTAATTTCGATAATTTCTTTTGAATACCAGCAACAGGTTTATTAGTCATCTTGGCTGTTGACAGCTGCTCAACTAAAGAATTGATTTCTTCTTGAATTGAACCACCGTTACCAAAATAGAAGTCTTCATCTTTTTTAGTCTTACATTTCTTTTTACCCGCTTCGTATACAGCGCCAACTTTATCTGTACCGTTTGGTTGGATTGTACCTTCATCTAAACCCATTGCTGCCGCGAATCTTTTATGCCCATGTTTATTGCGCAGATACATTGTAACGGCATGATCCTTAGATCTAACATCTCTAAGATCAGGGGCAATTCTGCTTTGATTTTTCAATAAAGCCTTAATATCTTTCATGTCATATTTTTTCATGGCATGATATTCTTTATAGATTGGATGCTCTTTATCTTCAACAGCTTCACTCATCTCAACTTTCTTAGGCACTAATTGTTCATCATATGCGATACCTGCATCTTTAGCGGTCTGAAGCATTTTATGTAGAACGTCAACGTACTCGGCACGCATTGGCTTACTACGAATCTTACGAAGCGCATCGTTGATCAACCCTTCTGGATTGGATTTCTTATCAACGTCAACAACACCCAATGTTCCAGCGATAATGCGAGCCACTTTAATTTTATCGGTCTGTGTGAATTTCATTTCGTTTATCTCTGTTCCTGTTGGGATATATGAGTCAGCAAGTTCAGCACCCGCTGTTGCTGGAGTATAATCTATTTCCATATCTTCTAACTCATGCTGGTGCATATGCCAGTAATCTTCATGATGAAGAAATTCCCCAATGCGAGTTAAATCTCTTTCTGCTTCTTTGTATGCAGAATGCCAGGTCTTTAATTCAACAGCATCTAAAGCCTTACCCTGTTCAAGATGCATGTCGTTTAACTTCATGTAAGTATCAGTGGCTTTAAGGGCAGACAATAAAGCTGCACCATCTTTAATCTCACCGGAATTATACTTCTCGATTGAACTTTGAAACGCCTTTGTTGCGTCT
>Ga0209134_10000502_pt1 | contig 10388 bp, 13 predicted proteins | sample LauGreSp1BDMLBSN_2_FD_187566 | JGI IMG/M metagenome (GOLD analysis project Ga0209134, IMG submission 187566) | Freshwater lake microbial communities from Lake Michigan, USA - Sp13.BD.MLB.SN (SPAdes) (version 2) | ecosystem: Environmental > Aquatic > Freshwater > Lake | place: Lake Michigan, USA... | reverse complement strand
ATTCGTATCAAGACTGGCGCATATCGTGGCATCAACGCTGCTGGCATGGTCTTCGCCCTGGTTGAACAATATCGTAAAACGGCAAAGGGTGGGCATGTCACTGTCAAGAATGGTGGCAACTTCCCTGGTTATACTGATGAGGTCCGTATCAAAGTGACAGGTCCTGCTGCTTATGAATTTGCTAACGAAAGTGATTTGACTGTGCCGAATACTTCTGCTGCTGAATATATGGAAGTTCCATGTACGCAGAATGATGAAGAGCGTATGGTTGAAATTGCCGAGCGTTTTGCTATTCTGACTGATATGACCAAAGCGGCAATCTCTGGTGAGATTCGTGCGATGATTGTTTCGGGTCCCCCAGGAGTTGGCAAAAGCTACATCATTGAAGATGAAGTTGGCAAGGCTACATTGTTTGACCAATTGGCAGGAAAGCGTCTTCGTGCTGAAGTTGTCAAGGGCAGTGCTACTGCTCTCGGACTGTACATGACACTGTATAAGTATTCGGATGCCAATAGTGTCCTGGTATTTGATGACTGTGATTCTATTCTGACTGATGATGTTAGCCTGAATCTGTTGAAGGGCGCACTTGACTCTGGCAAGAAGAGGAAGATTTCTTGGTTGTCTGACAGTCATGCTCTTCGTCGGGATGGTGTCCCTGATAGCTTTGATTTCAAGGGCTCAGTTATCTTCATTACGAATCTGAAGTTTTCGGGAATGAAGAGCCAGAAGCTTAAGGATCACTTGGATGCTCTGCAATCTCGTTGTCACTATCTGGACTTGACTCTGGATACCATGCGTGACAAAATCTTGCGTATCAAGCAAATTGCCCGGGATGGTGAATTGTTTGCTGACTATGAATTTGAAGAAGGTGCGCAAGAAGAGCTTATTGCATTCATGGATGCCAACAAGTACAAGTTGCGTGAAATGAGCCTGCGTATGGCAACTAAGTTGGCCGATCTGCGCAAGAGCTTCCCGAATCGTTGGGAAGCAATGGCTCGCGCCACTTGCATGAAAGAAATTTAATTTCAGGGGCATTGTCAATAAGACCCTATCTAATAAGATCAATTATGACTATAGGATATAACACCATTTTAAGATTGAATCGTGCAGCAGAAAATGCAAAAGCGTTAGGATTTAAGTTTGGCCCTACTAGAATCGGATCGTCAGATGCATTATCACTTTATCCAAATGATGAGGCGTTGCCAAATTATACTAGGGATGCTGAATTGTTTGCAGGTGAGCTTTCCCAAGTTGAATCCTTTCTTGCTGGAGTCCTTTGGTCAAGACAATATCTGAGTATGTTGGGTCTTGTTAGTATTTCAAAAATTGATCGTAAAGAACAGAATGTACGCCACCGAAAATTGCTGGCACTTTTAAACAAGGCCGCATGATGACTAAAGAAGTTTTTTACCGAAAAGTTGGTCGCAATTATATTGCCATCAGTGAGTACGATAGCGATTACAGTCACAGTTTTCGTGAAGGAGCACACTTGGTAGTTTGTATACCTAAGGGTCAAAGTCGGCTGTTCAATATTGAACCAGAATTTGCTCCAATGATTGCTGCTGGTGTATTTGCCAGGGAAGCAATTGCAACAGTTATTGTTAAAGCCACTGACATTAGGCCTAGTAAGACTCCATTAACTCCTGCTCAACTTAACGCTTGGAATGCCTTATCAAAAGCTTTCGGAGAAGAAAACCATCATCTTCTATGGCCTAGTGCATATGAGGCATCAGAAGCAGCAGTAAAGGCTTTACAAGATGAGGCAAATGTGTTATTATCTAATCCAGCAGTGCGTAGTTCTTACGAACACTTCATGCTAATGTGTAAACTTTCAAAGGAAGAAAAATGATTACTCTCAAAGACTTTTGCGAAACAGTTAATTATCGTATCACCGAAGGATCAGCTTTCGGATGGAATTGCTATGGTAGCAATGCATATACACTTGACTCATGGGATGGCAATCAAGAAGGACACAATATTAGTGTGGTTTTTGATACCGTCACACAAACCGTATACGAAATGTCAGCATGTGATTACACCCGCAATCGTGCATATCGGTGGATCAATCCAGACTTTATTGAGTTTTATCGTACTGAAGCAAAGCAACGGAATATTTCGTTCACTGATTTCGGATCTACTTCATCAACTGAAGAGGCCTGGGAAGGGGTCAATTATACCACACTTGAGGTCTCTGATGATTTTCTAGAGAAAGCATCAGCCATCGTTAATGGAGAAGACTACAGTACCAATGTTAGTGTACCGATTGAACTCCCAGATGACGAACTTTTTATGTTAATGAAGATCGCCCATGAGCGAGACATTACATTCAACCAATTAGTTGAACAAGCATTAGTTGTAGCAATTGAAAGATATGAGCGAGATGATTCTTTTTAAGTTTGAAATTAAAAACCCTTTTGTAAAGTACAATGATTTTAAAAATATCTTTGCTTTCTCGGGCAATATTATCAAGAACAAGGCTTGGGAAGTAGAAGCATATCGTTTTGGAAGCCTGTTGTTTAAAGTAGCAATTGAACTAGAATGGACAGGGTCCGATCACGCTGGACCGAAAATTGAAATTGCATTATTTGGGTATGTACTTTGTGCTCAAATATATGACATTCGTCATTGGGATTATACCCATAATTGTTGGAAAACCTACTAGGAGATATAAATGCGTATAGGATTATCGTTCAGCCGTTGTGTCCTTGATATTGTTGAAGGACGAGTAGACATTGATGATGTCCTTGTCGTTATCGGTCGGACTGATTTTGATCCGCATGATGATATACACTGGACTACAATTTGGCTGGGATATGGTGGCGGTGGATACGAAGTTGACACTTCAAATGCCGGACTGCGTATGGCATTTAGTGGTTCTAATCCTGAATGGGCTGGATATACAGATAAGGATGAAGCTAAGTTCCGAACTGTTGCAATGCAATTGTGGGATGACGGCAAGTTCCATCAACCTCGCAAGTTTGGGGCATATCCTCAACGACGGCCTGAATTTTGGCTAGAGACTTGCTTGCCGGATAGTGAGCTAGAACGAAATCCTTCTGCTAAGAAAGCATGGGAACAATTTCAGATCATTTCTGGTCTAGCTGGCATTCATCTTGATAAGACATATAAGTAAACTATGTAACTGATCACAAATACTCGGCTCAGTCCGAGTATTTTTTTTGGTACAACCAAACATGAAACTAAAAATATTAGCATTTGTTGAAGACTACTTGGAGTGCATGTCTGGGAAAGTAAACTGGAAAGTATACCTATCCAGCACTCCACTTGTCAGGTTGGCAAGGTATGATACCAATATATTAAATAGTCTAGCTAACCAAACAATGCAAGGTACAGCATTGACGGACCGTCAGGCTGAATTGGCAATGACGATGCTATCAAAATACCATCGCCAATTACTTAAACTTGGTATTGATACTGCTCATCATATCACTAATCCGGTATATAGATTACCTTTAAGGGTAGTGAATAGAAATAAAACAGTTGAAATTATAAACAATAGTATCATTGTAAAATTTCCTTTTTCTCCGTCGGTTGTTGATCAAATTTCTACCTATTCAAAAAATAGTCCTGGTAAAGTGGAGTTCAACAAAACATCCAGGCAGTGGGAAATAGCAATAACAGAACCTAATCTGTATTGGGTAGAAGATTTTGCCAATGAACTTTCATTTGAAATTAGTGATGATTTCAATTCCTTGATGGAAGAAATTACTAAATGTGACGATGCAGATTATGCGATTAGGTTACAACATAAAAATGGTTCATTAAGTATAGACAATGCTACTGCAAGTTTAGTTGAATATATAAACACATCATTGGGTGGATTTGAACTTGATAATCTATTAACACTAGTAGATCATGCCGCAGTGCTTGGATATACAACAGAGCAATCACTAATCAATACAGTATCTAGCAATATTAAAATTGTTGATGACTTACTTCTTGGACGGGAACTTAATATTACTACAGTGACAGGAGATGAACTACTAGATGTTTTTAAGTATGCTGAATTAGTAAATAGATGGCCGGTGTATGTATTTGATGCTATTCCAGGATCAGGAACATTAGAAAAATTAAATACTCTGTTTTCACCAGAGCAAGTCAAGATTGTATCAAGTAAAGAAACCTTTCAACCGGTACCACCTGATATCAAGTGTGTATATCTTACCCAATGGAATTTGCAATGGGAAATTAAAATTCCCTTATTGATAGCTACCAGTACAATGATGTGGGGTGCTAAGAAACGGCACATAGTTCAATGTGCTACCAAGGTTGTATATTATTCAAAAATAGTGTATAATCAAGACTAACAGAAATTTAAACAATATGCCAACTTGTGTTTTAGAAATTGCGGACGAAACTAATGTAAAGATCAAGGGTCTTGATTTAGATACCCGGAAGAAATTAGTTGCTAAGTTTAAATTTGATGTACCTGGTGCCCGATATCTTCCTGCAGTTCGGCTAGGCCGTTGGGATGGAAAAGTTTCCTTTGTTCAACTAAGCGGATCAACTTATATCAATCTATTGCCTCAGATTCTGCCAATGCTTGAAGCAGCAGGATATGATATTGAAATTGAAGATACTAGAGACTATGTTACTCAATTTGAGTTTGATTCAATCACTGAGGATTCCTTTGCTCATATAAATTGGCCTGCAAAACATGCAGCAGAAGGTAAACCAATTGTATTACGAGATTATCAAGTAGCAGCAGTTAATCAATTTTTGTCTACTCCACAATGTATCAATGTCTTAGCAACTGGATCAGGGAAAACTTTAATTACGGCAGCAATGAGTTACAGTGTTCAGAAACATGGTCGGTCAATTATCATTGTCCCAAACAAAACACTAGTAGTTCAAACTGAATCTGATTATCGCAATCTTGGATTAGATGTAGGTGTATACTTTGGTGATAGAAAAGAGATTGGCCGAACTCATACTATTTGTACCTGGCAAAGTTTGAATGTAATTTTAAAGAATACCAAGAGTGGTGAAGGTGATACCATAAGCATTGGTGAATTTATTGAAGATGTAGTGTGTGTTATTGTTGACGAAGCCCATTCATGTAAAGCCTCAGCATTACAAACTTTATTGACTGGTGCTATGGCAAAGATTCCATTACGATGGGGTCTTACTGGAACTATTCCTAAAGAACAACATGCTGCATTAACATTGACTTGTACATTAGGACCAGTTGTTGGATATTTAGGTGCAAGTCAATTACAAGACATTGGTGTATTGGCGAATTGTAAAATTAACATTTGTCAATTAGTAGATCATGTTGAATTCAGGGATTATCCAAGTGAGCTTAAATACCTATTAACCAATGAAGACCGATTAAAGCACATTGCCAGTATGATTAACCAGATCAAAGATACTGGTAATACATTGGTGTTAATGGATCGTGTTGAGCCTGGAAAGATATTAGCTGAACTTATTCCTGATAGTGTGTTTATTAGTGGTGCTACGAAGTTAACCGACCGACGATCTGAATTTGATGAGATTGCAGACAATGATAACAGGGTATTGATTGCAACATATGGAATTGCAGCAGTAGGTATTAATATTGTGCGTATTCACAATCTTATACTTATTGAACCTGGAAAGAGTTTTGTCCGAGTTATACAAAGTATTGGACGAGGGTTACGAGTTGGACATGATAAAAATCATGTAGAGATTTATGATATTACCAGTACCTGCAAGTTTGCCAAACGGCATCTTACCAAGCGTAAAGAGTTTTACAAAGAAGCAAATTATGAATTTAATGTTCAGAAAATAAATTACATAAAATAACAAAAGGAAAATTGTGCGGATATTAAATTTAGAAACAAACAAAGCGTATGACATGACAGATATACCAGACGAAATTGATGATATTCGTTTTTGTGTATTAGACAATTCTGACCCAAAGAACCCAGATTATTTTTATATCCCTCTTATTTTCTTGGAAAGTTTTAACAGTCCTGCATTAGTATTAAAGATTGGCAATTGGACATTGAAGATGCCGGTTGATTGGCAGATTTTGATTGGTGAACCGGATGCTGGAGATTTAGAAGTAGTTCCTTTAACCAGTATTAATGACCGAGGGTTTAGTGCATTTTGTTTTAATCCTATTAGTAGTTTCAGGCCTGAATTTGCCCCATTGGAGATAGTTGACATATATCAAGATGTAAAGTGGTATTTTCCAAAATTAAAGCCTGGACAAATGCTTGCAGTTCCTGTAGAATCTGGAACAGACAAACCATTATGTGTATTTTTTGTAAAGGAAATAAGCCGAGTAAGTGAAGTAGTGGACTTCAGCAAAGCCTGGTAAAATATATGAGCGATAAGTTAACGATACGAAGTGAAATGCGGGCCTTTGATATGAAAGACCGTGAATTTTATGATAGTCTTAGTGATGAAGAACGCAAGAAGTTTAGTACTTTTCTTATGCTCAAATATGGTGGAAATGTTGAGGGTAGTTATGATCTTCAAGCCTGGTATTTGAGGGCACATAATGAACGAGTCAACATGAACTTTTTTGATATTGGGAAGCAGCCTAAACTACAATGGTTGACATGTACTACTGTTAGTCCTGAACTAGGCCCACAGAATCATTATTGGCTTAATGTAGTAAAGAAGAAAGAAGGTCTTAGTAAAGTACATAACTTTTTATCTAAGCTGTATCCGGCGATGAAGAAGTCTGATATTGAATTGATGGCGAAATTGAATACTTTAGCAGACCTCAAAGAAATGGCGAAACAACTTGGATGGGATGCTAAACAAATAAAAGCGGAACTATGATCAACCAAATTATTGCGGAGTGGCAAAAGAGTACTATGACGAAAGCTGAACAAGCATATACCTGCCGACACTGCAATAAATCTTTCACTAAAGAAACTACCTTAATTTCACATATGTGTGAGAAAAAGCGTAGGGCTCAACAAGAGAAAGAAATTGGTGTTCAATGGGGAATGCAAGCCTATATGAAATTCTATGAAGTTACACAAGGGTCTACTAAAAGTAAAACATATCAAGACTTTGCCAGTAGTTCATATTATATTGCGTTTGTTAAATATGGGAGACATTGTGTTGATATTAAATGTACCAATTTCATATCATACACAACCTGGTTATTAAAGAACAATAAAAAACTAGACCAATGGTGTCATGACAAGTTTTATGAAGAATGGCTAAGAGATTATGCCAAAAAAGAATCAGTGCAAGATGCACTAGAACGAGCCTTAAAGGAAATGAATGAATATGCTGAATTACACCCCGAACTTAAAAATGGTTATGTTGATTATTTTAGGTATGCTGGTATTAATGGGATATGCCATCGCATATCAACTGGTAGAATTAGTTCTTGGATTGTGTATAACTGTGAATCGGGAATTGAGTTTCTTAGTAAACTTAATCAAGAACAAATTGCGATAATAATGCCGTGGATTGATCCTGATCATTGGCATAAACGATTCAAAGATAATCCGCAAGATGTTGAATGGGCTAAATCAATATTGAGGGCGGCAGGACTATGAATTTCAATAGTGATGTAGACATTGATTTTCCTGACCGCCAACAAGTTTTAAATGTAATAAAACATATTGGTGCTAGTATCATTAAAGATGGTAATAAAACATCCCACAATACAGGAATATATGTTACTGAAATTCCTCATGACCCAATTAACAATAGAGCTACAATAGATTATCATGATGCAGAGGAGCGTGGGTATATTAAGTTAGATTTTCTTAATGTTGGATTATATTCTCAAGTTAGAGATGAGAAGCATTTAACTCAATTAATGGAACAAGAACCTCCTTGGCATAGATTATATGAGAAAGAGTTTTGTGCTAGATTGAGTCATATTGGCAATCATTATGATATTCTATTACGAATGCCTGAAGCAGTTAATACTATTGCTAGATTGGCGATGTTTTTAGCAGTTATTAGGCCTGCGAAGAGGCATTTAATAGGATTGCAGTGGAATGAAGTAGCGAAGACAGTATGGGAGAAGACAGATGAGAGTTATTCATTCAAAATGTCTCATAGTATTTCGTATTCACATTTGGTAGCAGTACATATGAATCTTATTAATGAAGAGGTTAATCAACTTTTCTAACTAGTATTATTGATCTTCGTTTTGATCTACGGGACGCCAATTCTTTTAAAGAAGTTTGGGGTCCCATTTTTATTTCTACATCTCTACTATTCATTGATTTAACACTGAATTTAAATTCGGCCCAATCTTGTTTAAGAAACAAATTGATTGGTATAGTGCGTTGACATTCCCACCACCATTGTTCACCTAATTCCAAGAATCTAGTTTTTTGGTCTGAATCTTTCAATGTACCAAAGTCATATATAGTTGTTATCTGTTCGTCTGCATTTTGTATAATGCCAATGTAATCATTACCACCGTAGGTGATGTAAGTAATAAATGGGTATTTAGTTAACAACTGTTTGATTTCTTCCACGCGATTTTATAAATATGTTATAAGAGACCCAATATGCAGGCCATTCAAACATATTTATACAGTAATAAAATAGTGGTTCAGATTCTGGACACGACTATATTTAAAGTAAGGAACAGACAAGTGTACAGCAGACCCATTAAAATTTATCAAGGTATAGATAATCCTATACAAGTGGTAATTAAAAATCAAGATCAAAAAGCCGTGAATTTTACTGGTTACATCATGCAAGCCGACATACAAGATCCGGTTAATAAAGTAACTGCAGAAAGTATTGCAGTAATTATGTCAAATATTGCACTAGGTCAAGGATCATTCATCATAAGTGGTGATATTGCTAATAATTTAGAACAACGATTTTATAAACTAACATTTAAAACAATACGAGTAATTGATAATGCAGAATCTCCAGCGTATGTTGATGATAATTATGGTGTACCACTTGATTTAGAAGTATTGCCCGCGTATTATGCAACCACCAGTGGGACACCTGGTGTAATTGAAACTGTATTAGATGGAGGAACCATATTATGACAATTGAAACAACACATATTTTATTAAAACGCGGCAATACCGCACAGAGTTTAACATATACCGGGCCATCAGGTGAAGTTACTGTTGATACAGATTTGGACAGTTTACGAGTTCATGACGGTGTAACACCTGGTGGTACTTTACTTTCTGGTGATGCAATTAACGGTAATCGTCTAGTTAACGGGGTACGTACACTTACATTAGAAGCTACTGGTAATATTACTGCTCCTGCATTTACTATCCCCAACTCGGTTGGTACTAACGGTCAAGTGTTAAAATGGCCCAGTAGTGGATCAACCCTAGTTTGGGGTGCTGATAGCAGTACCACTAATCAACTGGTCAACGGTGCTCACACAGTTAGCCTTGGTGCAACTGGTAAGTTAACATTCCCAGACGGATTTATCATTGATACATCTACATATACTAATACAACTATGCTCTTTGGCGCACCAAACGGCGAGATTAGTACTAAAAATATAGTGTTAAGTACAGGGGAGATAACAAACACAATTTCTATCCCGGGCACAGTATTTGACGTTGCTACGGGTGAAGGAACTACTGATCCTGTGAGCATTAGTGGTAAGAATGGAGTTGGTATAACAACAGGTGCTGACGGATTGGCACACCCTCAGTATCACTGGACTTTTGGCACAGATGGTACATTAACATTGCCAGACTCAGCAACATTGGCAATTGGTTCCGGGGCTGAGATAGCTGCGTTGGCACTGGTCTATACAGATTTTAGAGATCAGTTAAACATGGTATTTGCCGGTGCCAACTATAACGGTGATGGGTGGCCTGCTGATTTTACCTCTTATGATCGACTAACGGCATCTGCTGATCCTGACATACAGTCATTCTGGATTCCAATTGCAAAAGCCGCAGAAGACGCATACATAGCATTGCTGACCGCAGAGCAGTCGATTGATTTCAACATTGACATATACGGTAGGCAGTGGACATTTACCAGCAGTAGATCAAATCTATTAAACAGTTTAGTAATTCCTGAAAACACCACCATCAGTGGCCCAGACAGCATAGTACTAAGGGCTGACGGGAACTCAAACAAAGAAGCAAGGCTTGACCTTGATGCGGAACTTAATCGAGTATCAATAGGAACTACCAACAGAACGTGGGCGTTTAGCAATGACGGTAGACTATCATTGCCCACAGTGGGCAAGATTGGTAATGGTGCCGCCGAGTGGACATTTAGTGAAAGTGGTACACTGACTGTTCCAAGTCCAAATTCAAATCCATTCCTCTTGACCTTTGCCGCAACAAACTATTTTGGCACTGAGTCTAAGCCCACACTCGCATTGACCAGTGCTCCGTGGACAGTGGAGGGACAATATGTTTACGCTGCCAATGGTGAAAGTCAACTAACGC
>Ga0209134_10000501_pt1 | contig 10392 bp, 7 predicted proteins | sample LauGreSp1BDMLBSN_2_FD_187566 | JGI IMG/M metagenome (GOLD analysis project Ga0209134, IMG submission 187566) | Freshwater lake microbial communities from Lake Michigan, USA - Sp13.BD.MLB.SN (SPAdes) (version 2) | ecosystem: Environmental > Aquatic > Freshwater > Lake | place: Lake Michigan, USA... | reverse complement strand
CTGAAGCTGAAGGTGGCTTTGAAGCGCTAAAGAAATATACAAAAGACTTCACTGCTTTAGCACGTGAAGGTAAGCTTGACCCGGTAATTGGCCGTGACGAGGAAATTCGTCGTTCAATTCAGGTTCTGTCACGCCGTACAAAAAACAATCCTGTTCTTATTGGCGAACCGGGCGTGGGTAAAACTGCAATTGCCGAAGGTTTGGCTCTGCGCATTATCACTGGAGACGTGCCTGAAGCGCTGAAAAATAAACGCCTGCTTTCGCTGGATCTAGGTGCGCTGATTGCAGGTGCAAAATTCCGTGGTGAGTTTGAAGAGCGCCTGAAATCGGTGCTAAACGAAATTAGCAATGCCGCGGGTGAAGTGATTTTATTCATCGACGAGTTGCATACGCTTGTTGGTGCAGGTGCGGCCGAAGGTTCAATGGATGCATCGAATTTGCTCAAGCCGGCTTTAGCACGCGGTGAGTTGCATTGCTTGGGTGCGACAACGCTGAATGAATATCGCAAATATATTGAAAAGGATGCTGCTTTGGCGCGTCGTTTCCAAGCGGTTTTTGTGTCTGAACCAACGGTGGAAGATACAATTTCTATCTTGCGCGGTATTAAGGAAAAATATGAGTTGCATCACGGTATCCGTATTTCTGACGCGGCAATTGTGGCAGCAGCAACGCTTTCAAACCGCTACATCACAGACCGCTTTTTGCCGGATAAAGCTATCGATTTAGTTGACGAAGCAGCCAGTCGCTTGCGTATGGAAGTTGACTCAAAACCGGAAGATATTGACGAGCTTGACCGCAAAATTATTCAGCTGAAAATTGAACGTGAAGCGCTGAAGAAAGAAGAAGATTCTGCTTCAAAAGACCGCCTGAAAAAATTAGAAGATGAGCTTGAAGGTTATGAGCGAACATCAGCTGATTTGACTGAAAAATGGCAGGCCGAAAAAGCAAAACTTAGCTCGGCGCAACAGGTAAAAGAAGAGCTTGAAAAAGCCCGTACTGAACTTGAAATTGCACAACGTCAGGGCAATCTGGCACGTGCGGGTGAGCTAACTTATGGAGTGATCCCAGGTTTGCAAAAACGCCTTGAAGAAGCCGAGGTGCATAAATCAGGCGCAATGCTGCGTGAAGCTGTAACTGAGAACGACATTGCTAGCATCGTATCGCGCTGGGTAGGTATTCCGGTAGAGAAAATGCTTGAAGGTGAGCGTGACAAATTGCTGAAAATGGAAGATTTCCTGCGTAAACGTGTTGTTGGACAGGAGGAGGCATTACAAGCAGTTTCGAAAGCCGTGCGTCGTGCGCGTGCTGGTTTGCAAGACCCTAACCGCCCGCTTGGCTCATTTCTGTTCTTAGGCCCAACCGGTGTGGGTAAAACTGAGCTGACAAAAGCATTGGCTGAATTTGTATTTGATGACGATAGCGCGTTGCTGCGTATCGATATGAGCGAATATATGGAGAAGCATGCGGTTTCACGTCTGGTAGGTGCTCCTCCGGGCTATGTTGGCTATGATGAGGGTGGTAGCTTAACTGAAGCTGTTCGTCGCCGTCCTTATCAGGTGATTCTGTTTGATGAGGTTGAGAAGGCGCATCCGGATGTGTTTAATATTCTGCTGCAAGTGCTGGATGATGGCCGCTTGACTGATGGTCAGGGACGCACAGTGGATTTCAAAAACACAATGATAATCCTAACATCAAACCTAGGCTCAGGTGAAACTAAGCGTGAGAAAATTATGGAAGCGGTGCGTAAAGCTTTCCGTCCTGAATTCATCAACCGTTTGGATGAGATTGTGCTGTTCAGCAGCTTGACGCTGGATAATATGAGCGCGATTGTGGAGATTCAATTGACAGGCCTGCGCAAGCGTTTGCATGACCGCAAAATTGAACTTGAGCTAACCGAGAAAGCGAAGAAGTTTTTGGCTGAGAAAGGCTTTGATCCTGTTTATGGTGCGCGGCCGCTTAAGCGAGTTTTACAACGTGAACTGCAAGACCAGTTGGCGGAAAAGCTTTTAGCTGGGGAGATTCCTGATGGCACAAATCTGCTGATAGATGCCGACAAGGATGGCTTGCTCGTAGATACGCAGCTGATTAACTAATTATCTATAATAAAAAATCTTTATTGGTGTAAAAAAATCTTAACAATTGTATGTTAAGCTCCTTTTTACAACTATAAGGAGTTTTATGAATAAAAATATTTTACCTGTGCTAGTTTTAGCATCTTTACTTCCATCCTGTGCATCAATTGTTTCTGGTACTGCCCAGCAAATTAAGGTTGCCTCAACACCTACAGGCGCCGATTGTGTGCTATTACGAAAAGCAGAAGATATTAGCGGTGAACAGCAAATTGGGCAGGTTAGTCCAACTCCTGGTGAAGTTACTGTAGAGAAAACCAAATATGATATTACTGTGAAATGTAACAAGCCTGGTTATCTGGAAGGAATTGCTTATCTTAACTCAGGTAATGAGGGTTCAACTTTAGGCAATATTATTCTTGGTGGCGGTATTGGTTGGGCGGTTGACTCAGCGCGTGGTGCAGACAATAAATACGAAGAGTTTGTAAATGTGCCTTTGGCAGCAGTAGAATCTGTTGTTCACGAAAGAACGCTTTATCAAGTTCCGGAGCCAGCTTTTATTCCTGTAACGCCTACAACTCCTGCACCGGTAATTGTTCCGGTAACACCAAGATAATTTAACAAAATTTAGCCTACAAAAAACCCCGCTCAATTAATTTTGGCGGGGTTTAGTTTGCTATAAATTCTAAAGATACGGGACTGTGATAAATAATTTAGAGAATGCTAAGGATGCATCTTACCATTGGCCTTATTGCTGCTAATTAAGCATCTTTATGTTCATTGCGTGCTTCTTCCCAAACTTCATGGGCAGCATCAACATTCATCGCGGCAATTGCCAAACCAACAATCAAATCCGGCCAGCCAGAGCTAGTTGCAGCGGTTAAAATGCCAGCACCAATAATTGCGATATTTGCAAACGCATCATTACGCGCGGAAAGGAATGCGGCTTTGGTTAAGCTGCCTTTTAAATGGCGGAAGCGTACAAGCAGGAACGCGCAGCTTACATTCACCATAAGTGCACCAAAGCCGACTAAAGATAATGTCATGGCCTCTGGTGGGTGCGGCATATTGAACTTTTCCCACGCAGTCCACAAAGTTGCAACGGCTGGTGCGAGAAGAATTGCTGCTAATACCATACCTAATTTTGCACGCGCTTTTATGCTCCAGCTTAGAGCAAGCAAAATTAGCAAATTCACCGATGCATCTTCAAGAAAATCCACGCTATCGGCAAATAGCGAAACCGAGCCAATTTGCTTGGCATAGAAAAACTCAACGAAGAAATAGCTGAAGTTTGCCATTGCTACAATTGTAATAGCTTGTTTAAATTTTTGGTTTTGTTCCATATTTATCCTACAAAAAACCCCGCTCAATTTCTTGGCGGGGTTTAGTTTTTGTTTACGTTTCCGAGCGTAGCGAAGGCAAGCACATTGAGTGCGATTTGCACAGAAAAGCTAACCTTCGGCAAGGGAGCGCAATTATATTATGCACGTTTGCGTTTGTCATCGCGACGATTGTCACGGCGAGGACCACGATCTGAAGATTCTGCACCTGCAGGGAACTCAGTATTTTCCGGATCAAGATCTTCACCGGTTTCTTGGTTCACTACACGCATAGAAAGTTTGAACTTACCACGTTCCAGACCAACAAGTTTCACATAAACTTCTTGTCCTTCTTTTAGTACATCAGTTACGTTCTCAACGCGTTCGTTGTTGATTTCTGAGATATGTACCAATCCATCAGTTGCACCCATGAATGTTACAAATGCACCGAAATCCATGATTTTTGCAATCGGGCCACGGTAAACTTTGCCAACTTCAGCAACAGCTACAATGTCACGAACCATACGCTCAGCAATAGCTGAAGCTTCAGGATCGTTTGACGCGATTTTCACCAAACCACAATCCGGCAATTCTTCGATATCAACTTTAGCACCTGATTTTGCAACGATATCTTTAATCACTTTACCTGCAGGTCCAATGATCGAACCGATTTTTTCTTTATCGATTTTGATTGTTGTAATACGAGGAGCGTTTGCGTTTAATTCACCAGAGCCAGTAATTGCTTTGCTCATTTCGCCCAAAATATGCAGACGACCTGTTTTCGCTTGGTCTAGAGCAATTTCCATAATCTCAGCAGTAATACCGTTGATTTTAATGTCCATTTGCAAAGCTGTAACGCCTGCTTCTGTTCCCGCTACTTTAAAGTCCATGTCACCTAGATGATCTTCGTCACCCATGATGTCTGAAAGAACAACAAAGTCTTTGCCTTCTTTAATTAGACCCATTGCAATACCGGCAACAGGAGCTTTCAAAGGAACGCCAGCGTTCATCATTGACATTGAACCACCGCAAACTGACGCCATTGAAGACGAACCGTTTGATTCTGTAATTTCAGAAACAACGCGGATTGTGTACGGGAAATCTGCTTTTGTTGGAAGCAAAGGACGTAGAGCGCGATAAGCCAGTTTACCATGACCAATTTCACGACGTCCCGGTGCACCCATACGACCAACTTCACCAACTGAATAAGCAGGGAAGTTATAATGTAATAGGAAATGCTCTTTTGATTCACCAACAACTGCGTCAACAACTTGCTCGTCCTGACCAGTACCTAATGTTGTAACAGCAAGTGCCTGTGTTTCACCACGTGTGAACAAAGCTGAACCATGTGTTTTACGTAGAACGTCAACTTCACACTCAATTGGACGAACTGTGAAAGGATCACGACCGTCAATACGAGTTTTGTTTTTCAAAATGTCGCCACGAACAATTTCAGCTTCAAGCTTTTTCAACAAAGGTTTTGCAACCAGCAATTCTTCTTCTGTCAATTCAGCTTTTGCAATTGCCGCTTCTTTAGCAGCTTTAATCGCTGTAACACGTAGTTGCTTTTCTTTGATTGCGTATGCTTTGCTCAAATCAGTCGCAAGTGCTTTACGCAATTTTTCTTTTAGTTCTGAATGGTCTGGAGAAGCAATTTCCCATGCTTCTTTTGCACAATTTTCTGCAAAATCAATAATCAGATTGATAACTGCTTGCATTTCTTTGTGGCCATAATTCACCGCACCTAGCATGATTTCTTCTGAAAGCTGTTGTGCTTCAGATTCAACCATCAACACACTGCTTTGAGTACCGGCAACAACCAAATCAAGTTGTGAATCTTCTAACTCAGTGAAAGTTGGGTTCAATAGATATTCACCATCTTTGTAACCAACACGTGCACCAGCGATTGGGCCCATGAATGGCATACCAGAAATTGTCAGCGCTGCAGAAGCCGCGATTAACGCAATGATATCACCTTGGTTTTCTTGATCATGAGAAACAACTGTACAAACCACGTTTGTTTCACGTTGATAATCAGCATGGAACATTGGACGAAGTGGGCGGTCAATAAGACGCGATGTCAATGTTTCGTATTCTGTAGGACGTGACTCACGTTTGAAGAAACCACCCGGCATACGGCCAGCTGCATAAAAACGCTCTTGGTATGTAACTGTTAGTGGGAAGAAATCCTGACCCGGTTTATCTTCTTTGGCACCAACAACTGCTGCCAACACTTGTGTATCACCGTAAGTTACTAGAACACAACCGTCAGCTTGACGGGCGATTCTGCCGCTTTCGATTGTTAATGGTTGGCCACCCCAATTGATGGTCTTTTTTGTAATTTCAAAATTAATTTTTGCTGTTTTAGACATTCTTTATTCCTTTATTTATAATTGCGCTCCTAGCCACACTGGCTAATGGGAACGCGCTTTAGTCGTTATCTAGCTATAAAGGGAAAAGGGAGAAGAATGATATTAACCTGAATTCGCATCATTCTTAGCCCTGTTTTCCTTGAGCTACGGTGCTTATACATGAAAATACAAGCGATTGCAAGGCATAACAAAAAAGCCCCGCATTGCGGAGCTTTTTCAAATTTATTCATCTTAAAATAGACTATTTTCTCAAGCCTAGTTTCTTAATAATTTCTTGGTAACGAGTATCTGATTTCTTTTGAATGTAGTTCAACAAACGACGACGCTTGTTTACCATCATGATCAAACCACGACGTGAGTGGAAATCTTTGTTATGTGTTTTCATGTGTTCTGTCAGATTGTTAATACGCTCTGTAAGAATTGCTGTTTGCACTTCCGGTGAACCTGTATCAGTTGCGCCTTGTGCGTTATCTTTAATAAGCTCTTGCTTTTTTTCTGGTGTAATTGACATTCGTATATCTCCTTATTTTTTGTTTCTACGTCGTCAGCCTGAGAACTCAAAAATGCTCATGTACTATAGTGTACACTCCGCTTTTTTCGTATTGCCTTCCTAGTATAAATTAAAAACTAAGAAGATATCACAGATTGAAAACGCGTTTAGTGATGAGCTTTTGATTTGAAACTTCAGCAATGGAAATAAGAGTATTATCGTGATAAAGTCGTATGCAGGGCATATCCTGCAAGTCTGTATTTAACACGATACCATTCTTAACCTGCTGAGCTTCAATTTCTGTAAGTTTCAGTACCGGGATATCGTCCAGAACCTCATCAAGCGGCAAAATTGCTGCTTGCTCAACACCCTTTTTACACATTTCTTCCAGATTTTCAAGTGTTATTGCACTGCTTAGCGCAAACTGGCCGTGGACAATGCGTCTGAGCTCTGAGACAAACCCATAGCAGCCAAGCAGCCTGCCCATATCACGTGCAATTGAACGGATATAAGTTCCTTTCGTACAGTGAACTCGGAACTTGGTTCTGTCGCCTGAATGTTCTAATAGCTCAATTTTATTAATCGTAATTTTGCGGGTTTTGATATCAGCAACTTTGCCGTCGCGGGCAATATCATAGGCACGTTGACCATCAACCTTAATCGCTGAATGTTGCGGTGGAATTTGGTCAATTTCGCCTTTGAAGCTCTCCATCACTTGCAAAATTTCTTCTTTCGTCACTCGCAACTCGGAACTCGCAACTACACTTCCTTCGGCATCATCGGTTGAGCGTTCTTCACCCCAAGTCACTTCAAACTCATAGCCCTTATCAGCATCGCTCAAAAACTGCACAACTTTGGTTGCCTCACCAATTGCAAGCGGGAGAATCCCAGTTGCCAGCGGGTCAAGTGTGCCGGCATGTCCAATTTTCAGCTTCTTCTGTTTGAGCTGGAGCAACCACTTCACGCGCCCAACAACTTGCGCTGAGGAACGTCCCAAAGGTTTATCAATAATTATCCAGCCATACATATGCATTGCACCTTGAAATTTTGTCTAACCTAGCTATCTATAACCATCATGGCAAAGAAAAAGACAAAAAAATTCGGTACGGAAACTGCAAAAATTTTGCAGCTCGTAATCCACTCACTATACACAAATAAAGATATTTTCCTGCGCGAGCTGATTTCTAACGCGTCAGATGCATGCGACAAGCTCCGCTTTTCCGCACAGAAAGATTCTGCACTTTTGGACGATGATTCACCGCTTAGAATCACTTTGCAAATTGATGAAAAAGCCCGCACAATTACCCTAACCGATAACGGTATCGGTATGGACGAAAATGACCTTGTTGAGAATCTTGGTACAATCGCAAAGTCAGGCACAGCAGCGTTTTTGGATGGTTTTAAAGACGGAGATAAAAAACCTGATGTGAATCTAATTGGCCAGTTTGGCGTTGGTTTCTATTCAGCATTTATGGTGGCTGATAAGGTTGAAGTTTTCACACGAAAAGCTGGCACAGAAGAGTCATTTAAATGGGAATCTGCAGGCGAAGGTGAATACACAATTGAAGCCGCTGAAACTCAGCCTCGTGGAACAAAAATTGTCCTGCATCTGCGCTCAGACGAAGATGTGTATTTGAAGAAATTCCATCTTGGTCATATCGTAAAAACCTATTCTGAGCATATCTCAATTCCTGTTGTTTATATTGGCGAAGAAGACAAGGAAGAGCAGTTGAATTCGGGCACAGCCATCTGGATGCGCCCAAAATCAGAAATTACTGATGAGCAATATCAGGAGTTTTACAAAGCTGTTTCACACCAAGTCGATAAGCCGTTTATGCGTCTGCATGGCAAGGCTGAAGGTACAATTGAGTATTCATATCTGTTGTTTGTGCCAACAATGAAGCCATTCGATTTATATCATCCTGACCGCATGCGCCGTGTGAAGCTATTTGTGAAGCGCGTGTTTATTGCGGAAGAAAATATTGATGTTATCCCACGCTATCTGCGCTTTATCCGTGGTATTATCGACAGCGAAGATCTTCCGCTGAACGTATCGCGTGAAACATTACAGGCAAATCCTGTAATTGAAAAAATTCGCGCTGCAATTACGAAGAAGATACTTTCAGAACTGAAAAAGAAAGCCGAAAAAGAGCCGGAAGAATACGCAAAATTCTGGGCAAATTTTGGCCCTGTAGTAAAGGAAGGTCTTTGCGAAGGTCTGGAAAATCGTGAGCAGATTCTTGAGGTTTGTCGCTTCCATTCAACCAAGTCGGATAAGCCAATTGCGCTGGATGAATATCTGGAGCGTATCAAGACAGAACAAAAGGAAATCTATTATTTGTCAGGTGAAAATCTGGATGCAATGCGCAACTCACCACAGCTTGAAGGTTTTGAAAAGCGCGGCATTGAAGTACTGCTATTCAATGATTCTGTTGATGATTTCTGGGTGCAGGTTGGCCATGAATATAAGGGCAAACAGTTTAAATCTGTGACTCGTGTCGATATTGAGCTTGAAGAAACCGAAGAAGAAAAAGCAGAGGAAACTGGTGACCATGCTGATTTGCTGGCGCTGTTCAAAGCTGAACTCGGCAACAAAGTGAAGGATGTTCGCGTGTCGAAAAAGCTGGATTCAAGTCCTGTTTGTCTGGCGGTTGCGGCGGGCGATATGGATATGCGGATGGAGCGTTATTTGCGTGACCAGAAGCAGCTTCCTCAAGATGCGCCGATGACAGCGAAGATTCTGGAAATCAACCCGCATCATGCGCTGATTAAGGCAATTGAAGCGAAAGGTGATGTGCCGGAAGTGCGTGATTTAATAAATCTGCTGCTGGATCAGGCAATGATTGCCGAGGGCGAAACCGTGAACGACATCAAGTCATTCTCATCACGCATGAGCCATTTCCTTGCTAAAGCTTTAGCGGCTTAGTTGGTATTGATTGCGCTCAAGCGGCGCGCATCCCTTCCCAGCGCGCACTTGCGCTTGCCTTCGGATTTCGTCAACATTTCTATTAGTGCGATTCCGAACGAAGTGAGGCAAGGCCATTGAGGCCGATTGGCCTTAGCGGCCAAGGAGCGTAATATAACTACTAACCAAAAATCTCATCATATATGTAAGCCAATGACGAAACCGTGATTGGAATGCTAATGAACAAGCCGAAAATGAATAGGTTTGGAACAAAAATTGCCGGCAGAATTGCAACCACAATGTTCAAAGCAACAATCGCCAGCACAACACCAATAGTTTCTGAGCCACCTTTACGGATTTTCTTTGCAGATTGAGAGAAAGCAGAGCCAAAGCCAACTTTCTTATCAAACACAATAAATGGCACAAAAGCTCCTAAAGTTGCGAATACAAGGAAACCGACCATAGCACCGATACCGATAACCGGGTTTAAAGCGTTGGCCATTGTGAACAGGGCTAATATAGCGGAGAACAATAGATTTGCACTAAGCGCGCTAGTCATTTTTTCGATATATCTTTTTGTCTCAAGTGCCTGACTGCGTTTTGCGAACAAAATATAGCTGAAGAAATTCAGATATAAAAAACTAGTTATAAAACTCACTACATAAGCGCTTACAAAAGGATAATCCGCAATTGCAGGTATTTTGCCAAGACTTTTGCTGAGAGTAAATGTCAGAGCCAGTATGCCGCCTGAAATAATGGTAAAGCTAAGGGCGTAACGGCTCCATAAATCCACGCCATCCTTTAATGATTTACCCAAAGTAACATGGTTATGTTTGTCATATCCTAGATTCGGGTTGGTCATTTGCTGGTTATTAAAAACCTCAGAAATTAGAGCGTTTTGCAATGCAGGAACATATTCTCCATCATATACGTTGGAAATTAGCGTTTCTCCGCTAATACTACCGGAACGAATTAGTTTGATTATAGAAATCGTGTCATATGGTCCTTTTTTCTGACCATTTATTATTGCATAGTAATCCATAATTAACTCTTTTCCTGTATTTTCTAATTCTATAAAGCATTTAAAACATATAAAAAATAAGGATTTTAGCAAGATTTATGTGGGAAAGCGTAAAAAAAGAGCTTGAAATTATCTGGGCTGCACACGTAAAGCTAGGGCTTGCGGGCAAGATGCGTGTATACACAATCGCTGAGATTGAGCCATGGCGTGCTAAGG
>Ga0209134_10000499_pt1 | contig 10413 bp, 5 predicted proteins | sample LauGreSp1BDMLBSN_2_FD_187566 | JGI IMG/M metagenome (GOLD analysis project Ga0209134, IMG submission 187566) | Freshwater lake microbial communities from Lake Michigan, USA - Sp13.BD.MLB.SN (SPAdes) (version 2) | ecosystem: Environmental > Aquatic > Freshwater > Lake | place: Lake Michigan, USA... | reverse complement strand
ATTGAGCAGGAGCAAAGGACTATAAATAAAAAAATGAAAATTAAACTTACCTACATACTATATTTTATAACGTTAACCATATGGGCGCAAAAAAAAATGACACCAGAAGAATACATTACTACTTTTAAAGATGATGCAGTTAAAGAAATGTATCTACACAAAGTGCCTGCTTGTATAACCTTAGCTCAAGGCATGTTAGAAAGCGGAAATGGCAACAGTGCACTATGCAAAAATGCAAATAATCATTTCGGGATAAAATGTCACAAAGAATGGAGCGGAGAGTCTTATAATATGGACGATGATTCTGCAAATGAATGTTTTAGAAAATATGAAAGCGTATTAGATTCTTATAGTGACCATAGTCTGTTTTTATTTTCACGCTCTCGGTATTCAAAATTATTTGAGTTGCCTATTAATGATTACAAAGGTTGGTGTTATGGATTAAAAGCAGCTGGATACGCAACAGATACAAAGTATCCGGAAAGATTAATACAATTAATTGAAAAACATAAATTACAGGAACTTAATATTGTTGAAAATACTCCTAAACAAAATTTTCCATCACACGACGAAATTAAGTCTAATATGGCAATTAGAGAAGTGTATCGTTTTAATCATATTCGTTTTGTTATTGCAAAAGAAAGCGATTCGTTTTATAAAATAGCAAATGCTTTTAAATTAGACCTAGACAATATCTTAGAATACAATGATTTATTAAAGTCTGATAAGTTAATTTACGGACAAAAAATTTACATTGAAAGAAAACGTCGCAAAGCTTTAGAGCCAATTCATGTGGTTCAAAAAAATGAAACTTTAAAATCTATTTCTCAATTACATGGTATTCGCTTAAGCTCTGTTTGTAAAAAAAATCGATTGAAACCAGACGATAAATTAAAAGTAGGTGAAGTGCTTTATCTTAGACAAAAGAAAGATTATAAATAACCTATTTCATGAAATATAATAAAACACATTTTCATAATCTCCTTTTATTACTTTTTATATTTTTTTTTAGTATAAATATTATTGTATCTATTTCTTACAAATTTTATAGTCCAAATATTACAGATAGACATCGGACTTTATATGGAAGCGACGCTAAAGGATATTACGAGTATTTAGAATGGGGTATTAGCGGTAAAAACATAAACTATGAAAGTAGTAATTCTTATAAACGCGGTAAGGAACGAATTTTAAAATACACATATGGTACTGCACTGTTTCAACTTCCTTTTTATTGTGCAGCAAAAATAATTGACAAGGATACAAGCTATGAATATACAAAAACTGATGATTTACTAATTTGTTTTGGCGCCAGCCTCTATTTGGCATTGGCGATGATTCTATTATACAAATTACTTGGTAAGTTTTCATCAAATACAATTTCAAAAACAGTTTCCGTTTTATTAATTTATTTAGCAACTAATTTATTTCATTATTCAGCAATAGAATTAATGATGTCGCATTTATATTCGTTTTTAAGTATAACGGGCTTTATATATTATACATTGCATCATCTTGAAAAAAAGGATAACAACTATTTTTTATTATCACTTCTATTTTTATTTTTAATAATTGCTATTCGTCCTTTTAATGCTATTATAGTTTTTCCTATTATTTGCTTTCAGTTATATAAACTAAAATCTTTTAAATTTATTTTTTTATCAGGAAGCACTATCGTTTTATCATTTTGTATTCAATTGCTATTATGGCGTTTACAATGCGGAGTATGGACTTTCTCCTCCTATGATGGCGAAGGTTTTTATTGGAGTGATCCCCAAATTTTTAACGTTCTATTTAGTTTTCGAAAAGGATTATTTTTGTATTCTCCTATTTTATTGATAGCTATTGCAGGGTTATTTATTAAATGGAAATCTCATAAAGATTTAAAAATTACACTAATACTACTTTGTTTAATTTTTACCTATGTTATTTCTTGCTGGTGGCACTGGCCATATGGCGATAGTTATGGACACCGTGCGTTTATAGACTTATTTTCTGTTGCTGCAATTGGTTTAGTTTTAATTATAGATTCAATAAAACATATAGCTTTAAAAATTATTGGAAGTTTGTTTCTTTTCTTTTTTCTGTTACTAAATATTTTTCAAACCTGGCAATTTAATCACTTTATATTACCAGCAGAATATATTAGCTACGACAAATACAAGTTCCTGTTTTTAAATACAGCAGATCCTTCTATAAATTGTTTAGGGGGGCCAAAAGATATTTTACCCTACAAACAACCTTTTAAATTAGTGATTGATAGTTTATCTTATGTAAAAATGGATTCTCTCGAATACTCTCCAGCTTTTGACTATTTTAATAATACTGAAGACTATAACGCTTGTTATATCGATGTTTCCTTTTTAAAAGAAGAAACTGCATCTAACCAATCAAACAGGGTAAGATTAGGTTATGAAATTTACAATATAAAAGGTAATATTAATTATTCCTACAGTATATGCATTAATGAAACTCCTAATGATTTTTTAAAACCAAATTCTAAAAGGTTTTCTTATCAAATAACTATTCCTGGTTTAAAAAATAAAGAAAAAATGAAAGTTATTTTTGGAAACCCAGAAAGAAAAAAATTTACATTAAAAGACATTATTGTTAAACGATATTTACTTACTAATTAAGGTTCTCTCAAAAAATTAATTCTATTTAAAATTTATTTTGCATTATAATTAAGGCTTTTTAAAGGAGTCTTTAAAGTTTTCTTAGCAATTTGATTTTATAAAAAAAGCCTTGAGAAAATCCCAAGGCTTTTAGATATAATAGATTTATTAATTATTCTTTAATAATACGTTTTGAAGTTTGTTTTCCTTCGGAAACTATTCTTACAGTATAAATTCCTTTTGCTAAAGAATTGATAACTATTGTTGTGTAAGGATTAGTTACTTTTTCAGTAATTACTAATTTACCTATCGCATCATACAATTCAAATGTTGTATGATTAATTAATGATGCATCCATAGAAACAGTTATTGCATCATTAGCCGGATTTGGATAAACTGAAATATTAGAACCACTTAATTCAGTTACACCAGTGCATAAACTAACATTTACAGTTTGAGAAGAAGATGCGGAACAACCATTTACATCGATATAATCATACATTAATGTAAATGTTCCTGCACCAGAAATTGATGGATCAAAGTCCGTTCCTGAAACACCAGCACCTGAAAAAGTTCCACCTGTTGGATTACCAGATAAAGCAACAGGCGCATTAGCAACACATAATGGTCCTGCAACAGAACCCATTATTACATTAGGTAAAGAGTTAACTGTAACTGTAGCTGTTTGTATAGCGGCAACAGCACATCCTGTTAAGTTTCCGGTTACAGTATAAACAGATGTACTTGCAGGGCTCACGAATATACTATTTGCATTTGATGAAGTATTCCATGTATAAGAAGTAACTCCACTAGCCGATAAAGTAGTTGTTGAACCTGCACATATAGTTGAAGAGTTAACTGAAATAGAAGGTGCTGAACCTACAGTTATTGACGCTGTAGTTGTTTTAACACAACCAGCAGCAGATGTTCCTGTTACAGTATAGTTTGTATTAGAAACCGGACTTACTGTTAAATTCGCATTTGTCGAGCCGGTATTCCAAGAATAAGTACTAGCGCCACTTGCTGTAATAGTAGCAGTTGAACCGGCACAAATAGTTGCAGATGTTGAAGCTACATTAGGCAATGCATTAACTACTACGCTTATTGTTTTAGTATTTGTACAACCTAATGCATTAGTTCCAACAACCGTGTAGTTTGTAGCAACTGTTGGTGTTACAGAAATTGAAGAAGTGGTTGCTCCTGTATTCCAGCTATAGCCTATTGCACCGCTAGCTGTTAAAGTAGCTGCCGCACCAATACAAATAGTTTTTGATGTTGCCGCAACTGTTGGAGTTCCATTAACCGTTACACTTAATGTTTTAGTATTTACACAACCAGCTGAAGTACCAGTCACTGTATAATTTGTTGTAGTTGTTGGAGTCACAGAAATTGAAGAAGTTGTTGCTCCTGTATTCCAACTATAAGTTGTTGCTCCTGTTGCGGTAATATTTGCGGCAGTTCCTGAACAAACCGTTGCATTATTGGCAGCAACGTTTGGTACTGCATTTACAGCTACACTAACGGTTTTTGTATTTGTACAACCGTTTGAAGTACCTATTACAGTATAATTTGTTGCAGTTGTTGGAGTTACAGAAATTGAAGAAGTTGTTGCTCCTGTATTCCAACTATAAGTTGTTGCTCCTAATGCAGTAATATTTGCAGCGCTTCCAGAACAAACTGTTGCGCTGTTAACAGCAACCGTTGGCGTTACATTTACAGTTACACTCAGTGTTTTAGTATTAACACAACCCGCTAAATTTGTACCTACTACTGTATAATTAGTTGTAATGGTAGGCGTAACCGAAATTGAAGCTGTACTTGCACCAGTATTCCAACTATAAGTTGTAGCACCAGATGCAATAAGACTAGCTGCTGTTCCTCTGCACACTGTTGCACTACTAACTGCTACTGTTGGGTTTGCACTAATCGAAATAGTTGATGAAATAGGCGTACTAGTTCCCGAAGAATTTGCGGCAGTGTGAGTTATTGTATAGGTTCCGGCTGCAGTGTAAGTAACAGTAGGATTTTGAACTGTTGAGGTTGCTGGTGTTCCACCAGGGAACGTCCAAGTCCAACTTGTTGGTAAATTAGTAGATGCATCAGAAACAGTTACTGAACTTCCAACACATTTTGTTGCAGAAGTTGTAAAACCAGCAACAGGCGGCGCCGCTGCTGCAGTATATTTAACATTAATGTTATCTAAATATAAATTATTACCCCAACCGCTGCGTGATTCAAATTTTAAATACACACTTGCTTGACCAACATAACTAGATAAACTAACGCTATCTCTAACCCATTGCGTATTTGCAGTAGGTGTATAAGCTGTTGTTAATGTACCTGTAACAGTAGATAATTGTAATCCACCTTTTGTATATAATCTTGTCCAACTACCACCACAATCTGTTGAAATATAAATACTTAATGAATCAATGTCGGTAGCACTGTACATCCTGTGAGACCTATCAAAAACAACTCTTAAAGAACTATTTGAACCAGATAAATTTAAAGCAGGGGTTCGCAATGCGTCCTTTTGTCCAGTTATATCAATATTTCCTGCAAAATTATTCATTTTCGCACAAGCTGTTGTTGTTGGCACAACTGGAATTCCTGTGGTGTTTGCCAATCTTGTCCAAGTGGCAGTGGCATCAGTCACATTTGCAGATGTTTTAAACCATCCTGTTGGAGGAAAAGTAACTGCATCAAATCGTTCCGTAAACGGTAATGTTTGCCCAACCGGTGCAGAAATAACCGTAAAGGTTGAAGACAAACTGTTGTTTAATGAATTACCATCAGTACCTGCATTTGGAGCAGTAACGGTAGCAGAAAATGTATGAGCTGCATTTGTTAAACCAGCATAGACATTTAAAGTTAAAACCGTTGACGCACCGGCTGCTAATGACCCAGACCAATTTAATGTTTGAGTTGCCAAGGCATCCATTTTATATAAAACTTTTGCAGTAGTAATAGTTGTAGAGCCTGTATTACTTAAAGTTATTTTTGGAGTAATACTATTATTACAAGTTGATGAACCATTTACAGGATCGATAACATTGCTAATACCAGCATCTAATGCAGAAACTGGCGTACATCCTAATGAAGTTGCAAGCACATTCCATGGAGCATTATTAACTACTGCTTCCATACGCGCTACTTGATTTGCAGTAAACATATACATACATGCATCATCGGTATAATCCATGTAATTCATCCACATAACACCAGGGCTGTTTGGTGAACAAGCATCCGTTTGAATAGAACCAGCTGTAAAACAGCCATAATGCTCTCCTGCTTGGTTTGGAGTATCTGCACATTGGTCAGAACCACTACAAGCTGTGCCATCATCACCCCAAATATGTAATAAGTTAAAACAGTGGCCGAATTCATGTGTACCAGTTCTTCCTAAATTGTATGGTGCAACTGCTCCAGCACCAGTACCTGTATATTTATAATGAAGCACTAATCCCCAAGTATTACTTAAGTTACCTGTAGGGAATTCTCCGTAACCTAATAATTGGGCACCTAAATCACACACCCAAATATTAACATATTTGGTCACATCCCATGCATTAGCACCACCTGTAGCAGCTGATTTTACGGCATCATTTGTTGAGAAAGATGCTACGGTTGTTGACTTATAATCAACACCAGTGGTGGAATTTCCACTAGGATCTCGCTGCGCTAAACAAAAACGAATTTGTGCACCAGATGCTACTGTAGAAAATGTTGGCTGTGTTACTTTAATTGCATCTGCATTTAATTTTGCAAAATCGTCGTTTAACACTTGCACTTGAGAAGCTGCACGAGCAATTGTTATACTACTTGCAGGTGTTGCTGTATTATACACCACATGCACAACAACTGGAATTGTAATAATAACAGATGGTGAATTAATTTTGCCAGTTGCTTTATCAGCTAAATACTGATCAATCATCTGATTATATTGATTTAATTCATTTGAATAATTTGGGCGTGTTTGTTGCAAATACTGATGATGTTGCATGGTTCCGCAATTTCTTTGAGGCGGCGCTTGGGCAAATCCAACTAATGAATAGCAAAATGCTGCAGCTAGGGTTAGTAATGTTTTTTTCATCTTTATACTTAGTTTAATTGAGATGAAGTAAGGAAAGTCGAATGATAATTCAAAATTTTTGAGGTAATTTTGAAAAATATTCACTAAATAAAATTTAGACAAAATTAGCGCACTAAAACATCTTTTAATCGACGATTAAAAGATGTTAGTCGTAAAAAACGAGTATTAGCAATTTACACAAAAATACCGAAAACTGTAGGCTTTTTGTAAAAATCTGGAGGATTAATTTTTTTCCATGCAGAAACCGGTTTTACTTGAATACATTCATCGTTTAAAGTGAGGTTTGTTGCCACTAATAAAAGTGTACTTCCATTTAAAGTTTTTAATACATCTTCAAAAAAATTTCCATTTCTATAAGGTGTTTCAATAAAATATTGCGCTTGTTTAAATTTCGTGCAAATTTGCTCTAATTCTTTTATTCGTTTACATCTTTCAACTTTTTCAATAGGAAGATACCCATTAAAGGCAAAATTCTGTCCGTTAAAACCACTTGCCATTATAGATAAAACAATTGAACTTGGTCCAACTAATGGTACAACTTTTATTGCTTTGTAATGTGCTAACTTAATAATATCTGCGCCAGGATCTGCAATACCTGGACACCCGGCGTCACTCATTAATCCCATATTATGACCTTGTAAAAGCGGTGCTAAAAAAGTATTTAATTCATCTAACTTCGTATGTTGATTTATTAATGATAATTGAGCTCTGCTAATTTCCGGATAAGCACACTGTTTTAAAAATGCCCTACCTTCCTTAGCGTTTTCTGCAATAAAATAAGTGAGTGTTTTTATTAAATCTAAATTTCGTTTTGGAAGTACATCTTCCAAATTACACTCTCCTAATCCTACTGGGAATAAATATAACGTTCCGTGTGCTTGCATATTATTTTATTTGAATATTTTTTTCTGAATCAATTAATAATACATCATCATCAATGAGTTTATTAATCAAATCATTTAATCGTTTACTATTTACTGTTTGAAATTTACCAATTAACGTTTGTAAAGATAATGATTGATGTGTTAACTCTATTTTTATGTTTTCAATTAAGCCTTCGTCTGTTTCCAAATTACGTTTATACTTTTCAATACACACATCACAAAACTGACAATCATTAAAATCAGTTTCATTAAAATAGGATAGTAATAAACGACTTCTACAGATGTTTTTTTCTGTCACATAATTCACAACACTTTTTATTCGCGTTAATGCTTTTTCCTTTAATATTGGATAATTGATTAACCTGATACTTTCAAATTTTAAATTAATACGATTTTGTAAAAAAATTAATTTTGGCAAGGTTGTTTGTGGCACAAAAGAAATAACGCCCTGCTTATGTAAATTATCTAACTGACTAATTAATTCATGTTCAGATATTTTAGCTCTATAAGCCACATCTTTTTCTTTAATAATACTATACTGTTCGTATAATCCCCCATAACTCCTTAATAACACTTTTACCAATGGTTCATACTTGGGAAACTTTACCTGAAAATTATACAAGTCATCTTTTCCCATTACCATCATAACTTTAGGGGGTTCGAAGCCACTATCTAAAAAAGAAAAATAACCTTCCTTCTCTAAACATTTTATAGAGTTGAATAAAGTAACCGGTTTTAAATTATAGTTTCTTGCAACTTCATCCAAATCAAAACTAACGGTTAAGCATTCACCGCTTTCAACAGGAATTTGATAAAAATTAAAAACAGCCTGATAGCAGTGTTTTATTTCCTCAACACTCGGTGTCTTTTGCTCATATTGTTCTTTTAAATTTATAACGTCAAAATTATTACACAACAAAACAGCATAAGCCGTTTTTTCATCTCTACCTCCTCTTCCGGCTTCTTGAAAATAGGCTTCTAAACTTTCCGGCAAATCTAAATGCACCACAAAACGCACATCAGGTTTATCAATCCCCATTCCAAATGCATTAGTTGCCACAATCACTTGTGATTTATTATCTATCCAATTTTGTTGAACCAATGCTCTATCGTTTGCTTTAATGCCCGCATGATAAAACGATGCTGAAATTTTATTTTGAATTAACCACTTACAAATCTCTTCCGTTTTTTTTCGGTTACGAACATAAATAATTCCTGACCCGCCAATATTATTAACAACTTTAAGCAGGCGTTCATATTTATTTTCTTCCAGTTGAACAACGTATCTAATATTTTTTCGTTCAAAGGATTGCCTGAAAATACTTTGATTTTTAAAATTTAATTTCAATTGAATATCCTCTACAACTTCTTTAGTGGCACTGGCTGTAACAGCAATCATGTTTACATTTGGAAAGTATTCTCGAAGCTCAGCAATTTTTAAATAACTTGGCCTAAAATCATAACCCCATTGAGAAATACAGTGGGCTTCATCAATTGCTATTAAGCCTATAGGCAGGTAAGATAAACGTTGTCTGAATGTTTCATTTTCAACTCGTTCGGGAGAAACATACAAAAACTGAACGTGACCATAAGCCGCATTATTTAAAGCAATATCAATTTCTTTGGCGTTCATTGATGATGTTATGGCCACAGCACTAATTCCTTTACTCTTTAAATTTTGAACCTGATCATTCATTAAAGCAATTAATGGAGAAATTACCAAGCAAGTGCCACCAATAACCAAACCCGGAATTTGAAAACAAAGAGATTTACCGCCACCGGTAGGCAATAACGCTAATGTATCTTTATTATTAAGCACAGCCTCAATAATATCCTGTTGCAAAGGACGAAAAGAATCGTAGCCCCAATGCTTTTTTAAATAAAAAAATATGTCTTGTTTTTGATTCAACTTTTAAATAATAGAAGTTCTAAAATACATTTTTTTCATAAAAATCATCAAATAAAACTAAACAAGCATTGCATATTTATGTTATAACTTATAAATTAGTTGAAAATAAAAAGTAAAGATAGTTAATGGAATTTCAAAACCCGATAGATAAAGATAAAGTTGCCGAAAATCCGGGACTATTGCCATACCCGCACCATGTTGGTGGGATTGTTATAAAACCAGAAGACAATGGCAAAATAAAATCAAGAGCATTAACAGCAATGCGCGAGCAAACTAACATTCAAATGAACCAAATTCAAAAGCAAGTTGAATTATTGGCTCAACAAGCAAATGAACTGAGAGAGCGAATTGAAATATCTGAAAAAATTTATTTAGCAGATTTAGGTTTTGAACCGTTAATTGGTCACATTTATCATTTATACATTAAAGAAGAAGCCTATAAATTATTACTAATTGGTCCGGATGATTGGGGAAAATTACCAAAAACCTTGCAATATGTTGGCACCGTTAAAATGCTGGGTGATCACACCTGGGAAGTGCTATCAAAATAATTTAAGTTTAAAACACTACCTTAGTTAAAATAATTAATACCAAAATGAAGCATTTTTTTTTCAGCATAGTTCTAATAGTACTCTTGAACTCCTGCATGCTATTTCATCCTTCGGCACAAAAACTAACAAAACGTGCGTTAATTGCTCATAAGCAATATGATTGTATTATTGTACCTGGCGTTCCTTTTTTAGAGCCTAAGTGGGATCAAACCATGCAGATGAGAGTTTTATGGGCAATACATCTTTATAAAAATGGCAGCACAAAAAAAATAATTATGAGTGGCAGTTGTGTTTACTCGCCATATGTAGAAGCTCAAATAATGAAATTATACGCTATAGAATTTGGTGTACCAGCCGAAGA
>Ga0209134_10000498_pt1 | contig 10426 bp, 6 predicted proteins | sample LauGreSp1BDMLBSN_2_FD_187566 | JGI IMG/M metagenome (GOLD analysis project Ga0209134, IMG submission 187566) | Freshwater lake microbial communities from Lake Michigan, USA - Sp13.BD.MLB.SN (SPAdes) (version 2) | ecosystem: Environmental > Aquatic > Freshwater > Lake | place: Lake Michigan, USA... | reverse complement strand
TCGAAACTGTTTGAGATGGAAGGTGTTGAAATCCAGTTCCGCAATGATGCGTTACGCGCCATTGCCACCAAGGCCCAGGAGAGAAAAACCGGGGCCAGGGGACTGCGCTCCATCATGGAGTCTGTCCTGCTGGAAACCATGTTCAAGATTCCATCGGAAAAAAGTGTATCAAAGGTCATCATTGATGAAGCAGTGATCCGGGGTGAATCCGAGCCCTTGCTCATGTACGAAAACAACGAAGCTGTAAATGCAGCCGGCACTGTTGCCACCGGGTCGAATGCCGCCAACATGGGATCGAATCTGGGGACGACCCTGGGGTCGAATGTTGCCCCGAAAGACAAACAATCGAATGGTTAAGCAGTAATCACAGAGAAATAGCGACTTGTCTATGGAAAAGCCCTCAACATATCAAACGCTGCCATTTCTTCCGCTGCGCGGCGTGGTTGTCTATCCCCAGATTGTCCATCCGCTGTTTGTAGCCCGTGAAAAGTCCATCAAGGCTCTCAAAGCTGCCATGGCGGCAGACAAGAAGGTCATACTTGCGGCACAGAAACAGCATTCTGAGGACGATCCAGGTCCGGAAGATCTCTACATCATCGGAACGGTTGCCACAGTACTGCAGCTTATGCATGTGAACGACGGTACCGTGAAGGTGCTGGTCGAAGGTGTGGAGCGGGTCCAGATCAAGCAATTCCATTTCGATGAAGAGTTTTGCACAGCCGATATCATTGGGCTGAACAGTCATGTGGTCGAGGAGAAGGATACCGATATCCTGATAAGATCCCTGCTCTCCCAGTTTGACCAGTACGTCCAGTTGAGCAAGAAAATCTCGCCTGAGGTACTCACTTCAATTACCAGTATTGATGATCCCAGCCGCCTGGTCGACACCATCGCGACGCACATGTCGCTGCAGCTCCAGGAAAAACAGAACATCCTGGAACTTGCCAACCTGAAGCCTCGCATCGAACATTTGATGGCGCTGATTGAATCCGAAATCGATATTTTCCAGGTAGAAAAGCGTATTCGTGGCCGCGTCAAGAAACAGATGGAGAAAAGCCAGCGCGAGTATTATCTGAACGAACAGATGAAAGCGATCCAGAAGGAAATGGGCGAGCTGGACGATACCCCGAACGAAGCGGAAGAGCTGAAACGCCGCATCGATGAAGCCGGCATGCCGCAGGAAGCACGCGACAAAGCCAATGCTGAGCTGAACAAATTGAAGATGATGTCGCCGATGTCGTCGGAAGCGTCCGTGGTGCGCACCTATCTGGATTGGATGATCAATGTCCCCTGGAAGAAGCGCACCAAGATCCAGTCTGATCTGCACAAGGCTGAAGACATTCTCGAAAACGACCATTTCGGCCTGAGAGACGTCAAGGAACGCATACTCGAGTATCTGGCCGTCCAGAAACGCGTCAAGAAACTCAAAGGTCCCATCCTTTGCCTGGTGGGCCCTCCTGGCGTAGGAAAAACCTCTCTGGGTGAATCCATAGCCAGGGCCACTGGTCGCAAGTTCGTGCGCATGGCTTTGGGTGGAGTGAGGGACGAGGCGGAAATTCGTGGCCATCGCAGAACCTATATTGGTTCACTGCCAGGCAAAGTTGTGCAGAAAATGGCAAAAGTAGGAGTACGCAATCCGCTGGTCCTGCTCGATGAAATCGACAAGATGGGCATGGATCACCGTGGTGATCCGGCTTCTGCCTTGCTGGAAGTGCTCGATCCGGAGCAGAACCACAGCTTCAACGACCACTACCTCGAAGTGGATTACGATCTTTCCGATGTAATGTTCATTTGTACGTCCAATTCCATGAACATACCGGGTCCGTTGCTGGACAGGATGGAAGTCATCCGCCTGCCTGGATATACCGAAGACGAGAAGCTGAACATCGCTTCGCGTTATCTGGTCCCCAAGCAGCTGACCAACAATGGCCTCAAGAAAGATGAGCTAAAGATCGAGAATGAGACGATTCTCGATTTGATCCGACACTACACCCGTGAAGCGGGCGTCAGGGGCCTCGAACGCGAAATCGCTAAAATTTGCCGCAAGGTCGTCAAGGAACAAAGCCTGAACGACAGTACAGCAACATTGGTGATCGCATCGAAGGATCTCGAAAAATATGCTGGTGTCTTCAAATATGACTACGGCAAAGCAGAAGAAGCCGATGCCATTGGCCAAGTCAACGGACTAGCCTGGACCTCGGTGGGCGGTGAACTGCTGACCATTGAAGCCATTGCCATTCCCGGCAAAGGCAAAGTGACCATGACTGGTTCGCTCGGCGATGTCATGCAGGAATCCATCACTGCGGCGCTTACAGTCGTGCGTAGCCGGGCCAATAGCCTCGGGATTGAAGACAATTTTCAAGAGCACAAGGATCTGCATGTGCACGTTCCTGAAGGAGCCACTCCCAAGGATGGTCCCAGTGCAGGCATCGGCATGTGTACCGCACTGGTATCAGTGTTGACCGGCATCCCTGTCAGAAAGGATGTCGCGATGACCGGAGAGATTACCTTGCGTGGCCAAGTGCTCCCTATTGGAGGCCTCAAGGAGAAGCTTCTGGCTGCTCACAGGGGCAACATCAGGACTATCGTGATACCAATGGATAACGAAAGGGACTTGAAGGAAATTCCTGACAATATCAAGGCTGATTTGAACATCAAGCCGGTCAAATGGATTGATGAAGTCTTGCAGATAGCCCTGCAATATATGCCTACTCCAATCGTGGAATCAAAAACCGAACTTAACAAACCAGCAAAAGCTGGAAAGAGCAGGGATAAAGCCAAGAAGTCCATCAGTACACATTAATTCGCTGTATTTCTTGACATTTTCTTTGCACAGTTGATATAAAAAGCCGACAATATACGTACATTTTGTCAATTCTCACCACACTCTACAGAAGGGGATCTCGTGAACAAACAAGAACTAATCGATGCGGTAGCAGAGAGTGCAGACCTGCCCAAAGCTTCAGCAACAAGGGCGATTGATGCAGTAATCGAGTCTATTACCAGTGCACTGCAAAAAGGTGACTCCGTTTCCCTGGTTGGCTTTGGCTCCTTCAATGTCAAATCAAGGCCAGCACGCGTTGGACGCAATCCCCAAACTGGCGCTGCAATCAACATTGCTGCCGCCAACGTGCCTTCATTCAAGCCTGGCAAAGCACTGAAGGATTCCGTCAATTCCTGATTTGTCCGGACAGCACACGTCTGGATTGTCAGCAGCTTTGATAGCAGTTTTGACAGCAGTTTTGACAGCAATAGGGGGCGCATCTATGATGCGCCTTCTGTTTTTGCGGAGTATCCAAAAACAGCGTCAGCGCAACCGCCAGTGGCCTCCAAACCAGCCGTTGCAGAAACACAACAAACACACAAGCTTCAGGTAAGCCGTATGCTTCAGAAAATCCGGGATAACACCCAAGGGATCATCGCCAAGTTATTCATTGGTTTTATAATCGCGGTTTTCGCCCTCTTTGGTGTTGAAACCATCGTGGGAACCTTCATGAACGCCTCTACCGGGCTCAAGGTCAATGATGTTGAAATCAACAGTCTTGAAATTGAGACACTCGCCCAGCGCAAAACCCAGGAATTTCTCAGTGAGCTTGGTGCTGATGCTGACCTTTCAGGTTTTGATGAGTCGTTGTTTCGCACCAATGCCGTCAATGAACTGATCCAGCGTGAACTGCTGAACCAGTCGGCATCCAATTCCGGCATGATGGTCTCGACGACTGCCGTTGATCGCCGCATCCTGCAGACTGAAGATTTCCAGGTAGATGGTGTCTACAACGATGAACGCTCTACAGTGTTATTGCAGAGCATGGGCTATACCCCCAGCAGCTACCGGGCACTTCTGTCCCGGGAAACCCTGCTGAACCAGTTATTGTCTGCCTACTCGACTACTGGTTTCGTTACTCCCAATGAAGTCGCCCACATTGCCTCCCTGATTCATCAGAAGCGCAGCTTCAGGTATGTCAGCCTCTTGCTTGATGCTGGCGCTGCCGACATCGAAATATCTGATGCCGAAATTGCCGAATACTACGAAGCCAACCAGCCCCAGTTCCAGCAGGAAGAGCAGGTCAAGATTGCCTGGCTGGAGTTGGATCGTGAAAGCATGTTTGCTGAAGTCTCAATCAGCGAAGAGCAGGTGCGCAAAGCGTATGACGAAGAAGTCGCTTCTTTCCAGGCGCAGACCGAGCGACGCGCTGCACACATCCTGTTTGAAGCTGCAGATGCCGGTGCTCTCGAAGGTGCCATGGCCGAAGCTGCCGGAATCAAGGCAAGACTTGATGCCGGTGAGGATTTTGCAACACTTGCTGCCGAATTCTCTGATGACACCGGATCCGCAGAGAATGGTGGTGATGTCGGTTATACGACGGGTGACAATTTTGTGCCTGAGTTCGAAGCTGCTCTCCAGGCGCTGGAGCCTGGTCAGGTTTCAGAGCCGGTAAAGACCGAGTTCGGCATACATATCATCAAACTGGTGGAAGTAAATGCGACCGAGATAGAACCTTTCGAAGCGCGTCAGGCAGAGCTTGAACGCAGTCTCAAAACCACAGAAGTGGACTTGTTGTTCCTGTCCCGCAGTGAAGAACTGGGTAACCTGGCTTTCGAGTCCGTAGACCTGGAAGAGCCTGCCAAGACACTTGGTCTCCAAATCAACGAAAGCGACTGGTTCGGTCGATCCGGCGGTGCCGGCATTGCAGCTGCCCAAGCGGTCATTGATGCAAGTTTCAGCGATGAAATACTGGAAGAGCGTCTCAACAGTGAACTGATCAGGGTGGATGACAACCGTTCGGTCGTCATCCATGTCAACGACCATAAACTTCCCGAAATATCCCCACTCGAAGAAGTAAAAGGTGAAATTGCCATTACCCTGCGCCTTGAGCGCGTACGCGAACAGGCGCGCCAGTTTGGCGAGACCATCGTCAGTAGCCTTGAGTCTGGCGAAAACATTGACAGCATGCTGGAAGCCCAAGGCCTTGCCTGGACGCAACTGGACGCCGTGGAACGCACGGATCAGCGTGTTAACCCTGCTATCAGTGAACAAGTGTTCTCCCTGCCCAAGCCTGAGGCCAACAGCACCAGGGTGAAAGGCCTTACCCTCGACACAGGTGAATATGTGGTGGTGGAGCTGCAATCGGTAGTTGATGGCACAATGGAAGATATGGAAGAGGGTGAGGAAGCCAGTCTGCGTAACTTCATCAGCCAACAGTCTTCGGCGCTCGACTTTGCCGGCTTCATGACCAGTCTTGAAAACAAAGCTCAAATCACTGGCAGGGACGAACCTGCTGCAGAAGAGTTCTGATCGGCTCTCCGTAAACAGGGACACCGGGTGGCTTGCCACCTGGTGTCTGTACTGAACGCCTTACACCCTTTCGTTGCCCATGTTATCTTCAGTCAAGCAGTGACTTTTGTCGGATCAACCACGGGACTACGCCATGCGATTGAAAATCACCACTTACAAATGTCTCGTATTTCTGCTGCTGGGCGGAATAATCGGCAGCCTGCTGACTGCTTGTAGTGGCGGCAGTAGTGAAACCCGGGTGGAAGAGGGTGATCGTCTGGGCGTGCTGCACATTGGCAATGCTGCGGAACCCGCTGCACTTGATCCTCATGTCACCACTGGAGTTTCCGAAAGTCATATTCTACAGGCCCTGTTCGAAGGACTGGTCATCAAAAACCCCCAGACTCTCGAAGTTGAACCGGCAGTTGCAGCAAGTTGGGAGGTTAGCGACGATGCCAGAACCTACACCTTCCATTTGCGTGATAACGCGCGCTGGTCAAATGGTGATGTCGTCACGGCCGAGGATTTTCGCTGGTCCTGGGAGCGCGCGCTGTCACCTGCATTGGGTAGCCAGTACAACTACATGTTTTTTTCGATCGTCAATGCGCAGGCTTTCGCTAACGGGGAAACTGCCGATTTCAATGAAGTAGGCGTCAAGGCACTTGATACGCACACGCTGCAGGTAACACTGCGGGAACCCACTCCCTATTTCCTGCAATTACTCGATCATCACAGCACCTTCCCTGTGCATCGTGCCACCGTGGAATCCTTTGGTTCACCCAGCGACCGCCTGTCACAGTGGGCGCGGGCCGGTAACCTGGTTGGCAATGGAGCTTTCACGCTGACGGAGTGGCAAACCAACTCGCATATCCGTGTTGAGAAAAGCCCTGCCTACTGGGATGCAGCAACAACCAAACTCAACGCGATTGTGTTCTATCCGATCGACAACCAGACCACCGAAGAACGCATGTTCCGCGACGGACAATTGCACCACACTTATGATGTTCCCCTCGACAAAGTCCCGGTCTATCTCGCGGAAGAGCCGGATCTGATTGAAGTTGAACCATATCTGGGCACCTATTTTTATTCCATCAACATGACAAAGCCGCCACTTGATGACGTGCGTGTGCGCCGCGCATTGGTCTTGTCCATTGATCGTGCACTGCTGGTCGAGACGGTGACCCAGGGGATCTATCAACCAGGCTACTCAGTCGTACCACCTGACACCATGGGTTACCAGCCGCCCAAACTTTTCGACTACGATCCGGATGAAGCAAGAAGATTGTTGGCTGAAGCCGGCTATCCTGACGGCCAGGGCTTTCCAGCGTTCAGTATTCTCTACAATACGCTGGAGCAGCATCAGAAAATTGCGGTAGCAATCCAGCAAATGTGGCGTCAGGAACTTGGCATCAATGTTGAGTTGGTGAACCAGGAATGGCAGGTATACCTGGATTCGCAAAACACGATGAACTATGACGTGGTGCGCCGCGGCTGGATCGGCGATTACGTGGATCCGAACAATTTCCTCGACCTTTTTATTACTGACGGAGGCAACAATCACACCGGGTTCTCCAATGCACGCTATGACGAAATCATCTTGAACGCAGCGCCGGCAGCGCTGAACCGTGACGAACGCTATGCGCTCTATCAGGAAGCCGAAAACCTTCTGATGGCTGATATGCCGGTGATTCCACTCTATGTCTACCAAAGCAAACACCTCAAGCGTCCAAGCCTGAAGGGCATGCCTGCAAACATAATGGATTTTTACAGCTGGAAGCATGTCTATCTGGAACCGCAAGTCGACGCAGAAGCGCAGTAAGAGGAGTACATACCGATGTGGCGTTTCATTGCACTTCGTACGCTGCAGGCTATTCCGGTAATACTTGCCGTGATCACCATTACCTTCTTTCTCGTACGGATGGCGCCCGGGGGACCGTTCTCCAGCGAAAAAGCCGTGTCTGAACAGGTGCAGGCAGCACTCGAAGCCCGCTACCGTCTTGATCAACCGCTACTGCAACAATACCTCTCCTATCTGGGTGATATCGCCCAGGGAGATTTTGGTCCCACCTTCCGCTACCCGGGTCGCAATGTTGAAGAAATGATCTTTCAAGGGCTGCCGATTACTGCCGAGCTTGGACTTTATGCGTTGCTGATAGCAACGGTGTTCGGAGTGCTGACAGGCGTCATCGCTTCGCTGCGCCCAAACACTGTCCAGGATTATGTGCCGATGAGTTTTGCGATGATCGGCATCTGCATGCCTTCGTTCCTTCTCGGTCCCTTGCTGGTACTGGTGTTTGGCATCTGGCTGCAGTGGTTACCGGTATCCGGTTGGGGCAGCTTGCCAGGCGACAAGATCCTCCCGAGCATCACGCTGGGTGCGATGTACGCAGCTTATATCGCACGCCTTAGCCGCTCGGGCATGCTGGAAGTGCTGTCACAGGATTACATGCGTACTGCCAGGGCGAAGGGGTTGCCTGCGCATATCGTGATTCTCAAGCATGGCTTGCGCGGCGGACTCTTGCCGGTAGTCAGCTTTCTGGGGCCTGCTTTCGCGGGCCTGCTGAGCGGTTCCTTTGTCGTGGAGACTATTTTCCAGATTCCGGGTCTTGGGCGCTTCTATGTGCAGGCCGCGTTCAACCGTGATTACACGATGATCCTGGGAACGACGGTGTTTCTGTCCGTCTTGATCGTATTGTTCAATTTACTTTCGGATATCGTCGCAGCCTGGCTGAATCCACGCTTGCGGCACCAGTACAATGCCAATGGCAACAACAGCAAATAGGACCGGCATGCAGCAGAGCGCAACACCCGATTCAGTCAATGCAGTCCCGCGCGGAGTTTCACTCTGGCAGGATGCATGGTCACGGTTGTGTAAAAACCGCCTGGCAATGTTCGGGCTCTTGTTCCTTGCACTGATAATGCTGCTGTGCCTGCTTGCTCCCTGGCTTACACCCTACAGTTACGAAGAGCAGAATTTGCGATTAGGCGCCCAAACTCCTTCATTCAGTCACCTGCTGGGCACCGACACATTCGGCAGGGATATGCTGACCCGTATTCTCTACGGTGGACGTCTCTCTCTTGCCGTGGGTTTTATCGCCACGGCGGTAGCACTGGTAATCGGGGTTGCCTGGGGTGCCGTGGCAGGCTATCTGGGAGGACGCGTCGATGCACTCATGATGCGACTTGTCGATATCCTGTATGCGCTCCCGTTCATGATCTTCATCGTGTTGCTGATGGTGGTATTCGGGCGCAACCTGCTGCTGTTGTTTCTGGCGATAGGTGCCGTGGAATGGTTGACCATGGCGCGTATCGTACGAGGACAAATCCAGAGCCTGCGCCAACAGGAATATGTGGAAGCCGCTCACTCACTAGGTCTCGGAACTGCGGCCATCATCTGGCGTCACTTGATCCCCAACGCGCTGGGGCCTGTCATTGTTTATACCACCCTGACGATTCCGAATGTCATGCTCCTGGAGGCCTTCCTCAGTTTTCTGGGACTGGGGGTGCAGCCACCTGCTTCTTCATGGGGACTGCTTATTTCATCTGGCGTTGAAACCATGGAGGAATATCCATGGCTGCTGATTTTCCCGGGAATGGCGCTGACACTAACCCTGTTTGCGCTGAATTTCCTTGGTGACGGCTTGCGCGATGCGCTTGATCCGCGCACATCCAAAGACTGAGGCCCGAAGATGTCATTGTTGCAAGTCGACGATCTCAAGGTTCACTTCCATACTCGCAACGGACTGGTGAGAGCAGTCGATGGCATCAGTTTCACAGTCGAAGCGGGCGAGACTGTCGCAATAATCGGCGAATCAGGTTCGGGTAAATCGGTAGCCTGCTACAGCCTGCTAGGCCTGGTCCCGATGCCTCCCGGTCGCATAGAGAGTGGACGTGCCTTGTTTGAGGGACGTGATCTGCTGAAGCTAAAGGAAGCGGAACTGCGCCATATCCGTGGACGAGGTATTTCAGTCATCTTCCAGGATCCGATGACCTCGCTGAATCCTTTCCTGCGTATCGGTGACCAGTTAATCGAACCCTTGACCTTGCATTTCGGCATGAGCCGCAAGGAAGCCTGGCACAAGGCGATCACTACGCTCGAGGAAGTCGGTATCCAGGATGCCGAACGCCGCATGCAGGCCTGGCCCTTCGAATTTTCCGGCGGCATGCGCCAACGTGTTGTGATTGCCATGGCGCTGATCACAGAACCACGCATAATCATTGCAGATGAACCGACGACTGCGCTGGATGTGACTGTACAAGCACAGATCCTCAAATTGCTGAAGGAACTGCAGGTCCGTCATCAAATTGGTGTGATATTCATAAGCCACGACTTGAGTGTCGTCGCCGACATCGCCGATCACATTTGTGTCATGAAACATGGTCGTTTCGTAGAGCAGGGCAGCCCCCACCAGGTTTTTCACGCACCCGTCCATGCCTATACCAGACAATTGCTCGCTGCCGTGCCCAGCGGTGAGAAAGAAGCGCTCATGCTGCCATCCCGGGAGTCGCTGGTTGAAGTGCGTAATGTGTCGATGCAATACCCCTCCCAACGCGGCGACAAGATCGTCAATGCCGTAGATGGCGTTTCATTTGATATAAAGCGGCATCAAATTGTTGGCCTCGTCGGCGAATCCGGTTCCGGCAAGTCAACGCTCGGACGCTGCCTGTTGCGTTTGCTGTCACCAACTGCTGGCAGCATACGCATTGCTGGCAAGGAATTATGCGGACTCTCGCAACGCGAATTAAAACCGCTGCGTCGTCACATGCAGATGATTTTCCAGGATCCGTATGCGAGCCTGAATCCCAGGATGACTGTCTACGACACGCTGGCAGAACCCTTGCTGTTGCACGGCATCGTCACGCGCAAGGAACTGGATGCAGAAGTGTTCAAGGTGATGGATGCGGTCGGTCTGGCACGGGTCAACGTGCTGCGCTATCCGCACGAGTTTTCAGGCGGGCAAAGACAGCGTATCGCCATCGGTCGCGCGATTGGTACACAGCCTGAATTCATTGTGGCCGATGAGCCTGTCTCAGCCCTGGACGTGACTATCCAGGCGCAAATCCTGGATTTGCTGCTGGATCTCGTGGAGCGTTTCAATCTCACGATGCTGTTTATTTCTCATGACCTGGGAGTCGTACGTTATCTTGCTG
>Ga0209134_10000497_pt1 | contig 10429 bp, 12 predicted proteins | sample LauGreSp1BDMLBSN_2_FD_187566 | JGI IMG/M metagenome (GOLD analysis project Ga0209134, IMG submission 187566) | Freshwater lake microbial communities from Lake Michigan, USA - Sp13.BD.MLB.SN (SPAdes) (version 2) | ecosystem: Environmental > Aquatic > Freshwater > Lake | place: Lake Michigan, USA... | reverse complement strand
CTGAATTCAATTTCAACTAAACAGTTTTTACCATTGGTTGAATTTATCAACTGAGGCTTATTGATATCACGGAATGGACGACCAAATAATACAAAGCACAACGCATCCAGCATCGTACTCTTACCCTCGCCATTCTTACCAACAACAAGGGTTGTTCTTGATTTATTGAGGAGAATAGTATTTGGGGCGTTGCCTGTGGATAGCAAATTACGATAAGTTATCTTTTCAAAAATTATCATACGACTTCACTATTGACTGCTTCGGTGTATAGAGTTTTCATATAATTTTTAATTTTTTCTTTATCCAAATCTGTATTCGTTGAATCAATATAGGTTGATAGAATACTAAGGGTATCCTCTAGATCTACGTCTGATCCTATTTCTGAATTTTCAAAATCAGAGAAGTCCTCGACGATTTTAATATCATGACAACCCTTAGTGTATAACGTATTAACAAAGATGTCAAATTTATAGTAATCGGTTTTATTGACCACGACTAATTTGATATATTTTTCATCTAATCGTATTGAGTTAAGATCAATAGGTTCTTTGTCCTTATCATCATACTCAATTCTAGAATACATTGAATACGGATTAGGTTCAAATTGTAATTTACGGGTTCCCAGATCAAAGTAATGAAATCCTTTTTGATCAGCATAATCTTGCCAAGTCAACTCATATGGAGTACCAAGGTATGTTATGTTTTCGTTGCTTGATCTGTGATGATAATGGCCAGAGAAAACTACCTCAAACTTTTCAAATATCTTAGAGGATAATCCTCCATGGCTTTCCATTCCTCGGTACATTTGAAACCCGCCAATCTCTAGGTGACCCATGCAAATTTCAGCACGACTGTTTTTAATCTCAGTCATGCTTGCTTCATAATTGTCTGGGCAAATCCAAGGGATCATACAGATCAGCGTACCCTCGACTTCAATAGTCTGAGGGGTTGATATGACATTGATATTGGAGTAGTCCTGAAGAAGAAGATCCGGTGAGTTTACCTCATTAGTATTCTTGTAGTAAATATCATGATTACCCACTAGCATGTTAACGGTAATGTTACGCTCAGCCAGTTTATCAAAGAACATTTGCTTTGCTGCCTGAAGCGATGAGAAGTTTACATACTTCCTACGATCGAAGGTATCGCCCAATATAAGTAAATTGCTAATGCCAGAAGCGTCGAGGGATGGGAAGAAAGCATTCGTGTAAAACTTTTCATAAAAATCCAAAAAGTGTTTTGAATCATTTCTAGCCCCAAAGTGTTGATCAGTGATTATGGCAACGGTCATTTTACATCTTCCATATTACGCTCGGTTTTTAAATAAGTCGCAATATCCATTTCCACTTCAAGGACTTCATTCTCATCCTCATCTTCTTCCATGAATACGGTAAGACCAGGATTCTTTACCTTTTCTTTTTTCTTTAAAGTATTTTCAAATAACTCTACCGAAGAAAGTTGAGCCTGAGCGTCTTGAATAAATTCTCGAAATACAGAAACCATTTCACCGTTGTCGTCTTGCTCTTGTAAATTGAATAACTCAAATGGCATGTCAAGAATAATTTTATTCTTAATGTATGTTTGACGTTTTTCTTTTTTGATTCGACGAACAAATGCCCACCAGATAATCTGAGTGATATAGGCGAAAGGGTTTGTGTATTTGTCTGGATTGAAATTATGTAAGTACATGATACAATTTTCAATACCATCAGACATCATCTCCTCTTTGTATGAGTATCCGATGAATCTGAAATTGTATGATAGATGAGTTGCTATATCAAGAATACAGGAACCTATGTAATTACCAAGTTCTGGCGCGGGAAGATTGTTCTCTTCTGCGTACCTATAGTTTCCGATATACTCTTTCATTGCGCCATACAACTTTACGTTGTCTACATAGTGTTCTGCTGCCATTTTAAGCCTTAAATTTATACTTACAAATCCAAGTATATAATAAAAAATGATTCAAGGCAAATCTAAATTATTGAGAAAATAAATTTGCCTTCTGCTGAATTTACCGTTATACTAACTATGTTGGGTTTTGAGGGTGATATGATATTAGTGTTTAGTATCGTTGCCCTCATGGCGAATAATGATAGGCTCTTTCTTAGGCTTATCCTCTTTAGGTTCTCTAGCCTTACTAATAATAGTTTCCAACATATCTATTTCTGCCTCAACCTCTGCAGCTGTTGTATATTCATCTGATTCATCGTAGTCATCTTCCTCATCATAATAATCCTCAGCATCAATAAATTTAAGATAGAAAGGTATGATGCTTGAGTGAACGCCTTTGATCAATACCAGGTGATTCTTATTAAAAGTAAACGTTGGTGTATCAGCATAATTATAAAAGAAATGCGCTGACGTTGAACTCACTGGTTGTCCATCAGATACAATATCCCTACGGATCATCTGCATCGGAAAGCTAACCGTTACATGCGTTTCGGTTTCTCCATCTAACAGCGCAATAATATCTTCTCCTGTAACTAACTTCAGGCAAACGTATTCTTCATTTTTCATATTTTTAACTCAACAAGTTTAAATTCAAATTCCTCTTCAGCGTATATCTTTAACCGCTCACCGAAGTGGTTCAGGGTATGGTTCTTACTTGACTTCCAAGATAAGTTATCCACAACATCATACAACTTACAGGTAGTTTTACCTTCCTTCATCCTAAGACCTCTACCGATGGATTGTAGGTTTCTGATCTTAGATTTACTTGGTGACGCGAAAATAATATTTTCTATGCTGGGTACATTAGTTCCAGTAGACATGGTTCCGAAAGATGCCACTACAATTGCGTCTTCCTCTGTCTCCATCAACTTCCTAATCTGTTCCCGCACATCCACCTCTACCTTGCCATGAATGAAGTAAACGTTTCTTCCACTACCCTCTAATTTAGTCTTTAATAATTCGTATAAAATTTTACCATGACGCTCAACGTACTGAAACAGTAATAGCGTATTGCCCTTGGTTTGTATGGCTAAGTTGGATACGAATCTATTCCTAGCTTTATTGGATACGATGAATTCAATTTCATCCTTGTACTCAAGTCCTTTGTTAGCCTTTCGGATTTCATCATCATACTTTAAGATGAGACAAGTTATTTTTAATTCAGCCAGTGTTCCCTGATCCATTAGTTTCTTAGTGGAGGTGACTTTATACACCGGACCAAAGATACCTTCCAGTACCAACTTATGTACTTTCTTATTATCAATAGTGCCCGTTGTACCAATACGATACTGAACATCAGTCATCTTAGCCATGATTGCCACTAGCGCATTGGATTTAAACGTATGCGCTTCGTCACCTATGATTACATCAAATTGATCAAACCAAGACTTAGGTTGTCTGTGTACGGATTGCCATGTGGAGAATAAAATATTTTTACTGAATACCTTACTGAAGCCAGAGTATAATTTTTGACAATTAACTTCTACCGACCAATCGTTAGAGCCTGAATAATCCTCGAAATCACTGTATAATTGTTCTACTAATGACGTGGTTGGCACCAAAATAAGCACTTTTTTATCGGTTTCGCGCCACCATCTAGAAAGGCTGTATATAATAAGGCTTTTGCCTGATCCAGTGGGCGATAGCAACACGTTACGCTCATTGGCTAAAGCCTCACGAACAGCGGATACCTGATAGTCACGGATTACGATAGGCTTGTTGCCGGCACCCTGAAGGTTAAGGGAAGTGATGTACTCAAATACTACATCCTCAGTAATTTCATTCGCGCCTATGAAGTCACCCTTGATCACTACCTCAATATCATTCTTCTTGGCAAACGTGAGAACGTAATTATATAAACCAAGGTATAACGTTTTACGATTCACATCATACAATCGAACAAACCCGTCCCAGAGTTTAGCCTTAAACTTGGGAGAGAATTGATAACCGTCCATGCGGAATTTAAAGTAGTCCACCAACTCTTGTTCTGTTGATGGATCAGATAAAATCCTGATATGAACTTCATCTAACTTTTCGATTGTAATTGTAGTCATTAGTTACCCGCTAGAAATTGTTTCCATGCTATACCGTTCTTAATATCCCAGCCACGATTCTTGATAGAATTCATGATTGATTCTAATAGGTATATCATTGTATTAAGGTATTCGATGCGGAGTTTCTGATTATTAAGATCAGCATCACCATGAAGAAATTCTTCCATCTCATTCTTCAAAGGCTTTACACCCTGCCATTGATCCCAGCCGAATTCCTTCAACTCATCGCGTGATAGTTCGCCACGATAGTATCTGAATTTAGTTTGACGCAGGGTATTGTAGTCTGAATTGTTCTTTGCTAATTTGAGCTTTACAGCGATCAGCAATTTTAAATATTTAGAGTGGAGTTTTGGGATTGAGGTAGACGCCTCGCCTAAATGACTATCATCAATTTCAGCGTCTAGTTCCCACATGTCTTGTATCTGTTCAATGTTCATAATATCTCTCAAGTAATGCGAATGCTATTTAAAATCAAATAAACTTATAGTGCGAATAATCAAAGGTAACGTTACCGACTAGATAGGCTACATCAGTGTTTGTGGCCTGAAGTGTAAGGGAAGATAGGCTAGTAGGAAACATATCTATAAACTGAATATTCCGGATAACGTTGTTTGAGTTATTTAGTATTGATAAAGTACCGTCTGAAACTGTCTTGGCTAAATTGCCTCTGGGGTTACTTGGTTGTTGATTGATGAAGGTTTGAAATTGCGCATGGTCTTCAGGGAATCCTAATCCGATCATCCAATTCCATAACTCAAGGTAGTTATCCATGTTTGAATCAATAAGAAACTGAATATTCAAAGCACCGAATGTTAAATTATCTCCTGGCTGCTTCACTACATTTAGTGGCGTGGAGAAAGTTGTTGTATCTAGCGTAATGTCTGGCAGTGCTACTTCTTGACACCAAAATTTAACCTGCGGTGATTTTTGAATATCTAGCATGAACCCACCCGATGATAGCGGTGATATATTCGCTGGATACGGACAAACGAGTTTATTTATAGACATAGGTTTTGTATACTAAATAGGTTTAAGATGAGCTGACCCAGATCAGACTTGAGACCTCTACGGAGGTCTTTTTTTATTTATATAGAAAAAGCCACCCGAAGGTGGCTTTCTTTTTACTATTACAACCTGACTAGATTACATCAAGTTAGTAACGCGCACTTTACGATAGTAGTAGTTGCTGTTAGTAAACAGACCGTTACCATCAGCATACAAAGTACCAGTAGATGCTTGAGCCAATGATACGAATGGGTTAGCAACGATACCATAACGGGTTTTGAAGCCGATTTTAGGTTGGAACGTTTGTGGATCTTGCGCACGAACCAACTGGAGAGGAACGTAAGGGCAATAAAAGAGACCAGCGTCAAAAGACGAAGTACCTTTATAACCGACCACGAAGAACTGTGTAGCTGATTGGTTAGCTGCGAATGGATCAATATACACTTTGTAGCGACCGTTAAGCACGCCAGCAAAAGTAGTTGAAGCTTCGTCAACGTTCAAATTAGTAGACAGAGCAGGTGCGTAATCAAGAACGCCAGCCATTGCCAAAGCAGAAGCTACGTCTGAAGAACACATAATGAAGTTACCGCGACCGCGACGTGTTGCCTGAGAAATAGCATTGGCTTCACGTTCGATTTGGAACATCAGACCTTTGAATTTCTCAACTGACCAACGACCATTCGAGTCCACGTCCAAGTCGAAAGTACCTGCAGTAGCAGTACCAACTTGTGCGCCAACTTTCGAAGAGATATAGATTGAACGAATAACTTCACGGTTGATTTCAGCGATAATTTCTGTAGACAGAATATTCGACAATTCGTTTTCTGCATCCAGACCATGCACTGATTTCAAGTCTTGAGCCAATTCAGTTGTGTATTCGGCTTTCAGGGCACGAGTACGAGCAACAACCGAAGTACGCTCAATTGAGAATGACATTTCGTTGAAAGTCAAAGGATCAGCGTAAGAACCAGCACCCTTAACACCACCTTCAGCTTGAGTCGTTGTCATTCCAACGCCAGTATTCAATGAAGCGGCGAAAGGATCAGTACCGACTTGGTTACCGTTAACTGGAGTAGCAGAACCGTCAAACAGGGCGTTAATAGCACCTGAGAATTCAGTATCGGCTTCGTTGAACAGTGCTTCTGTACCGTTTTGTGTCGAATAGCGTGATTTCATAGCGAAGATCAAGCCAGTAGGCTGAGTCATCGGTTGAACACCGCAAACATCATAAGCGATAAGTTGAGGAGCAGCACGGCGAACCAAAGCGATCAACACTGGATCCACACCAGCAACTGAACCAGTTGCCGAACCAGCCATACCTGATGCTAAACTAACACCACCAACGTTTGCAGCAGCTTCAGACAAGAACCCTGATGAACTAGATTCTTTAGATAATTCACGTTCTGTGTTTTCCAAAAGAACCGCTGTAACTTCTTTGCGATGCTTGCTTTGGATTGATTCGAAAGCATCACTGTTTAACAGCGGTGCCCATTTTGCCAGTAATTCTGGACGATTGATTTCAGACATAAGAGTCTCCTAGTTGTTTAAGATTTAGTGCGTTCGATGTGTTTCAGATAACCGCTCATAGCTGCGCTATAAGTTTTTTCTTCAGTGAGAGGTACGTGAGCATCAGTTACTACTGACTCGACGGTTGCTCTATGTTGTTTAGTGCCAAAATAACTTTCACGGATTGTCTGAAGTTTAGAAGCAAACGTTTCAGAATCTTCAAAAGATAATTCTTCAGCAAGCGCAACGAATTTCTCTGCGTCTGTATCAGCAAGACCTTTAGCCGATTCCGTAATCACAGAAGCGCGTTTGATCTGATTAAGTTCTTTAGTCAGTTCAACAGCAATTTCAACTGATTCATTCAGTTTATCTTCCAATGATTCGATAGCCACTTCCATGTCACCAAGAATATCAAATTTTTCTTCAGGTACGTCAATGTATGATTCTACAAAAACAGTCTTCAGTTTTTTAATGAAATTTTCAGTAAGTTCAGATTTAATACCAGATTCAAGGGCGAGTTCATTCTTTTCCATCCACTGCTCAACAACGAAGTTGAGGTATCCATCGACTTTTTCAACAAGTCCCTCTTTGATCGTTTCGACTTCTTCTTCAAGTCTAACTTCAAACTGTTCGTCAAGTTTAGCCACTTCTGACTTAACACGACTAATGATTGCTGCTTCGAAAATCGTAGCGGCTTTAACTTTAAAATCTTCTGTCAAATCTTCACCACCAACAAGAGCAGCTACATCTTCTGACACGTCATATTCAACTGATTCAGCAAATTTCTTTTCACTAGCATCACGAGATAATACTTTACCTCTAGATTTCAATTCAGCTGCGACATGTTTTATAGCCGGATGATCTGCGGATCCACTTTGACCCATATTAAAGTGATGGAGGTATTGAAGATGTTTCGTTGGAGTTTTAGCTACAACTGTTTTAACATGATCTTTATTTTTATGATCAAGAGCGTTATCTATTTTATCTGCATGTTTATTTGCAGCATCATGGAAGCTATCGCTAAGTTCTTCATTTAAATCAAATTCTTCGTCGAGGTCAATTTCTTCCTCATTGAGTTCGACGTCTTTTAATTCCTGCGACTCTTCCAGCAAGTCAGCAATCTTTTGTTCGATAGACATATGTAATCTCCTGTAACTGATTAGTTCTATAAGTTATTTAGTATTTAGCTAATTTCTGATTAGCGGATTTTATTGAGAAAATTCTGAAACGCCATAATTGACGCCTCTGTAAGTTCGCTTGAATGCGCTTTCTGTATACTGCGTTTAACGCCTTCAATGTCCTTCTCCACAAATTTTCCATCAATATAAAACCACTCTTTATTTTCCATGATACCGCGAACAAACGCCTCAGGTGCTGATGGGTCAGCAACAATATCAGCGGCAGTAGAAATCATAAAATCGTCTTGGACTAACTGTGTGCCGTCTTTACCAGACTTTAGAGTTCCCATACCTCTTGAGGAAACTCCAAGGCTACAACCCTCATCAATAAGCGACTTAACGATCTTACCGTATGGGGTGTCCATAATCTTTGCTTTACCAATGTAGTTAGTGCCTTCCTTACGCAACCCCTTGATCATGTGTGATACGCGATCGAGATTGATTGAGGGGGAATCAGGATGACCCAACTCACCGTAGGCTCTATTCTTATTGATATATTCTTTAGTGTAACGGGCAACTTCATTATCCATAGTTTTCTCTGGATAAACACGTCCGTTTTTATTTTTCAAATCTGATTGAAGAAACACGCCTTCGATGAAGTATTGTTTACCCTTACCGCCCTTGGCTTCTTCAAAAATGTAGTTGACTGTTTCTGTTACTTCTGTGATTAGTTTCATGTTAGCTTCCAGTTACAGTAGGATCGTCATAAGAACCAAACAAACCAGTTTCAATCTTAGATTTATATCCAGCAACTTTACGAACCTTGACCCAGCACTCACCCTGAGCAACTGACATGGTAACAACGATGTCTTTAGTGTTCTGAGTATTTTCTGGAGACATGACCTGACCAGAGAAATCCATGAAGTTAGCATTGTCAGTTTGTAAGGTTACGATGGTCACTGAGTTTCTTACAATGGTAATTATTCCACCGACTGCGCCAGACCAAACGATACCCGTAATATCAACAGTTTGTGTTGCGCCATCAACGACTTGATTAGGTCCTAGAAGATCGGTTGCCAAAGCAATTGTTGCTCCAGCAGCTGTTCCAGCAACTTTAACAATGGCTTCGTTCTCTGCGAGTTTAATAAATGTTTTTGCGACTGCCATGGTAGTTATCCTTGTGTTTCTCTAATGATTCGGAGAAAGTTATTTTTGTTTTCTCTCATGTATTCAACAATCTCAGGTTTATCAGTCAATATATTATTTAGTGATTCTTGAGTTTCATTACTAATAGCAACCACTGATTGATCCTCTAATACATAATCAATCTTACCCTCAAGAATTACGTCAAGTGTATTCATGTTCCGGATACCCTGAATGACGGGATCAACGCTGAATAGTTTTGATGACGCAAGAGAAACGTATGATTCAATTAACGTGTCTGTGATCTTAATATCATGATGTTCTTTAATTAAATTTACGATAGCAGTTGTGGACATGACTTCATATAATTCCTGAACAACCGCTTTCCTTAAATCTTCTTGTTTGATATATTCCTTTGCTTCTGTAACGCTATCAAATGTTGTTTCAACTTTATCTATCAGGATTGTTCCGGTTACGGTTTCGCCGATGAAGTGTCCACAGTAATCAACCTTATCTGAAAGTTGATCACCGTATACATGTTCTGCAATAGATTTTGATAGAGTATCAAATTTCATTATTTTTGTTTTTTCATGTGAGCGACAAAATCGCCTATAGTACCCTTGGGGTTAGCAGCCTTGAACTTGGTGTAGTTTTTAGCGAAGGCTGGATGCTTTGGATCATGTTTTTCGTAGGCACCACTTGAATCGTAACCTTCTTCAATTTCTTCTTTCATGTGTTCCCAGTCGGCCATCTTATGCCCAACTTGAGGTCCGCTATAACTATTGCTATCTTTAGCAATTTCATGCTTTACCATCATCTTTCTACCCTTGTTAGTAGTGACTTGTACTCTACCAGGTCCCCAACCATGTCCGGATACATATTTTATTTTTTCTTCAGCTTCATCGAGTTCTTCTTCAGTCAGTTTATCCACAGCCTTGTTAATACCCTTGGCGCGTTTCTCAACAGTCTTTTCTGCTTTAGCCTTAGCCTTGTCACCGACGTTACTCATACCAGTAACCTGAGCATTTCCGATGATAGCCGATTTAGATTTCTTAACGTATGAACCAAGTGTTGACTTTGACAACTCATCAAGCTGTTCTTCATCTAACTCAACTTCTTCAGTAAACAGATTCTGCGCAACACTTGAACGCATGGCGTCAAGGGCAACAGAAATCTTATCTTTCATGACAGACTCAAACGTTGTTTCAATTTGCTGAGCGTCACCCGAGGCGATAGCGTTAATTAGGTCTTTTGTACTCATTGAGGTTCCCCTTGTTGTTCTGCTCGCATTTTATCAAGCATCGGTTTTTCTACTTTCATTTGTTTATCAATTTCTTTAATGGCATCTTCGTTTTGCTGAAGAACGTTTTTACGAACCCAATCTACAGAATAGTATTTACCTATGTACGGATCAATCAGAGCGAGCATGTTCAAGCGACCCTGAAGGACTTCGTTGTCTTTTAATTCTGAGAAGAAGTTATCTTTGAGGAAGTCAAATCTAATGACTTGTTTCATGTCAACCCACTCATCTTCGTTGATGATCTTCTTTGCTATCAACTGAACTCTAAGAGTGTCAGCAAAAAGATAAGAGAACCGTTTACGCAACCGTTGAATGAATTTGCTAAACTTAACTTCATCTCTAGTAATTTC
>Ga0209134_10000496_pt1 | contig 10433 bp, 8 predicted proteins | sample LauGreSp1BDMLBSN_2_FD_187566 | JGI IMG/M metagenome (GOLD analysis project Ga0209134, IMG submission 187566) | Freshwater lake microbial communities from Lake Michigan, USA - Sp13.BD.MLB.SN (SPAdes) (version 2) | ecosystem: Environmental > Aquatic > Freshwater > Lake | place: Lake Michigan, USA... | reverse complement strand
GCCATTTTTTACCAAATCCTTTTTGTACACTAACGATATTGGAACCTTTACACCATCGTGGGCAGTTGCCCAAACACGCTCCTCTTTGTAATTATTTTTATCAAATTTTCCTCCTAGAACTTGTTGTTCTTTTTGGATAAATTTTTCTTTGGTTTTCATGTTAAAATCAATCACCGACGATGGTGTCGCTAACGATTGGTAGGAATATCGTAATATATCGGTATCAAAATCCACATTAGAACTTGTGCTAGCAGTGTAGGTTTCGCTATCAAATGGTAAATAATAGGCTTCTTCCCCACTCCACGGCATTATTTTAATGGTATTCAATCCGTTGGCACGCTCTTCAACCACAAGAAAATTTTTAAAAATTTCAATATCTTCTAATAACACATCTTCCCGATGCGAAATTACCTCTACCCAATTTTCTTTGGTAGTGGCAGTTTCCAGAGTTTTCATAAGTTTGAAATTCTCGGCTTTGTCTTTATTAGTAAGGATATAAAAACTATCGTTATAATGACTAATGCTATATTCTAAACCACGAACACGTTTTTGAAACATTTTAAATTTTCCATCGGGAGTGTTGGCGTCTAGAATTTGATACTCGGTTGTAAGCGTACTTCCCGACTCTATTGCGAGGTATTTTTTAGATTTAGACTTGGCAATTTCTACATTAAAAGTTTCGTCTTTTTCAAAATAAATCAAGACATCCTCTTCTTGCTTAGTGCCTAATTTATGTTTGAAAATTTTATCCGAACGCAAGGTAACTGCATCTTGACTGGAATAGAAAATAGTGTGATTATCATTGGCCCATACCGCAGAACCAGTAACATTTTCTATAGTATCCGATAAAATTTCGTTGGTAAGTAAGTTTTTTATTTGAATGGTATAAATCCTACGACCAACGCAATCAAAACTAAATAGCGCCATGGTATTATCGGGACTTATAGATAAACCTCCTAACTGAAAGAAAGGTTTTCCTTTGGCAAATTCATTTCCGTCAAAAAGTATTTCTTCCTTGGCAGAAAGCGTTTCTTTTTTTCGAGAGTAAATAGGATAATTCTGACCAATTTCAAATCTAGTGATGTAGTAATATCCGTTATAAAGATACGGCACCGATTGGTCGTCTTCTTTAATTCGGGCTTTCATTTCTTCAAACAATTCCTTTTGAAATTCTTTGGAATCGGCAGTTAAAGCATTATAATATTCATTTTCTTTGTTGAGATAATCAATAACTTCTGGGTTCTCTCTATCGTTTAACCAATAGTAATTATCTACACGAGGATGTCCGTGAATTTCTAACGAATGTGGAAGTATTTTTGCTACAGGAGGCTGTATTTTTGTGTTCATAGTTGGAATTATATTGGCATCAAATTTACGGCAAATCAATCAATAGTTATTGCAAATTATAGGTTTCTTATTGACATTGTTATTGACATTTGTTAGTAGTAATGTTATTGGTTTTCCCTACATTTGAAGAAATATAAAAAAACAAAAATATGTTTGGAGATTTAATGGGAATGATGGGAAAACTAAAAGAAACCCAACAAAAAGTAGAAGACACTAAAAAGCGTTTGGATACTGTTTTAATTGACGAACAAAGTCAAGATGGTTTGTTAAAAGTAACTATAACAGCCAATTCTAAAATCACTTCTATCTCTATTGAAAACACTTTATTACTAGACAAAGAGCAATTGGAAGATTATATTATTTTGGTATTAAACAAGGCAATTGCAAGAGCTGCTTCTGTTAACCAAACCGAATTGGATGCCGTTACTAAGGTAGATATGCCAATGATTCCGGGAATGGAAGATATGTTTAAGTAGAAAACTATTGTAAATACTTTTCTGTAATAGAATTAACATCTTCTTCATTAAGGGGTTTTATTAAATAATCGGTAATAAAATTATTTTGCTTTGCTTTTTTTATATCCTCAGGATTAATAGAAGAACTCAAAATAAATATTTTAATTTGACATTTAATAGAAGTTTGTATAGTTTTAAACTCTTCTAGAAAACTCCACCCATCCATTCCGGGCATATTAATATCTAAAAAAATCACTAGAATTGAATTATCTATTATGAGGGGATTTAAATTTTTCAATTCCTTTAGGGCATCATTACAATTATAAAAAGGCACTATAGTTTCTCCAAATTGAAGTTTTGAAAATAGCCTTTTATGTAAATAATTCATCGCTAAATCATCATCAATCAATACGATACTGGTAACTTTTTGAATCATATTAAATCTCTTTTGAAATAGTAAAATTAAACATACTTCCTTCTCCTTCTATGGAATCTACCCAAATTTCTCCATTGTGAATCGCAATTATTTTTTTACAATGGGCCAAACCTATTCCATGTCCAACATAGTCTTGTTCACTATGTAAGCGTTTGAAAATCATGAAAATTTGCTCTGAATTTTTAGTATTAATTCCAATTCCATTATCTTTAATTTGAAACAACCAATCGGTATCTCTTTCTAAACAATTAATATGTATTGTTGGCGAAACATCTTTCTTAGTGAATTTTATAGCATTGCTAATCAAGTTTTGAAATAATAATCGAATATAAATTGGATAACAATAAATAGTTGGTAAATTTTCAATGGTAATAATAGCGCCATTCTTATTTATCATACTAGTTAAATCCTCTTGAACCTCGTGCAATAAAAATTTTAAATCGGTTTTGGTTAAATTCTCCGTTTTATTGATTCGGGCATATTGCATTAAGCCAGAAATTAATGAGCGCATTCTTATCGCTGATTTATTTATGAATTGCACAAACAGCTTGCCTTCTGCATCTAATTTTTCTTCGTATTCTTCTTCTAGCAATTTAGAATAACTTATTAAAGATAACAATGGTTCTTGAAGATCGTGTGAGGCTATGTAGGCAAATTGTTCTAATTGTTTATTTTGACTTAATAATTCATTGTTTTGTTTCTGAATTTCTAATAAAAATGTTTGTTTAGATTTTGTAGTATTTTCAAATTTATTTAAATCATTAATATAAAAAAACTTATATTCTTCCTCTTGAACCACACATGAATCATATTGAATTACTAGGGATTGTTTAAATCCAATTGAGTTGGTATAGGTAGTTTCAAAAGACTTTTTATTAATTAAAATACGTAATTCTAATTCCGGAAGTAATAAATATATTGGTTTTGAGGTAAAATCATTTGCAGAAATTTCTAAAAATTGGGAACCAACTTTATTAATAAATACAATACTATTTTCTGAATTGACAACAATTGTAGGCAATGGAATAGTGTCAAAAAAATGTAACATATATTAAAGTTTAATTTATGGAAGAAACAAGAAATTAAATATATAATTACAGATTGTATTATTTAATTCAAATCGTTGAATGCGATACTATTAAAGACGAAAAAACTATAAGTATAGATAAATAAAAATAAGTTGAATTTTTAAAACTGTATTTTACCTAAGGCCTCCATTACGTAATTATGCATTACTTCTTTATAATCTAAGTGCGTTACAATTCGAAGTTTTCCATGCCCCATGGAACTAATAAAAATACTTTTTTGTTGTAACTTTTCAATTACCCATTTCTCTTCCAATGAAGGACGAACTGAAAATATTAATATATTGGTTTCTACAGGCTCTACCTTTTCTACCCAATTTAAAGTACCTAATAAATCGCCTAATTCTTTAGCTCTTCTATGGTCTTCTTCTAATCTTAAAATATTATGTTGCAAGGCATACATTCCTGCTGCTGCCAAATAACCCGCTTGACGCATTCCGCCACCAAATATTTTTCGAATACGTAAAGCTCGTTTCATATCTGCTTTGCTTCCTAATAACACAGAGCCTATTGGTGCTCCAAGACCTTTAGATAAGCATACCGAAATGGTATCAAACAACTCTCCAAATTGTTTTGGATGTTGTTTTTTGGCAACCATGGCATTCCATAATCGAGCACCGTCCAAATGGTATTTTAAATTATTATCGATGCAAACTTGCTTTATTTTTTTTAATTCTAAAATATCATAACAAGCTCCTCCCCCTTTATTGGTAGTGTTTTCAATACTAACCAATGAAGTCAAGGGTGCGTGAAAAAATTCGGGATCATTGATGGCATTTTTAACTAATTCGGCAGTAACCATTCCTCGGTTTCCATCCACTAAACAACAAGAAACTCCACTATTAAAAGAGGCGCCACCACCTTCGTAATGGTATATGTGCGAATATTTATCACAAATTACTTGTTCTCCTGGGTTAGTATGTAACTTAATAGCCGTTTGATTAGCCATCGTTCCAGAAGGAAAAAACAAAGCAGCCTCCATTCCAAATAATTGAGCTACAGCAGCTTCCAATTCATTAACCGTTGGATCTTGTTTGTAAACATCATCTCCAACTTTGGCGTTAAACATGAATTGTAACATTTCGTTGCTGGGCTTAGTTACTGTATCGCTAATTAAATTTATTTCCATATCCAATTTTGAAGCATTATATTTGTGCTTACAAATTTACAAAATTTATGACAAATACCGAACAAATAAAAGGTATTGTAGAGCGTCTTGGTGCGTTGAGGAGGTATCTTTGACATTGATGCCAAGCTTATCGAAATAACCAACGAAGAAGAAAAGACCTTTGCACCCGACTTTTGGAACAATGCCAAAGAAGCCGAGATACTTATAAAGAACTTACGCCAAAAGAAAAAATGGGTGGAAGATTTTGAAAAAGGTATTGCTTTAGCAGAAGAACTTCAAATTACTTACGAATTTTTTAAAGAAGGAGATGTATCCGAAGAAGAACTAGATGCGCAATATGATTTGACCAATATCCATATTGAAGATTTAGAATTTAGAAACATGCTGTCCGAAGAAGGCGACAACATGAGTGCTGTACTTCAAATTACTGCAGGTGCTGGCGGAACAGAAAGTTGCGACTGGGCATCTATGTTGATGCGTATGTACATGATGTGGGCCGAAAAACAAAAATATAAAATAAAAGAATTGAACTTTCAAGAAGGGGAAGTTGCTGGAATAAAAACAGTAACTCTTGAAATTGAAGGGGATTTTGCTTTTGGCTATTTGAAAGGGGAAAATGGCGTGCATCGATTGGTTCGAATTTCTCCATTTGATAGTAATGCCAAACGACACACTTCTTTTGCCTCGGTATATGTTTATCCTTTGGTGGATGATACTATTGAAATTGATATCAATCCGGCAGATATTGAAATCATCACTTCCCGTTCTAGTGGTGCTGGTGGGCAAAATGTTAACAAAGTAGAAACCAAAGTACAATTGTTTCACAAGCCAACAGGAATTCAAGTACAGTGTTCCGAAACGCGTTCGCAACAAGATAACCGACAACGAGCTATGCAAATGTTGAAATCGCAATTGTATGAAATTGAATTAAAAAAACAATTGGCACAACGTGCCGATATTGAAGCTGGAAAAATGAAAATTGAATGGGGATCGCAAATACGAAATTATGTGATGCAACCCTACAAACTAGTGAAAGACGTTCGTTCGGGCTATGAAACAAGTGATGTAGATGGTGTTATGAACGGAAATATTGATGAATTCTTGAAAGCCTATTTAATGATGATGGGACAGAAAGAGGAATAGTGTTCAAGATTAAGGCATTACAAAATACAATGCTCTAATTTTAAAATTATTTAAAATACATAACTATAATTCATTATTTAAACCTATATTTGCATCGAGGATTCCGAAAGGAAGTTACACCTCACCACAATAGCCAACCGCTCCAGGTTGGCTTTTGTATTTTTAAGGGTTTACTAAAAATTAAATTGAGCTTGCAAACGTAGTAAACTCCCTGCTTGGTTATTATTTAATAGGAATGCATCTTCATATCTTCGTTTTGATATAGTATAATCTGCTACTAGTTCAAAGTTTTTTATTGGTTGCCATTCTATACCTATTTCCAAATCATTTACTTTATAACTTCGTGCATCAAGTTCCTGTTTTTTTCCTCCTGTATAATATTGGTATTTAACAAATGGAAATAATTGGTTTTTATCAATTTTTAAATTATATGTTGCTTGAATGTAACCACCATTTAATCTTTTTTGATCAATTGAATAGGTTGTTTTATTAAATTCTGGACCTGTTCCAATATTATATTCGGCTTGTAATCCAAAGGGTTTTGGATAGAGAATTATCGAAGCAGCAATTCTTTCGTCCCTATATTCAGAATTATAATTAGTTGCAACACCTGTTGTTTTGGTTTGAATAACATATTTCCCTTTGTAAGCCTGAATTCCTGCTTCAAAAATCTGCCCGTTCTTAAATTCAAAAGGATAGGACAAACGAGTTGCAATATGCTGATTGTTATTAGCTTCGGTTCTGTTTGCTGTTTGACCATTATAAACTCCAAATCCGAAAATACCAAAATCACCACTTCCTTTTAACCCATCGTCTACCAATTTTTTAAATAACTCTCTTTTTAATTTAGTTGCCCAATAAAAGAAAACTCCCAAATCACGTTCATTAGAAACTGCACTATTTAAAGCATCATTCCTATCCAATGTTAATCGATTTTGAGAAGATTGCATATTTTCAAATCCATAGGGAACTTTACTTTGACCTATCCTTAAACGATATTCTTTATCTTTATCCAGTGCTAAATCAAAATAAGCATCTCTAATTTGAAAAACCATATTAGTAGTTCCAGCCGAGGAGGCAAAATCAGGTTGAATATAAAAATAAACTCTATCATGTACATTTCCAGAAAAAATAATTCTTCCTCTTCTAATAAAAAAACTATTGTTACCACCCCAAGATTTATCGCATTGTTCGCAACCTAATTCAGGATTAGATTCCAATAATTTATTATATCTTATTTGTGCATAACCTCTAATATTAATTGTTTCAAACCATTTTTTCTTAGTTTCATTTTTTTGGTCAATATCTTTATTTTCTAAATTTATATTTTGGGCATTTATTGAAAATCCAATAAGAAATAGTAATACTTTATATTTCATTTTAATTTCGTGTTAGGTAGTAGTTATGGTTATATTTATTAATAGTTATATAATGTTTAATTTAAGATTAAAAATAAGAAAATTTCACAACATTAAATTAACATTTAAAAAAATAACTTAAAAAAAACTGCCAGAATTGACAGTTTTTTTTAACTATTTTTTATTATTTATTATAAGAATAAATTTACGATGTAATAAGTTATTGCAGCTATTAATGCCGATACAGGAATGGTCAATACCCATGCCCATAATAAATTTACAGTCACACCCCAACGAACTGCAGAAACTCTTTTAGTAACTCCTACTCCAATAATAGATCCAGTAATAGTATGTGTAGTAGATACGGGTATTTTAAAATGCTCCGTCATAAATAAGGTTAATGCTCCTGCAGATTCTGCAACAACTCCTTCAAAAGCAGTAACTTTAGTGATTTTAGATCCCATCGTTTTTACAATTTTCCAACCTCCACTTAAGGTTCCTGCTGCAATAGCAGAATAACAAGCGATTGGAATCCATTCTGGCATTTGTGCTTTTATACCGTCTTTTTCATTTGGCAATACCACTTGTAACCAATCTGGCATAGTGTCTACAGAAACTCCATTACTATGTATGTAAACTGCAACTGCTGCTGCAATAATACCCATAACTTTTTGAGAGTCATTACCACCATGACCTAAACTAAAAGATGCTGAGGAGATTAATTGCATTCTCTTCAAAACTTTTTCAGCTTTGGCAGTCGAGTAGCTACTAAATTGTAAATTAAAAATAGCCAAACTAAAGAAAATGAATCCTACTAACAACCATTTAATATTAGATGGCTCTGTGATAATAGCTAAAAAGTGATTTTCAAAACGAGGTTTTTCTATATCAAATTTCATAATCACAACCAAAAACCAAGTTGCTAAAGCCATTAATACTATGGTAACTATTTTTGGTCCAATTATCTTCTTGGAAGCATACATCATCCAAATGGAAATAAAATAAGAAATAATCATCCCTAATAATGGTGCTAAAACAATAAATGCAATAACAACTGCTACTCCAGAAGGCAATGCGCCATTCTCTCCTGGTTTATACCAGTTTACAACATGAAATCCTGCATGAGCAATAGCTGCACCAGCAAAACCTCCAATTAAAGTATGGGAAGATGAAGAAGGAATTCCTTTCCACCAGGTAATTAAATTCCAAATGATTGCAGCAATAACCCCAGCAAGAATAACAGATAAATCAATATTCTCTGATTTTGCTGTTTTAGCAACAGTATCAGCAACTCCAAATCCAAAAACCCAATACGCTAAAAAGTTAAAAAAAGCAGCCCACAATACGGCCTGAAAAGGAGTTAAAACTTTAGTAGCAACAATGGTAGCAATCGAATTGGCAGCATCATGAAAACCATTAATATAATCAAATATTAAGGCTAGGACTATAATAACTATAAGTAAAGTCATGTTGGTATGTCTAAATTATATTTATTATTATGAATGTTTAACAGAAATTTGTTCCATAACATTAGAAACACTCTTACATTTATCGGATGCCGATTCTAATGCAGAAAGTACTTCTTTATATTTAATGATGTTTTTGGCATCATTTTCATTTTCAAAAATATCAGCAACCGCTTTATCAAATACAGAATCTGCTTTACTTTCTAATTTATTAATCTTCTTACAAGTATCTTTAATTACTTTGTGGTCCTTCATGTCTCTTAATTCTCTAACACCAACACCAATTAACTGACAAGCTTCCAAGTTAATTTCCGTTAACTTTCTAATTGATTTTGTAATTTTTTCAACTTGATACAAACGCATTTTACTAGCAGCACTATGCATATAATCGGCAACATTATCAATCGCTTTAATTAAGGAGTGAATATCTTCTCTGTCAAATGGAGTAATGAAATTTCTACTTAACTCTAAGTGTGTTTTGTGCGTAATTTCTTCAATTACAGCTTCTAATTCTTCAATTTTTTTAAAATAATCTTCTCGTTCCGATTTGGGAGCGTTTACTGCTTCATGTAACGTTTCTGCAAGAGTTATTAAATTAGCTGAAGCCTGTTCAAATAATGGAAAGAACTTTTTATCTTTCGGAACTAAATACTGGAAAATACTGTTTAATGACATAGTTAGGTTATTTAAGACTGCAAACTTATTTATACAATGTTAAATTAAAGTTAACTAAATAATAACAAGGCGTTATTAATTTTTTTATTATTTTAATAAAACAATAAAAAAATAAAGTTTTCAAAAGGTAAAATTATTGATTAGTAATTTTATTACCATATTTCAAAGCTTTTCGTACTTTAGCAAAACATAATATATAATTTACATTTCCAATATATGGACTTAAACTTTAACAAAAACGAAGACCACAATAAACTTTTTTTATCCGATTTAAAACACCGATTTGCCAAAGTTAAACTTGGAGGCGGAGAAAAAAGGATTGAAAAACTGCATGCCGAAGGCAAGATGACAGCGCGGGAACGTATTGATTATTTATTGGATGCTAAAGCTAAATGTATAGAAATTGGTGCTTTTGTTGGCGACGGAATGTATGCCGAACATGGTGGCTGCCCTTCTGGTGGCGTAGTGGTTAAAATTGGATACATACAAGGAAAACAATGTATTGTGGTTGCTAATGATGCTACTGTAAAAGCGGGTGCTTGGTTTCCAATTACTGCCAAGAAAAATCTTCGTGCGCAAGAAATTGCCATGGAAAACCGCTTACCAATTATCTATTTAGTCGATTCGGCAGGGGTTTATTTACCTATGCAAGATGAAATTTTCCCCGATAAAGAGCATTTCGGACGTATTTTTAGAAACAATGCCCAAATGAGTAGTATGGGAATTACCCAAATTGCTGCCGTTATGGGAAGTTGTGTTGCTGGGGGTGCTTACCTACCAATTATGAGCGATGAAGCCATGATTGTAGACAAAACTGGAAGTATTTTTCTTGCTGGAAGTTATTTAGTGAAAGCTGCCATTGGTGAAAATATTGACAACGAAACCCTTGGAGGTGCTACCACCCATTGTGAGATTTCGGGCGTTACCGATTATAAAGCCAAAGACGATAAAGATGCTTTAGATAGAATAAAAAGCATTGTAGGTAAAATTGGAGATTATGATAAAGCAGGATTTAACCGAATTAAATCGGAAAAACCAGCTTTAGACGAACAAGATATTTACGGAATTATCCCTAAAGCTCGCACTGATCAATACGACATGCTAGAAATCATCAAGCGATTGGTAGACAATTCGGAGATGGACATGTATAAAGAAGATTATGGAAAATCAATCATCACTTGTTATGCCAGAATTGATGGTTGGGCAGTGGGAATTGTGGCCAACCAACGTATTGTATCGAAAACTAAAAAAGGAGAAATTCAATTTGGTGGGGTAATCTATTCCGATTCGGCAGATAAAGCAACGCGATTTATAGCCAATTGTAATCAAAAGAAAATCC
>Ga0209134_10000495_pt1 | contig 10437 bp, 6 predicted proteins | sample LauGreSp1BDMLBSN_2_FD_187566 | JGI IMG/M metagenome (GOLD analysis project Ga0209134, IMG submission 187566) | Freshwater lake microbial communities from Lake Michigan, USA - Sp13.BD.MLB.SN (SPAdes) (version 2) | ecosystem: Environmental > Aquatic > Freshwater > Lake | place: Lake Michigan, USA... | reverse complement strand
CGAAAAAAGTCGATTTATTACCCAATTAGAAATAGAACATTTGCCAAATCACAACTTTAAAAAAGTATTTTATAACGCCATAAAACCAGACACAATTTATCAACCAATTGAGATTATAAAAACGCAACCAATTTTAGATAGATTGAAAGAAATTGCAACAATTAAAGGTTTTTCACCCTCGGCTTTGACCAATTATTTACGCAATCCAATTCAGTTTTATTACCAACGAATTTTAGGTGTTCGTGAAAATGAAGAAGTAGAAGAAAACGTCGCGGCTAATACTTTAGGAACTATAATTCATGAAGTATTAGAAAAAATGTACCAACCTTTTGAAGCCAAAAATATTCAAATTAAATCTTCAGATATCGATGTAATGATTCAGAATATTGAAACGTTTACACTAGAAAAATTTATAGAAGTGTACAAAGAAGGCGACATTAAAAAAGGTAAAAATCTGATTGCTTTTGAAGTGGCCAAACGCAATATTTTTAACTTCTTAGTGCAAGAAAAACAAAATATTGAAAGTGGTGACGAACTGTTTATTTTGTCTTTAGAAAAACCACATGAAACCATAATTGAACACTTAAATATACCATTTCCAATAAAAATTGCCGGAAAAGTAGATAGAATTGAGTTGCGAAATAACACCATCAGAATCATCGATTATAAAACTGGAAAAGTTGAAGCAAATAAGCTTAAAATAACAGCTTTTGATGGTTTGACTTTAGATGTAGCCAATGATAAAATCATTCAACTGTTGTGTTATGCCTTGATGTTTCAAAATAATCCAGCCAAAGTAAACTACAATATGGAAGTTGGTATTTTTTCTTTTAAAAACATGAAAGCTGGATTTTTACCTTTTACATTTGGCAAAGGAAGAGGCGTTATTGGTGAAACAATTATTACAACAGAATTTTTGCAGCTATTTACGGAAGAATTGGTAATCTTAATTCAAGAAATTTTAAATCCAGAAATTACTTTTAAAGAAGTGATTAAATAAATTTCACCACAAATTTAAACAGTTTAATATTAGTGATAACTAGTGAAATTGGTATGAAATTAACCCTTCAAAAAACCAACCATAACTTTTTCCAACTCCGCTTGGTTTTCAATATGACTCATATGTCCGTCGTTGAAAGTAACTAATTTGACATGAGTGCCTTCAATTTGCTCCACATTTTCTTCATAATTTAAAACGGGATCTTTTTTCCCTAAAATTAATAAAATTGGATAAGTTGCAAAATGTAAAATTACCTCTCGGTCTTTTCTGAGTTTCATGCCTTCTTGAGCTGCAATAATTCCTTGTAAAGGTGTTTGCAGTGCTTCTTCTCTAACCCATTCAATTTGTGCAATCAATTTTTCTCTATTTTCTTCTGAAAATAAATTGGAAATACTCATCCTAATGGCTGCAGTATAATTTTGTTTTACGGCTTTTATGGCACGTGTTCTATTTGCAATTCTTTCCTCGCTATCAGCCCGCGAAGTGGAATTTAACAACACCAAACCTTTCATCATTTCAGGATATAATTCCGCAAATGCTAAAGCCACGTAACCACCCATAGAATGACCAACTATTATTGCTTTTCTGATTTTCAATTCGGAAATAACTTGATGAACGGCATCCGCCATGTCTTCAATACTATGAATATATCCTAAACAATCGGTTTGCCCGTGACCCAATAAATCTACACAAATTACTCTGTTTTTTTTAGCTAAAACTGGTACTAAATAGTCCCACATGGTACTGTTTTCCAAAAAACCGTGCAACAAAATAACCGCATTGCCTTTTCCTTGGTCGGTATAACTGATTTTAGTATTTTTGAAGTGTGTGGTTTTCATAAATACAAATGTAGAATTTAAACGCAAAGAGCGCAAAGTTTTTTCGCAAAGCAAACAAAGTTTTTTGTGTTCAAAAAAAACGGCTCACTTTCGCAAACCGTCTATTTTCTATACTCTATTTTCTTAAACTAAGAATTCATTATCGATTCAATTTCATCTGCTTCAATAGGAATATTTTTCATTAAATTAAATGGTTCTCCTTTTGACTGAATGACTACATCGTCTTCTAAACGTATTCCAAAACCTTCCGCAGGAATATAAATACCTGGTTCCACAGTAAAAACCATGTTGGCTTGCATTGGCTCGTGAAGTAAACCATAATCGTGCGTATCTAAACCTAAATGGTGTGACGTGCCATGCATGAAATATTTTTTATACGCAGGCCATTCTGGATTTTCATTCTGAACATCAGTTTTAGTAATTAAACCTAAACCTAATAATTCTGAGGTCATAATTTTTCCAACTTCTACATGATATTGTTTCCATAAAGTTCCTGGTAACAACATTTTTGTAGCTTCATTTTTTACATTTAAAACGGCGTTGTAAACCGCTTTTTGTCTGTCAGTAAAACGACCTGAAACAGGAATTACACGAGTTAAATCTGAAGAATAATTTGCGTATTCTGCACCAACATCTAACAATATTAAATCGCCAGCATTACAAACTTGATTGTTTTCTATATAATGTAATACATTGGCATTATTTCCAGAAGCAATAATTGGCGTGTAGGCAAACCCTTTCGAACGATTACATAAAAATTCGTGCGCCAATTCGGCTTCAATTTCATATTCTGTTACGCCAGGTTTTACGAAGTTTAATAATCTTCGCACTCCTTTTTCTGTAATATTACACGCATTTTGAATTAAATCCAACTCAATTTGGTCTTTCACTGAACGCAAGCGTTGTAAAATTGGATTTGATTTTTCTACTTTGTGTGCAGGATATTCGTTTTTCCACCATTTTATAAAACGGGCTTCACGTGTTTCTGTTTCTACTGTTGCTCTATAATGTTCGTTTGTGTTGATGTACATCGTATCGGCATACATCATCACTTCTTTAAGCACTTTATGAAAATCTTGTAACCAATATACTGATTTGATTCCTGCAACCTCAAATGCACGCTCTTTTGTTAGTTTTTCGCCTTCCCAAATTGCGATGTGTTCGTTGGTTTCTTTTAAAAATAAAACTTCTTTTAAATGTTCGTATGGTGCGCCAGGAAACAACAATAAAATGCTTTCCTCTTGATCTACACCTGACAAGTAAAAAATATCTCTATGTTGAGCAAATGGTAACGTACTGTCTGCAGAAACAGGATATATATCGTTCGAATTAAAAACAGCTACGCCATTTGGCTGCATTTGCGCCATAAAGTTTTTACGATTTTTAATAAAAAGTTCTCGATTTATTGGTAAATATTTCATTTTTTGAAAATGTTAGTAAAGTTTCCAAAAATAATAACTTTCAAACAAATAGTTGTCAAATAATTCTTTTAATTTTGAAACAAATCAAATTATATCAAAATGAAAAATATCGTTTTCTTAGTTTCGCTTTTTAGCACTTTATTTTCTTTAGCTCAGGATTCTAATTTCAAAGCTGTTGCCTTTCAAAATATTGGACCAACAATTATGAGTGGTAGGGTGGTAGATTTGGCTGTAAATAATCAAAATCCTTCTGAATTTTATGCCGCGTACGCGTCTGGTGGTTTATGGTACACCAATAATAACGGAACAAGTTTTGAACCCGTAATGGATAAAGCGCCAACTCAAAATATAGGTTGTGTTGCAGTCGACTGGAATTCAGGATTAATTTTGGTTGGAACCGGAGAAGTAAATTCTTCTCGCTCTTCTTATGCAGGAATTGGCGTGCTAAAATCTACCGATAAAGGAAAAACTTGGTCAAACATTGGCTTGCCAGATAGTCATCATATTTCAAAAATTTGGATAAATCCTACTGATAATAATGAAATTGTAGTTGGCGTTTTAGGGCATCTATATTCAAAAAATGAAGAACGTGGGGTTTTTAAAACCACAAACGGTGGAAAATCATGGGCAAAAACATTATATATTAATGATGAAACAGGAATTGTAGACATTAGTTTTGCGCCACATAACCCAAAAATTATGTTTGCATCAGCCTGGGAACGAGAACGTAAAGCAAATAATTTTAAAGGAAACGGAATTCATTCTGGCATTTATAAAAGTGAAAATGGTGGAACTACTTGGACAAAAATCAATGCCAATTCGGGTTTTCCAACTAATATTGGAATTGGTAGAATTGGTTTAACGACTTTTGATGAAAATATTACTTATGCGATTGTAGACAATCAGAATTTACGCCCAAATGCATCTAACGAAAAACCGAAAGATGCCAATGCGGCCTTATTTGAAGTTGAAGTAATAGGTGCAGAAATTTACAAAACTACAGATTCTGGAAAAACATGGAAAAAAACCAATGATTCGTTTATTGATGATGCCTTTTATTCTTACGGATATTATTTTGCAGATATTACTGTTGATGAATCTAATGAAAACAGTCTGTATATTTCTGCCGTTCCGTTACTATTTTCTAATGATGGAGGAAAATCTTTCGAATCAATTAGCAAAGATAATGTTCATGCCGATCATCATGTTTGCTGGGTGAATCCAAAAAATTCAAATCACATTATAAATGGAAACGATGGCGGCGTAAATATCACTTTTGATAACGGAAAACATTGGGTAAAATGCAACAACCAAGCCGTTGGACAATTTTATAGTGTAAATGTAGATGACAAAGAAAATTACGAAGTATATGGAGGATTGCAAGATAACGGCGTTTGGGCGGGACCAAATAATTATGTGCACAACGTTGAATGGTTACAAGACGGAAAATATCCTTACGAATTTTTAAGCGGTGGAGATGGCATGCAAGTTCAGATAGATACGAGAACAAATAATTTGGTTTACACTGGATATCAGTTTGGAAATTATACTAAAATTAACAGAATTTCAGGAGAAAGAAATTACATTACACCTCAAGCAGATAAAAAAGAGGAGCCGTATAGATTTAATTGGCAAACACCTATTTTGTTGTCATCACACAACCAAGATGTTGTTTATTTTGCCGGGCAATACGTGTTTCGATCAATGAATCAGGGAAAAAATTGGGAAAAAATTTCTACCGATTTAACCAATGGAAAAGCAGAAGGGAATGTGCCCTTTGGAACCATAACTTCCATAGCAGAAAGTAAGTTTAAATTCGGAAAATTAATTGCTGGAACAGACGATGGAAATGTTTATATAACTAAAGATAGCGGTGAAAATTGGGTAAAGATTTCAAGTATTTTGCCTCAAAATTTATGGGTTTCTCGTGTGCGATTTTCAACGTTTAGTAAAGACAGAATTTACATCACATTAAACGGATACAGAAATGACAATTTCACAACATATGCCTACGTGTCCGAAGATTTAGGTGCGAATTGGAAATTGTTAACTGCAAATCTTAATCAGAATGCAGCGAATGTAATTTTAGAAGATTCAGAAAACGAAAATATTTTATATTTAGGAACAGATAATGGTTTGTATATTTCGTTAGACAAAGGAATGAATTGGCAAGATTTTTCAAGCGAAATCCCTAATGTTGCAGTACACGATTTGGTTATCCAAAAAAGAGAAAAAGATTTAATTGTAGCCACTCACGGGCGCTCTTTATTCAAGGTTAATTTGGCGAATATTCAGCAAATTAATGAAAAAACTAATGCTAATGGCATGGCTTTATTTCCAATTAAAAGCATCCCATTTTCTAAAAATTGGGGCAATAAGCGTTCTGCTTGGGGAACCGAAAGCACACCAAATGTGTCAATTTGGTATTATGTAAAAGAGCTTTCAACTACGGTTTTAACGATAAAAAATAAAGATGGAATTGTGGTTTTTAATAGTCCTACAAAAACAGAAAAAGGAATGCACAAAATTGAGTTTGATTTAAGTATTGATGAAAAAATTAAAAAGGCATTAGAAAAGAAAGATAGCAAAATAAAAATCAACCAATCTTCTAATAAAAAATACTATTTACCTTCAGGAAAATATACAATTCAATTTGAAAATAACGGAAAAAAAGAAACGCAATCTTTAGTGGTTACAGAAAAAAACCAAATGAGATAATATTGAAGGAAAAATTTCATTCTTAAGATGTTGATATTCAACAAATGTTAAACTCATTTAAAATGATTATAAATTAACTTTCAAAGGTTGTAAGTCTTACTTATAACCTTTATTTTTGCTTACATTAAAACATTCAAATTAACATTAATTATAATTATGGCAAAATCTTCTGTTTTGAGTTCGTCTATTGCTAAAAAAGTCGCCATGGCACTTTCAGGACTATTCTTAATTTCGTTCTTAACGCTTCACTTTAGCATGAATTTAACCTCGGTGTTTAGTGCAAACGTTTTTAATGAAGCTTCACATTTTATGGGTTACAACCCAGTAATTCAGTATGTAATGCAACCTATTTTAGTTGCTGGTGTTATCTTTCATTTTGTTATGGGATTTGTTTTAGATTTTAAAAATAGAGCGGCAAGACCAATATCTTATGCCAAAAACAATGATGCAGCAAACGCTTCATGGGCGTCTAGAAACATGATTATTTCTGGTACAGTGGTTTTGGCTTTTTTAGGTCTTCATTTTTATGATTTTTGGTTTCCAGAAATGGTTTATAAATATGTTGAATCAAACCCTGAAGCGCCAGCAAGATACTATGACGAATTAGTACACAAATTTGAAAGCCCAATTAGAACTGGGATTTATTGTGTTTCTTTTTTATTATTGTCTTTACACTTGTGGCATGGCTTTAACTCTTCCTTTCAATCTGTTGGGTTTAACAACAAGTTTTCGAAAGCACTTCATAAATTAGGATATGCATTTGCAATTATAGTCCCTTTCGGATTTATTTTTATTGCATTGTTCCATCATTTTAATCATTAATTTCACTTTATAAATGAAACTAGATTCTAAAATACCAGAAGGTCCTATTTCAGAAAAATGGACCAACCATAAGAATAATCTTAAATTGGTGGCTCCAAACAATAGACCAAAAATCGATGTAATTGTTGTAGGAACTGGTTTAGCAGGTGCTTCGGCTGCTGCTTCATTTGGAGAAATGGGGTACAACGTAAAAGCATTTTGTTTTCAAGATTCTCCACGTAGAGCACACTCAATTGCTGCTCAAGGTGGAATAAACGCTGCAAAAAACTATCAAAATGATGGAGACAGTACGTACAGATTATTTTATGATACGATTAAAGGTGGTGACTATCGTGCGCGTGAAGCAAATGTGCACCGTTTAGCAGAAGTATCTTCAAATATTATCGACCAATGTGTGGCACAAGGTGTGCCTTTCGCTAGAGATTATGGTGGATTATTAGACAACCGCTCATTTGGTGGTACGCAAGTACAACGTACTTTTTATGCCGCCGGACAAACGGGACAACAATTATTATTAGGTGCTTATTCTGCATTGTCTAGACAAATTGGTTTAGGTAATGTAAAAATGTTTAGCCGTCACGAAATGCTTGACATTGTTAAAGTTGATGGAAAAGCTAGAGGAATTATAGCTCGTAACTCAATTACTGGCGAATTAGAACGCCATTCCGCTCATGCGGTAATTATTGCTTCTGGTGGTTATGGAAATGTTTATTTCTTATCTACTAACGCAATGGGAAGTAACGTCACGGCTTCTTGGAAAGTGCACAAAAAAGGAGCGCATTTTGCCAATCCTTGTTTTGTTCAAATTCATCCAACTTGTATTCCAGTTCATGGAACCAACCAAGCTAAATTGACTTTGATGTCAGAATCGCTTCGTAATTCTGGGCGAATTTGGGTGCCTGCAAAAAAAGAAGATGCCGAAGCCATTCGTGTTGGAAAACTAAAAGCTACTGATTTAAAAGAAGAAGATAGAGATTATTACTTAGAACGAAAATATCCTTCTTATGGAAATCTTGCTCCTCGAGATATTTCTTCAAGAGCAGCAAAAGAAGTATGTGATGCTGGCCATGGTATTGAATCAAATGACACCAATGAAGGTGTGTATTTAGATTTTTCTTCTGAAATACAAACAAAAGGAAAACAGTCTGCTTATGCCAAAGGAAATCACAATCCAACTCAGGAAGAAATAACGGAATTAGGAAAACAATGGTTGGAAGAAAAATATGGAAATCTTTTCACGATGTATGAAAAAATTACAGATGAAAACCCATATGAAACGCCAATGAAAATTTATCCAGCGGTGCATTATACTATGGGTGGCGTTTGGGTTGATTATAACTTAATGTCGTCTATTCCTGGATGTTTCGTTGCTGGAGAAGCGAATTTCTCAGACCACGGAGCCAACCGATTAGGCGCTTCCGCTTTAATGCAAGGTTTGGCAGATGGTTATTTCGTTTTACCTTACACGGTTTCCAACTATTTAGCGGATGAAATTAGAACAGGTAAAATTGCTACTGATACACCAGAATTTTTGGAAGCTGAGAATGCAGTGCGTCAATCTATCGAGCAGTTAATTAATAATAACGGTACAAAATCTGTTGACTATTTCCACAAAAAATTAGGATTAATTATGTGGAATAAAGTTGGAATGTCTAGAAATGAAAAAGGTTTAAAAGAAGCTATAGAAGAAATTAGACAATTAAGAGAAGATTTCTACGCAGATGTAAGCGTTCCTGGTGCTGCCAACGAATTAAACCAAGAATTAGAAAAAGCACTTCGTGTAGCAGATTTTATTGAATTGGGACAATTAATGGCGAAAGATGCTTTAGATCGTGAAGAATCATGTGGTGGGCATTTCCGTGAAGAATACCAAGATGCTGAAGGCGAAACGCTTCGTGATGATGAAAAATTTGGGTATGTTGCCGCTTGGGAATACAACGGAAGCGATGCAAGTAAATCGGTACTTCATAAAGAAGAATTGAAATATGAGTTTATCAAAATTGCAGCTAGAAACTATAAATAAGATATCATGAGTGCTAAAAAAAATATAAATATCAACCTTAAAATCTGGCGTCAAAAAAATGCTAGTGCAAAAGGTAAAATGGAAACGTATAAATTAGATAATGTTTCTACAGACAGTTCTTTCTTAGAAATGTTAGACCAATTAAACGAGCAATTAATCAATACAAAAAACGAACCAGTGGCTTTTGATCACGACTGTCGTGAAGGTATTTGTGGCATGTGTTCATTATATATTAATGGTCGTGCGCATGGCCCAGATACAGGCACAACAACTTGTCAGTTGCACATGCGTAAATTTAAAGATGGAGAAACAATTTTTATTGAACCATGGAGAAGTAAAGCTTTCCCAGTTGTAAAAGACTTAATGGTAGATAGAAGTGCTTTTGACAGAATTCAACAAGCTGGTGGATTTGTATCTGTAAATACTTCTGGTAGAACTATAGATGCCAACGCAACACCAATTAATAAACAAGATGCAGATAAAGCGTTTATGGCAGCCGCATGTATTGGTTGTGGTGCTTGTGTGGCGACTTGTAAAAACGGTTCTGCTATGTTATTTGTTGGGGCAAAAGTTTCTCAATACGCTTTATTACCACAAGGAAAAGTAGAAGCTACAGAAAGAGTTTTAAACATGGTGCGTCAAATGGACGAAGAAGGTTTTGGAAATTGTACCAATACAGGCGCATGTGAAGTTGAATGTCCGAAAGGAATTTCTTTAGAAAACATCGCTCGTATGAATAGAGAATATTTATCTGCAAGTTTGAAAGGTTAATTTCAAGAATTCAAATATATTTATATACGCATTCAGTTTTTTGAATGCGTTTTTTTATTTTTAAAGTTTTAACTCCAATTCCTGATCCACATCCCAATTGGCTCTTACGTCAATTAATGTTGGGAAATATATCATTTCTTCAGGTTGCAATTTGGCTTTAAAGTTTCCAGAATCCCAAATTTTATTTTGGTTATCATCATAAAATAAACGCACTTGGTAGTTGCTTGGCTGAATGGCCTCAAAATACATTTCAGTTTCTTTTGAGCAATATTTTTCGCTAACAATATCTCCTGAAGAATTTAAAATTTGAACTACATACGGAAATCTATTGATGTTTTTCATACGCAATTTTAAATTTCCAAAGTCACTTATGGCACCTTTATCAAAAGCAAATTTTAAACTATCAGATTTTGAATTGTATGCATCTTCTATAGCGCCGGGCAATAATTGAAGTTCGTATTTTTCGTTTTCTTCTTGCTTAAAGTCAAATGAAATTAGCCGCTCAAAATCATAAATTTCTGTTGTAAAAGAAACCAAAGTACTGTCTTTTTTTCTCAAAAATATTTTCTCAGCATTGATTTTTTTAATTGGCGTTGCGGTTTCTAAATATAGTTTTTCGTTAAATTGGAATTTTTTACTAGCAAAAAGTGTTATTTTTAAGGAATCTGCTTCTTTAAGTTTTTTCAATTTCACCATATAATTTTTCAAATATGTATCCGATTTCACAACTATTTGTATGGAATCTTTGGCTTCTTTAGGCATAAAAACCTGTAAAGTATCAGATTTTCTATTTGCTGATTTTGTAAAGCGTAAAGGTGTTTCAATGTTGTTTTTTTTGTAAAA
>Ga0209134_10000492_pt1 | contig 10450 bp, 13 predicted proteins | sample LauGreSp1BDMLBSN_2_FD_187566 | JGI IMG/M metagenome (GOLD analysis project Ga0209134, IMG submission 187566) | Freshwater lake microbial communities from Lake Michigan, USA - Sp13.BD.MLB.SN (SPAdes) (version 2) | ecosystem: Environmental > Aquatic > Freshwater > Lake | place: Lake Michigan, USA... | reverse complement strand
CAACACCCCACTGGCTCAGTTTGTCGCCGGATTCAACACTTCCAGCACATCACCTGCCATTCAAGTTGGCAGGCGGCCACCCAAACTGCAAACTCGGTAACCACTGAAACAGCCGTGCCGCCACAAATACCCCGCCACATGTCCCACGCCGAAGCACACCTTTCAGAGTGCAGGTGGGCTAGCTGGCGTGGTCCGTCTAGGGGTTTACGCCAGTGGCCCCTTTTGTGGCACAGAACTTGTGAATCCATGGTCAAGCGGGACGATGCCATAACGGTGGTCGCCCTCCAGAAAAACCAACGAGGAGACACACTGTGGAAACGTTTTATGAGGTCATGCGCCGTCAGGGCATATCACGGCGCAGCTTGCTCAAGTATTGCTCGCTGACGGCCACCTCCCTGGGGCTGGCCCCAGCGTTCGTGCCGCAAATCGCCCATGCGATGGAAAACAAGCCACGCACACCGGTGCTGTGGCTGCACGGGCTGGAATGCACCTGCTGCTCGGAGTCCTTTATCCGCTCGGCGCACCCGCTGGCCAAAGACGTGGTGCTGTCCATGATTTCTCTGGACTATGACGACACGCTGATGGCGGCCGCCGGTCACCAGGCCGAGGCGATCCTCGAACAAATCATGACCAAGTACAAAGGGCAGTACATCCTGGCCGTGGAAGGCAACCCGCCTTTGAACGAAGACGGCATGTTCTGCATCCAGTCGGGAAAGCCCTTTATTGAAAAGTTGAAGCACGTCGCCAAGGACGCCAAGGCCGTGATCGCCTGGGGTTCGTGCGCATCGTGGGGCTGTGTGCAGGCTGCCAAGCCCAATCCGAGCGGCGCCGTGCCCATCCACAAAGTCATCACCGACAAACCCATCATCAAAGTACCAGGTTGCCCGCCGATTGCCGAAGTCATGACCGGTGTCATCACCTACATGCTGACCTTCGACAAAATTCCCGAGTTGGACCGACAGGGTCGTCCCAAGATGTTTTACAGCCAGCGGATTCACGATAAATGCTACCGCCGTCCGCACTTTGACGCTGGCCAGTTTGTTGAAGCCTTCGACGACGAATCCGCACGCAAAGGCTACTGCCTTTACAAAGTCGGCTGCAAAGGCCCGACAACCTACAACGCCTGCTCCACCGTTGGCTGGAACGAAGGTACGAGCTGGCCGGTTAAAGCGGGCCACGGCTGCATTGGCTGTTCAGAAGACGGCTTCTGGGACAAGGGCTCGTTCTACGACCGCCTGACCAACATACCGCAATTTGGTGTTGAAGCCAATGCCGACAAGGTGGGCGGCACAGCCGCAGCCGTCGTCGGTGCCGCCGTCGTTGCCCATGCCGCCATATCGGCCATCAGCCGCGCGGCCAGTAAAGACACCACTAAAGCCTGAACCAGACAACAAGGAAACACACCATGGGTGCTTACGAAACACAAGGCTTCAAGCTCGACGACACAGGACGGCGCATCGTCGTCGATCCGGTGACGCGCATTGAGGGCCACATGCGCTGCGAGGTCAACCTCGACAAAAACAATGTCATTACCAATGCAGTCTCCACCGGTACCATGTGGCGCGGGCTGGAGGTTATTCTCAAAGGTCGCGACCCCCGCGATGCCTGGGCTTTTGTGGAGCGCATTTGCGGCGTCTGCACCGGCACCCACGCGCAAACCTCGGTACGTGCAGTAGAAGATGCGCTGGGCATCAAGATCCCGAAAAATGCCCATCTGTTGCGCAGCCTGTTTGACAAGACTTTACAGGTGCATGACCATGCGGTGCACTTTTATCATCTGCATGCGTTTGACTGGGTGGACGTAATCAACGCGCTCAAGGCCGACCCCAAGAAAACCTCCGAGTTGCAGCAACTGGTGTCCCCCAGCCATCCCCTGTCGTCACCGGGCTATTTCCGTGACCTGCAAAACCGGATCAAGAAATTCGTTGAAAGCGGACAACTCGGCCCATTCGCCAACGGCTACTGGGGCTCCAAGGCTTACGTGCTGCCGCCCGAAGCCAATCTGATGGCAGTGGCGCATTACCTGGAAGCGCTGGACTTGCAGAAGGACTGGGTCAAGATCCACACCATCATCGGCGGCAAAAACCCGCACCCCAACTTCTTGGTGGGTGGTATGCCTTGCGCCATCAACATTGACGGCAATGGCGCCTCTGGCGCGCCCATCAACATGGAGCGCCTGAACTTTATCAAGTCCCGCATCGACGAGATGAACACCTTCATCAATAACGTCTATTTGCCTGATGTGCTCGCCATCGGCACGCTATACAAGCACGCCGGCTGGCTGCACGGCGGTGGTTTGTCGGCTACCAATGTGATGGACTACGGCGAATACCCCAAGGTCAACTACGACAAGAGTACCGACCAATTGCCCGGTGGTGTCATTTTGAACGGCAAGTGGGACGAGATTCACGCCATTGACCCGCGCGACCCCGAGCAGGTGCAGGAGTTTGTCACCCACAGCTGGTACAAGTACGCCGACGACACCAAGGGCCTGCACCCTTGGGATGGCGTCACCGAACCCAACTTCGCGCTCGGCAAAAACACCAAGGGCACCAAGACCAATATTCAGCAAATCGACGAGAGCGCCAAATACTCATGGATCAAGGCACCGCGCTGGCGTGGTCACGCAGTGGAAGTCGGCCCCCTGTCGCGCTACATCCTGGCTTACGCCCACGCGCTCAAAGGCAACAAGTACGCCCAGCGACCCAAGGAGCAACTGGAATTCTCGGCCATGATGGTCAACAGCGGCATTCCCAAGGCATTGGGCCTGCCCGAAACCAAGTACACGCTCAAGCAACTGCTGCCCAGCACGATCGGCCGCACCCTGGCCCGCTGCCTGGAAGGCCAGTATTGCGCTGAGATGATGGTCGATGACTACAACGAACTCATTGCCAACATCAAGGCAGGCGATACCGCCACCGCCAATGTCGAAAAGTGGGACCCCGCCTCCTGGCCCAAGGAAGCCAAAGGCGTAGGCACATCCGCCGCCCCGCGCGGTGGTCTGGCGCACTGGATCAAGATCAAGGACGGCAAGATCGAGAACTACCAGTGCGTGGTGCCGACCACCTGGAACGGCAGCCCGCGCGATGCCAAAGGCCAGATCGGCGCCTTTGAAGCGGCCCTAATGGGTACGCCGATGGTCAACCCCGAGCAGCCGCTGGAAATCCTGCGCACCCTGCATTCGTTCGACCCTTGCCTGGCCTGCTCGACCCACGTCATGAGCCCGGAAGGACAGGAAATGGCCAACGTCAAGGTGCGCTAGGTACCTCGCAAGCGTTCACTCAATTGGAGACATTCATGCAAGTCATATCACCCCGATTTATCCGTGCTGCCGCCGTGGCAGGTTTCGCTTTGACCGTCGGCGTTGCCCAGGCCCACACCGGGCACGGCACGGCAGGTATCAGCGAAGGTCTGGCACACCCGCTGGGCGCAGACCACCTGCTGGCCATGGTGGCAGTGGGCGTCTGGTCCGTCTCGGCCCTGCCTTCGGGCAATGCCTGGTGGGGCCCAGCCACCTTTCTGCTGTCGCTGGTCATCAGCGCTGCATTGGGGGCGGCGGGCCTGCACATGCCATTCCTTGAGCAAATGATTGCCTTGAGCGTGGTGCTGTTTGGCGCCATGCTGGTGATGACGCCCCACGGGCTGCCCGTGGGTTGGGGCCTGGGTCTGGTGGCACTGGCCGCCAGTCTGCACGGTCTTGCGCATGGTGCGGAAACGCCAGCCAGCGGGTTTGCGGCCTATGCACTGGGATTTGTTGCGACTACGGCAGCACTGCACTTTGGCGGCGTGGTTGCCGGTCTGGGTATCCGCCAGTACATGGCGCGCAAGGCTACCTTGGCTATGGCCGGTCTGGGCAGCCTGTGCAGTGGTGCCGGCATCTACCTGTTCAGCCAGCTCTGATACCCAACGCCATTGGACTCAATTTAGGCCCTTTTTCAAGGAAAACTTATGAACACCAGTGCCCAGACTGCGGTGGGAAAACTCCACGCAGCACTGCCGTCCGAAGAACGGGAGTTGGCTCACAGCCAGTCGATCAAGTCGGTGTATGTTTACGAGGCGCCGGTGCGGTTCTGGCACTGGGTCAATGCCCTGGCCATCACCGTGCTGTGCATCACCGGCTACTTCATCGGCGTACCCCTGCCCACCATGCCCGGTGAGGCCAGCGACCACTTCCTGATGGGTTATATCCGCTTTGCTCACTTTGCATCTGGCTACATCATGGCCATTGGATTGGTGGGGCGTTCGTATTGGGCCCTGGTGGGCAACCACCATGCGCGCGAGCTGTATTCAGTGCCTGTGACGCAGCGTGCCTACTGGCATGAAATGCTGGCCATGCTCAAGTGGTATGCCTTCATGGGCGCGCGGCCGGGCCCCTACATCGGACACAACCCGATGGCCCGTTTTGCCATGTTCTTTGTTTTCCTGTTCACGGCCGTGTTCATGGTCTTTACCGGGTTTGCCATGTATGGCGAAGGGACTCAGGCAGGCTCGTGGGCCAACACCCTGTTTGGCTGGGTCATCCCGCTGATGGGCCAGTCGCAGGACGTTCACACCTGGCATCGCATGGGGATGTGGCTGATCGTGACCTTCGTCATCGTGCATATCTACGCAGCCATCCGAGAAGACATCATGGGCCGCCAAAGCGTGGTCAGCACCATGATTTCCGGCTTTCGCACGTTCAAAGACTAAAGCCTGACTCCATGCGCGCCCAGACTGTGCTGCAACCCGCTGGTGTGCCAACCCGGCATCCGACCCATCCGGGCCGGTTTCTGGACCGGCACTATCTGCAACCCATGGCACTGTCGCAAACGCGCACAGCGCAACTGCTGGGCGTGTCGCGCCGGCGGGTCAATGAGCTGACCCAAGGCCACCGCGCCATGTCGGCCGACACAGCCATTCGTTGTGCTGTGGCGTTTGGCGTGCGTGCCGATTTCTGGCTGGCCTTGCAGGCCAACTGGGACAGCTTTCACGCCTGGCGCGCGTTGCGCCATCCCACCTCTCCCCTCTAACCCAGACGCAGCTTGCGTGACAGAAACATGAGCACTTGCACATCCGAAAACGCCTGTAACCCCACGGGTTACACCCCGAGCGACGAACACATCGTGGTGCTGGGCATTGGCAACGTACTCTGGGCCGATGAGGGCTTTGGCGTGCGCTGCGTCGAAACCCTGCAACGCGAATGGACCTTCGCGCCCCATGTGGATGTGATTGACGGCGGTACGCAGGGCCTGTACCTGATCGAAAACGTGCAATCGGCCACCAAGCTGCTGATTTTTGACGCCATCGACTACGGCCTGGAGCCCGGCACGCTCAAACTCATTGAAAACGACGATGTGCCGCGCTTCATGGGCGCCAAGAAAATGAGCTTGCACCAGACCGGCTTTCAGGAAGTGCTGTGCCTGGCCCAGTTCACCGGACACTACCCGGCACAGGTGCTGCTGATTGGCTGCCAGCCCGAGGAACTGGAAGACTTTGGCGGCAGCCTGCGCGAGATCGTGAAGCAGACCCTGCCCCAGGCGCTGGCCCTGGGCCTGGAGCGCTTGCGGGAGTGGGGTGCACAGCCGCAGCAACGCCCTGTGCCCCTGCCCGAAGATGCCACGCTGACTGGTGCCATGCTGACCCTGGAGCGCTACGAAGCCGAGCGCCCGAGTGTCGAACAGGCATGCCGCATTGGCGATGACCGCTTTATCCCCAAGGCGGTCTAGGATGAAACCCCCACGCTCATCACTTCGTGTATTCGCTGCCCCCCGAGGGGGCGCAGGCCTCCCTTCGGGCGGCCCGGCGGGAGCCTGATATGTGCATAGGCATTCCCATGCAGGTGCTGGCGGTTGAGCCGGGCTTTGCCCACGTGGCGGGCCGGGGCGAGACGCGGCGCGTAGGCACGCTGTTGGTCGGCGACTGCGTGGCAGGCCAGTGGTTGCTGGTGTTCCTGAACGATGCCCGCGAGGTGATTGATGCCGAGCGGGCCCGGGAGGTGAATGCCACGCTGGACCTGCTGCAGGCCGTCATCAGCACCGGCAACCTGCCAGAAGACAGCAGTGCAGGCTTTATCTTGCCGTCCGCCATGGACGCAGCCACGTTACAACGACTCACAGGCAACTGATTTTTGTCCTCTATTTTTTGGAGTTTTCATGCAAACAAGCACCGTCGAAGCCCCTTTTCTGTTGACCCAATTGATCACCAAACACCAGGCCCAGTGGGTTGACTTTAAAACCATAGACCCGTGGCTGGCCGAGCAACAAGGCGATCAGGTTCTGCTATTTGCCGGTGACCCGGTGCGCTTTCCCGAGGCGATGGATGTTGCCGTGGTGCTGCCCGAACTGCAGCGGGCCTGCGCCGGTGCCGGGCGGACATTTGGCATTGCCGTTGCAGTACCCGAATGCGCCGAAGAACTGGCCAAGAAGTTCGGCTCGCAGCGCTGGCCAACCCTGATGTTTTTTCGTGCCGGCCAGTATGTGACCACGGTGTCGGGCATGCATGACTGGGGTGACTACTTCACGCGCGTGTGTGAGGCGCTAAGTGCTCCGGCCAGCCGCGCGCCCACCATTGGCATTCCGGTGGTCAGCAGCACTGCCAATAGCAGCGCCAGTCACTGCCATTGATGCTTTTCTACCCCTTTTTGATTCCCTCTTAACCCTTATTGAGCGACTGCGAGACCCCCATGAATCCACTGCGCGAAATCCGGCCCTTTCCTGTTCCCGTCGTGTCCGCCCTGGGCCCGGGTGGCATGGTTGAAGATGAAACCCTGGACTACATCGCCATGCCGCAGGGGATGGCCATGTACCAGCCGCCCATCCTGCCCGAACCCGAAGACATCGCTGCGTGCGAGGGAGCGGTGCGCGTACTGCAGCAAGTGCTGGATGCCTTGCAACAAGTCGTTCAGGGTGGTGCACCGCAGCGCGAAACTGCGCGCGTCACACTGGCCGGGCTGACCGGTGCTGATGTGACGCTGATCAATCAGGTGCTGGGCGAGGGCGAAGTCAGCGCGCAGTTGTTGGCTGCGGACGGCCCGCCCACGCTGCAGATTCAGGAGTCCGTCTTCGCCGGTGTCTGGCGCGTACTGGGCACCAGCTCCGAAGGCCAGCCCGTGGACTACATTGAAGTGGGCGCCGTGCCTGAGGCCCTGCGCGAGGCGGCCAGCATCGATGGTGCCAGACCGGTAAGCGCTGCAATGCCGATTCCCCCCCAGGTCATGAACGTGCCCAGTGTGCTGGTGGAGCTGGAGGACCAGCGCAGCGTCTGGCGCGCGGGCGATGTAGCGCATGTGGTCAATCTGACCCTGCTGCCCCTGACGCCCGAGGACATTGGCTACTTGGACTACCGGCTGGGTACGGGCCGGGTGCTGATCCTGTCGCGCGGTTACGGCAACTGCCGCATCACCAACTGCTGCGTGCCCAACACCTGGCGCGTGGTGTACTACAACTCCATGGACACCGTTATTCTCAACTCGGTCGAGGTAACCGATATGCCCGATGTGGCCTGCGCTGCGCCCGAGGATCTGGCCGACTCCACCGAGCGCATTACCGAGGTGCTGAAATGGGTGCGCCAGGCCTGAGTTCAGGTACAGGAAAGGACAGACCATGAGCGGCATCAACGGACAGCAATTTGAAGGCAGCTACCTGGGCGACCGCACGCGCCTGCCACCCGAAGCCCGCCTGGAATGCAAGATCTGCTGGTGGGTGTATGACCCCAGCGAGGGCGATGCACAGTGGCAAATTGCCCCCGGCACGCCCTTTGCCGATCTGCCCGCCCACTGGCGCTGCCCACAGTGCGACGGTTCAGCCGATCAGTTTTTGGTTCTTTCATGAGCCACCGGGCCTTTGCCAAGGCGAATAGCACTGCAGTGCGCAGCACGGAGGTTTTCCTGTGAGTGCTTGGTCACATAGCCGCGTGCAGACGCTGGAGCAGGTGTTTGCACATATTGCCGCTACCCGCATGCGTGATGTTCCGGTGCAAAACCCCGCCCTGCGCGTGCAGGCTGTGGGCTTTGCGCCGCAGATCCATCCGCAAGGTGGCGAATACTTGCTGGGCATACTGGTAAGCCCCTGGTTCATGAACCTGGTGTGCCTGCCGCTTGTTTTGCCCGATGCTGGCGAGGCCGTTTTGGGTGTTGGCCAAAAAGCCAAACGACAGATCGGCAGTGACACCTTCGAATTTATCGGCGCACATGAAGACGGCGTGGGCGCCTTTGCCTGCTGCTCACTGTTTTCCCCCATGTTTGAATTTGCGGACCACGCGGCCGCGGTGGCCACCGCCTGCGAAGTGCTGAACCTGCTGCGCACTCCAGCACCGAAACCAGCTCCGGTGCTCGATGTAAAAGCAGAGGCTGTACCCAGCCGACGTGGTTTTTTGCTTGGACGTGGTGGCCCGCGCGCCGGAGCCAACGCATGAATTCCGCCCCGGTGCAAACCCCATCCACGACTCTGGCCGGGCACTACACATTGCGCCCTGGCGTGCGCGGCAGCGTGACGGGACATCGCCCGGCGCTGGGTGCCGGGCGGCTGGGCCGGTTGTTGCGCGGCCAGCAGTGCGAGGCCGTTGTGCGCACCCTGGGTAACGTATTCACCCTGTGCGCCCACGCCCACCGCCGCACCGCGCGCCTGGCCCTGCGCGCTTCCAACCCGCATGCAAGTTTTGTCCTGCCGGTGGAGTCGCCACTGTTGCTCAACCTGGAAACGGCGCGTGACCATCTGCGCAGCATGGCGCTGGACTGGCCGCAGCGCCAGAGCGCTGCCACGCAAAACGCACCGAGTCTGCTCTGGTTGCGTGATTGCCCGCTGTCGCTGGTATCCCCGCTGCAAACTTGCGCGCCACAAGACGCCCAGGCCACCCTTTCGCAGTTGCGCGAATGGCTGGAGAGCCGATTGGAGCGGCCGTTGCAGAACTGGCTGGCCGACCACCGTGACGCCGATGCATTCGCCCACTGGTGTCGCAGCTGTGCGCACGACCTGCCGCCTGCACGCTGCCTTGACAAGTGGAACCCTCTGGCACGCAGCTTGGCCCCACAAGCCCGTAGCCTGGACTTGCTTAATCCCAATACGGCCGTGCAGGCCATCCATTTGCAGGCCGTCGCACTGGCCATGGCAACGGACCCTAACTTTGTTCAACGCCCGCTGTGGCGAGATCAGTGCGCCGAGACTGGCGTCTGGACCCGCTTGCGCCACCAAGCAGAGTCCGGTCCGCGCACGCATACAGCCTGGTCCCGCCTGAGCGCGCGGTGGCTGGAACTGCTGGAGATTGCAGCTGCCCCTGAATCTGCCGTAGAAGAACACACTGACCTGCTCAGCTGCGGCGCATTGCCCCTGGGTGAAGGCCAAGCCATCGCTTGGTGCGAAATGGCGCGCGGGCTGCTGTTGCACTGGGTTCAACTGGACCCGCAGGGGCGCGTGGAGGACTACCGGGTGCTGGCGCCCACAGAATGGAACTTCCACCCCGACGGCGCACTGGCCCATGCTCTCGCGGCACTGCCAGAACAGGACACCATTTCCGCCTGGTGTCTGGCTGCGGCCTTCGACCCCTGCGTAGACTGCAGCGTCATGGGCACCGCACCCGAGGAGAACGTTCATGCATGAGCTCAGTCTGGCTGGCGGCATCCTCAAGGTGCTGGAGCAGACCCGTGCGCGCGATCCGTTTGAGCGCGTCACCCACCTGCGCCTGGAAGCCGGCGCCCTGTGTGGTGTTGAAATCTCGGCGTTGCGTTTTGCGCTGCAGGCCATTGCGCCCGACACCTGTCTGGCTGGTGCGCACATTGACATTGACGAACCTGCGGGTAGCGCCTGGTGCATGCCCTGCAGCCAAAGTGTTGCCATTCTTTCCCGGCTGGACCCCTGCCCCGTGTGCGGTGGCCACCAACTGCAACCCACCGGCGGCACCGAGCTGCGCGTGGTGGATATGCAAGTTGTCTAAACTTACCCTTGAACAACAAAGGAACATGCCATGTGCGTTGTCTGCGGCTGTAGCGATACCGGAACCAGCAAATCGGATTCAAGTCCCGAAGTTCACCCCACCACCGGCGATCTGCACTTCGGTGCGGGTGCTGCCCGGGTGTCCGTGCCTGGTCTGACCCAACAGCGCACCATCAAGATCGAAGAGGATGTGCTGGGTGCCAACAACACCGTTGCCACGCAAAACCGCGCGCACTTTGCCGCGCATGGCGTGCGTGCGCTGAACCTGGTTTCCAGCCCCGGATCGGGCAAGACCACGTTGCTGTGCGCCACCATCCACGCGCTGAAAGCCCACGCGCCCAACCTGGCCGTGGCGGTGATCGAGGGCGACCAGCAAACCAGTTTTGATGCCGACCGCATCCGTGCCACCGGCGCACCCGCCATCCAGGTCAACACCGGCAAGGGTTGCCACCTGGATGCGCCCATGGTCGCAAGCGCCTACGCGCAAATGCACAGCCACGAACACGAACACGACCATGGCCATTCACATGACGATGCGCATGACG
>Ga0209134_10000491_pt1 | contig 10461 bp, 6 predicted proteins | sample LauGreSp1BDMLBSN_2_FD_187566 | JGI IMG/M metagenome (GOLD analysis project Ga0209134, IMG submission 187566) | Freshwater lake microbial communities from Lake Michigan, USA - Sp13.BD.MLB.SN (SPAdes) (version 2) | ecosystem: Environmental > Aquatic > Freshwater > Lake | place: Lake Michigan, USA... | reverse complement strand
CAGGAGTAATTGGTATTACAGGAGCTACAGGAGTAGTAGGTGTAACAGGTCCTACAGGAGTAGTAGGTGTAACTGGTCCTACAGGAGTAGTAGGTGTAACAGGATCTACGGGAGTAGTAGGTGTAACAGGAGCTACAGGGGCTTCAGGAGTAGTAGGTGTAACAGGTCCTACAGGAGTAGTAGGTGTAACAGGTCCTACCGGAGTTACAGGTCCTACCGGAGTTACAGGAGTTACAGGTCCTACAGGTCCTACAGAATATGATACCATGAATGCAACATGGAATCTTTCAGGAGGAGGTACTGTAAGTTGGTCTGGATCAAGTGTAACATGGACAGCTCGAATTATAGCAATACCTGTAAATAAAGCATTTGCTTCGAGTGGATATTTTGATATTGGACCTGCATCATCATATTCTGTTCCAAGTTGGAATGCTCTTTATTATGTACCTGGTCGTGGTACATCAAATGGTTATAACGCGGGATATTTCATAACTAAAACGTATACAGATAATCAGATAGTTGCAGATAGATGGATATTTATTTGTGCAAACAATGGTGATAATAGTGTTCTGAAATGGAATCCTGGATTTATAAATATTCCTGCAGGAGGAACATATAATTCAAATACAGGTCTTACAAGTTGGACTATAGGACCTGCAGGAGCTACAGGTCCTCAAGGAAATGCAGGTACAAATGGAGCTGCAGGTACAAACGGAGCTGTAGGCGTTACAGGAGCTACAGGTCCTCAAGGAAATGCAGGTACAAACGGAGCTGCGGGTACAAATGGATCTGTAGGCGTTACAGGAGCTACAGGTCCTCAAGGAAATGCAGGTACAAACGGAGCTGCGGGTACAAATGGATCTGTAGGAGTAACAGGAGCTACAGGTTCTCAAGGAAATGCAGGTACAAACGGAGCTGCGGGTATAAATGGATCTGTAGGAGTAACAGGAGCTACAGGCCCTCAAGGAAATACAGGTACAAACGGAGCTGCGGGTATAAATGGATCTGTAGGAGTAACAGGAGCTACAGGTCCTCAAGGAAATGCAGGTACAAATGGAGCTGCGGGTATAAATGGATCTGTAGGAGTAACAGGAGCTACAGGTCCTCAAGGAAATGCAGGTACAAATGGAGCTGCTGGTATAAATGGATCTGTAGGTGTAACAGGAGCTACAGGTCCTCAAGGAAATGCAGGTACAAATGGAGCTGCGGGTACAAATGGATCTGTAGGCGTTACAGGAGCTACAGGTGCTCAAGGAACTACAGGAGCTACAGGACCAGGAGGAAATGTAACAGAAAACTTTATGCTAGCTTTAGGAAGTGACAATAGTGCTACTAGTTTTATGTCATCTTCAGATGGAATAACTTGGACAGGACGAGGCGGAAGTGCAGGTGAAATATTTGGCACGGTAGGTTATTGTGCTGTGTGGAATGGTACTTTTTGGGTGGCTGGTGGAAGTGGTGGAACACACAATTTTGCAACTTCATCTAATGGAATAAATTGGACTGGAAGAGGAAAGGTTATTAGTAGTAACGTATGGAGTATTGCATGGAATGGTAGTTATTGGGTAGCTGGTGGATATGGTTCACCAAATTCAATTGCAACATCAGTTGACGGTATAAATTGGGTTGGGCGAACAAATAACATGCTTTTTTCAAGAGGAGTAGGGTGGAATGGAAGTTTGTGGATATCTGTAGGAGATGGAGCAAATGATACTATTGAGACATCATCTGATGGAGTAACTTGGACTGGACGTGCAAAAACTATATTTACTAGTGCAGGTTATGGAGTTGCATGGAATGGTACTTTAACAGTTGTTGTGGGAAATGGAACAAATACAATTGGAACATCAACTAATGGTACAAGTTGGACTGCACGAACAAATACATTAACTATTGCAAGAGGAATAGCATGGAATGGTACTTTGTGGATGGCTGTAGGAAGTGGAACAACAGATAATATTACAACATCAACAGATGGATTAACTTGGAATGGTCGTGGAAAAACTAATGTCCCTACAGATTGCTATGGTATAGCATGGAATGGTAGTATGTGGATAGTTGTAGGAACTGGAACAATTGATACTGCAACATCACCTGATGGTATAACTTGGACTTCAGTAACAACTCCTCCATTGACTGCTGTATATGGAATTGCAGCTCGTCGTGTTTTGAATGTTTCGAGCAGTCCTGGTGCAACAGGATCTGGAGGATCAGGCGGAAGTTCAACATTAACTACAAGCAACTTATCAGGAACAAGTATTACACTTACAACTTCTAACTATGCAACTTATTTTTATATAACTAATAGTAGATTTAGTGCAATTACAATGGTTGCAAATACAGCAGATTCGGGTAATTACTTTGTATTCAATAATAATACAGGAACATATTTGAGTATTACTATGTCGTATACAGGTGGAGGAACGGGTGGTCCTTCAACTGTAACTATTCCACCATCTAATACAATAACATTTATAAATGTGGCAGGTGCCTTTATTTTATTTTAATCTTAATCTGTAATGAGTAAAACAAGGTCAAAAACTATATTTGGTTTTGACCCACGTAGTATACCTGGTTGTCAGTTATGGTTAGACGCATCGGATATGAGTACAACTTCAAACATTTCAACGTCGTGGCTGGATAAAAGTGGTTATAATCGTAATGCAATTGGAAGTGGAAGTCCCAGCATAAATACTACAGCAATCAATGGTTACCCAGCAGTAAATTTTAACGGTAGTTCATATTTTACAGGTGCAATTACAAATACAGCCGCAACTCTGTCAGTTTTTTTTGTTGCAATCGAGACTTCTGGAATTCCAGCAGGTGCCGGGATTGTTGGATTCGGGCGATCTGGATATGCTGACTGGAACGATATTGGATCCATGATTATCGGAAACAATAACGGGACATCACTAATGTCTATTACGCGAGACGGAGTAAACTACCAGAGCTTTAGTCCAGTCTTCGGGATTCCATTTCTGTTTTCAATGGTTCTTGATGGAACTAAACAAAATGCGTTCTTAGATGGAAGCATTCTAACACCGTCCAATAACTCGGCTACAGGTGCTTTTGCATATACCAACTATGCCATTGGCACTCGTGCAGGAAATACAGGAAACAACATTATGAGAGGATTTATTGGTGAAGTTATTATATACTCTGGTGGACTAAGCAAACAAGACCGCTACCAAACTGAAGGCTATCTTACATGGAAGTGGGGAATGAATACACAAATACCAATTGTACATCCTCATTATTCTTTAAAACCATTTATACGTCAATTTTCACCACTTGATGTTGATGGATGTAAATTTTGGTTAGATGGTGCTGATACTTCAAGTATGACATTAAGTGGAACAAATGTTATAGCGTGGAATGATAAGATTCAAAATATAGCTCTTAATGTTTTAAATAGTGGACAATATCCAGTTTTCCAAGAAAAGAATGGATTATATTTCAATAATCCTTCAAGTAATATGAGTCCATCGTCACAAGGATTATTTAGTACTACACAATGGATTTTACCAACACAAAAATTCACATTTTTTTGTGCATCTTATCCTATTAGTTCTGATGGATATAGAAATTCTTGCTTTTTTGGTACTGATTCATATACAACACCTCCAAATGTTATTATGTCAATTGAAATGGGAACTTCAAATAATTTAATTTTAATGGACTATAATGGTTCAAATTGGGGACAAAATATTACTGCAACACCAAATGCAACGATGCAACGTCGTGTCGATGCACTTGTATCTACTCCTGGAGCAACAAGTGGATGGAATTTTACAAATGGAATAGAAGGTTCATATTCAACAACAAATTCATATACAAGTACTCAAACAAATTATCCTATTAATGTATCATATGTAGGTGCATATACACCATCTGTACAAGGACATCGTAATTTTAATGGTTCAATTTATGAAATTATAATTTATTCGACTGCATTATCAGCTGAAGATAGACAACGAGTTGAAGGTTATCTTGCAAATAAATGGAATTTTAAGACAAATTTAAATTCTATTCATCCATTTTATAAAATTCCACCTTCTTCAGTAGTTCCATTTTTACCCATTAATATTTCAGGACTTCTATTGTGGTTAGATGTAGCAGATAGTTCGAGTATGACATTTAGTTCAGGAACTAATATTAGTGTTTGGAACGATAAAAGTGGCAATGGGAATAATGCGACTGCAGCTGGAACAGTTCCAACTTTTTCAAATAATGCCGTTAATTTTGGAGGTGCTGGATATTTCACTACAGCAGTCAGTGCGGCATTGTCGAATGAGTCGGTGTTTTTTGTTGCAAAATATTCATCTAGTGGAAATGGAACACAGGGAATTTTGGGGCAAACTACAAATGGCGGTCGTTTTATCGGAGGTTATCCTGGAACATCTTCTATAATAGCCAGTAGCTATAATCTTGCATTTGGATCAGTTGGTCCTAATAATGGAGCACCAACAAATACAACGTTTCTTGGTGAAGCGATCACAACGGATGGTTCTCAAATTGTCTATACAAATGGTGGCAATTCAGGAACCATTGTCTCTCTCCCTTATACTGCTGGAGCAATGACAGTTCTTGGTACTGGATTTAATGCAGGCTCACCAAATTCTTCTCAATTTTTGTTAGGATCTATGAATGAAGTTCTTATCTTCAATACTCCCCTAACAATAGATCAACGTCAACAAATTGAGGGATATCTTGCTTGGAAATGGGGAATAAATAATTTATTACCATCGACTCATTTTTATTATAAATTTGCACCATCTGTAAAAATACCTATTCCTATTGTACCTTCTGGTGGAGTTGGGACTATTTTAAATTTTACTTATACAGGCAGTGATCAAACATGGACATGTCCTTCAGGTACTAGTAGTATTCGTGTTAGTATTAATGGAGCAGGTGGAGGTAATGGATATGGTTCTATAGGTGGTTCAGGTGGACTGGTTGAAGGATCGCTTGCAGTTACAAGTGGTAATGTATATACAATAATTGTTGGACAAGGTGGAGCAACAGGAGGCAATACTACATATGGAGGTGGTGGATATTCTGGTGCTTATGGTTATGGTAGTCAAGGAGGTGGACGTTCTGCTATTGCATATGGTGTAGATGATTTGGTAACAGCTGGAGCTGGTGGAGGAAGTGCTTATTATGCTAATGGAGGAGTTGGTGGTGGAATTGACGGTGGCATAGGATATGGAAATGGATTTAGCAATTCAACAGGTGGAACTCAGTATTCAGGCGGAATAGGTTCGACATCATATGGAGCATACTATTATGATGGAACAAATGGTGGTAAATATTATGGTGGAAATGGTGGATGGTATTATGGATCTGGTGGTGGAGGTGGATGGTATGGAGGTGGGGGTGGAGGATATTATGCTCAACCAGGAGCAGGTGGATCATCGTATGTTGGAAATTTATATGGTTCAGTTGTGGATGTGCAAAGTGCTGGATCTGGAGCAGGACTAAATGGTAGTGTTTCAATTACTTTATTGTAATTGTTAATACAAGCGATGATACATTATCTGATACAATTGTAAAACTATGATTTATGAATTGTTTTCGTAGTTCAACAAAATATAAATCGATTGAAGTTCCTAAACAATATTCTACATATTCAGAAAATGATCTAACTTTATTATCAACGCAATTAGTTGGTGGTATAATATTAATATTTCGTGTACAATTTTGAGTATTTGATTTTACATTAATAAAATCAGCTATTGTTTTACGATCAATAGCTTCTTTTGACAAAATATCTGCATGTTGTGTCATAAGAAGTTGAAGTTCTTCAAGATTTGGAGTAATAGAAGGTGTAAATGGGCTTAATGTATTATGAGGAGGAATAGCAGTTGGACATTTTTTTAAAATATCAAAAAGTGAAGTCATTGTTTAATTCTTTGTTACATGAATTCTTAAAGTATTTCCCGCGAATGAATATGAAAATGTCATTCCATCAACAAGTGCTTGAATTTTAGGTAATAAATTTCCTAATGTTATACCTAAACAATATTGAAAATAATCTGGAATTGATCTTAATATACCATCTGAACAAATAGCTGGAGGAATTAGTGTAAATTCTTGTATAATATAATTTGCTGTAAATCCTGCAGCAGCCCATTTGAAAAGAGGATCACGTAATGTTCCTCTGCTTTGTGTTAACAATGTTGATATAGTTGTCTTATCATTTGCTTCTTGAGCAAGAATAGCACCATGACTTAATATAAGTTCATCCATAGTTGTTATAACGGGTTCGATTATGCCCGATTTCATAGGAGCTATGAATGGAACAGAATCAGTTGCCATTTATAATTAATCAAAATAAAACAATGATTAAATCTTACACATTCAAATCTATAAAGAATATAACAGAATGCCTGGTGGACTCATGCAGCTCGTGGGCAAGGGTGCCCAAGATCAATTAATTTTGGGAAATCCTTCATTTACACATTTTAGGTCCATGTATAAGCGTCATACTGATTTTGCTATGGAGCATTTTAGATTATACTTTAAGACGACCAATATTTCCCTTCCGCAAACAGGGAACCTAAAATTACAAGTAAAGGTTGAACGGTATGCTCAACTTTTGCATGATTGTTATTTAAGTATAACCCTTCCTGATATATTCTCATCTGTTAGTCAGTTATCAGGAACCCACCCAAACGTGAATTCATCCTCGAATGCAATCGGATATGAATATGCTTGGATTCGTAACATTGGATATAATATGATTCGTCAAGTAAGTGTTACTATAAACGGTCAGCCTATTGTAACTCATACAGGTGAATGGATGAAGTTATATTCAGAGCTGAAATTTGATGCAAACAAGAAGGCAGTTTTGAATCAGATGATGGGAAACATTCCTGAACTATATGATCCTGCAAATGCATTTCATCGAATCAATCAATATCCTCATTCAATTTCATCATCATCACAGTTAGGTGCGGCATCCATTCCTGGACGAACGCTTTTGATTCCTCTTCATTTTTGGTTTTGTGAATCAATTGGTTCAGCATTACCACTCGTTGCATTACAGCAGGCTGAAGTCAGCATTATTGTTGAATTGAATAATATGTATAGTTTGTTTACAGTTCGTGATGTTCGTGAGAATTCATCTACATTTGGTCAACGAATTGCTCCTGATATTAGTTCAAATGCTTTTACGATGACAAACTTTTTATCTCCTCCAACTCATTCGCTTACTCCGAAACCTGTAAATGCTGATGTTATAACATGGAATCTGAATCCTTACATTGAAGCAAATTATATTTGGATAAGTGATGCTGAATTAATTCACATTTCTTCAACGGATCATTCCTTTATTATTCGTCAAGTTGACGTGATTGAGCGAACAGGTCAGTATGGTCCCAGCAATGATTTAGAATTAGCAATGAGAAACTTATGTACTCGTGTTGTTTGGGTAGCCCAGCGAGATGATCGTCCTGTAGTGAATGATTATGATAATTATACTAATTGGCCTGATGCATACAATCCTCCACTTTTACTTGATGCATCCTATTCTGATTCTGGTGGTGGACAACCCATAAATGTTACACAAAAAGATATTGTAATTGAAGCCAATATTATTCTGGATGGCAAAGATAGAATTAATACGAAGCAAACTGAATATTTTTCAAACTTGCAGAACTATCGTCATCACAGTGGAAAAACAAATACAGAAATATACGGAATATATTCATATTCTTTTGCTTTAGATCACACCGATCAACCATCAGGTCACATTAATGGGTCTATGTTTAACAAGACGATGTTACGAGCAACGTACGTCCAACCACCTTTGCTTCCAGTTCCTGTAACGTCTACAACTGTTTGTATTTTGAAATCAACTGCAGGTAGTGTAAACCCTACAATTATTCGAAATCCAAATGTTGTGAACCCTCAAACTGGAAAACCATTATATTCCCGAGATGAACTGCTAACAGTGGTTACGAAGTCAAACGCCCAGACACTACAGTATGCATTTACTGTTCGAGCATATGTTGAATCTTATAACTTTCTGCGAGTTCTTGGAGGCGTAGCAAATGTCGTATTCTCTTCATAATAAGAGGATGAGCACTGGAATTACAGTTTTAAATGCTTCATATGGAGCTGGTGCAACAGTTGAAGATGTAACATCACAGGTAACATCTCACATTAAAGATGGGAAGCTTAATTTGCCTGTATCTTTGAGTTCTTTGAACATTACGGATCCAGCTCCTGGTCAACCCAAGCAGTTAACAGTGTCATACACGATTAACAATGGTTCAACAAATAGCAAAATAGTTTCAGATGGAAGTACATTAAGTATTGATGCTCCTCCTCAAACAGTTGCTAGTGGTTTGACCATAACGAAGGCCGAATATGGTTATTCAGGAAATTATACAGATGTAACTGATGCGATTCAAAGTTATGTAAGTGATGGTTCAATTAGTTTAACAGTAAGTCCATCATCTGCTGGTATTCCTGATCCGAACCCAAATAAGAAGAAGAATTTGAAAGTTGTGTATACACTCAATGGTTCCAAGAATTCTGAAACGATTGATGATGGTAGTAAGTTTGTATTATCTGCTCCTCCATTAGATGCTCCAGGAACAAAAACTCCAAAGCAAAAATTATTATCTGGTGCATTTTCTATCACAAGTAGTATTGGATATTTCATAACCTTATTTACATTATTATTGAATCTTTTTGCATGTGTTCGTATTTCATTGAATTGGTTTAATACAATTGTTCCTGGAGTTGTAATTGGTATTTTTCCATATTCATTTTTCTGGGCTGTTCTGCCAACTTTATTTTTTAGACGATGTGTGTTTAGTATGAATGCATTAACAGACGCAGTAAAAAATCCTATCGGTGGATTATATTTACAATACGTTTAACAAATATATTTAATGAACATGAATTAAAGTAATTGTTTCCATAAAGATATGCATTTCATAGTTATCATCATCTAGAAGGGCAAGCGCCCATGTCTTCCACTCATCTTCTTTCAGACCAACTTCACGAAAGATTTCTGCTGCTTTATACATTCGCTCAGTAAGGTCTTCAATTTCCATAAGAGGTGGAAGCAACCTTCCCAACTGGTCAGTCATTGATTCCTTAATTACAATTGTATCCAAATATCCAGATAGAATGTTTGTAAGTCTGCTTAAGTTTCCTTGCGCACACATACCAATATTATCTTGCATTTCAGCTTTAAGAATCTTTTTTAGATCATTCTTATCTGGCGAAGCCTTAATATATTGCCATACACCATCAAGAACTTTTCCATAGATTCCACCAGGAAAGTTATAAATAGATTCATCAGAACAATACCTTGCTACCATTTGCCATGCGGCGCTAGGTGATAGCTCACATTCTGAAATAATTTCGGACATTGTCATTGAAGTTTTAATCATATTCCAACGATACTCTTCAGGAACTGCAATTTTTAATACTTCATTAATCGATTTTATAGTGTTATCTACAGCAAGTGATGTATGGATATTCTGCCTATCATTTGCGAATCCTGCCAATCCTTCCCGAATTGCTACAGGTGGTCGTTCGCGAATAATATCATTTTGTTCTTCAACAAGAATACCATTACGAAAATGATTATTAAGCCGTTCATTTCGTTGTTGTCTCCAACGCGCTTCCTGTTCTCTCATTGCGACTTCTCTTGCTCGAACCTCCGCTAGTCGTCTAGCATCCTGAACTGCATCGGGATTAATTCCTGTCCTTTCAATTTCTGCAAGATGACGATTTTTAATAGTACGGGAACCATTCCGTTGTTCTACTCCCAAACGACGTTCACGTTCAGCCTGATTGCCCATCAATGCGAAGTAAACATCAGGATTAGCTATGTATGGATTAGGTCCCAATGCAAGAAGTTCAGCCTTGAAAATACCTTTTAGAACCTTACGTTTATTTTTATAAATATATTCATGCTCGTTTAGTTCAGTAAAGTTATGACCATTATATTCCCGAGTATTATGATGCATATTGCATCGATGATTCTCAACACATTTACGAGTACATTTTAGGCCATCGCCTGACTTAATAGCTACACATCGTTCTGCCATCTTATCATTTGTTTGATTTATTCTTTTTTCTTTAAAAACATTCCGTTTTCAATTTTTTCACTTTTCGCATAAGTCATTCAACTTTTGAAAAAATAAATTTCAAAAAAGTTTTGACATATGACAAATTTTCTCGTTTTCATAAAATTCAGCCAAGATATTTTGCTATAATTAAACAAACCATGCCTTATAAGTTGCGGAAAAGCCCTGGAAGGGAACTGTATTGGGTAGTTACGATCTCAACTGGTAAAAAGCATTCTATAGAACCTATTGAGAAGAGTAAAGCATTAGCACAGAAGCGTGTCCTTGAAATGAAGCATGTATAGTTTGTATTTCAAAAAAATAAATTTCAAGTTTGAATTGACATTTTTATACCAAATTATTTTGCAAT
>Ga0209134_10000490_pt1 | contig 10477 bp, 11 predicted proteins | sample LauGreSp1BDMLBSN_2_FD_187566 | JGI IMG/M metagenome (GOLD analysis project Ga0209134, IMG submission 187566) | Freshwater lake microbial communities from Lake Michigan, USA - Sp13.BD.MLB.SN (SPAdes) (version 2) | ecosystem: Environmental > Aquatic > Freshwater > Lake | place: Lake Michigan, USA... | reverse complement strand
CGATTCCATGGTTGAAGCCATCCCTGCGATGGTGGAGTTTCTGCGCCAGAATCTTTCCCGATGACCAGCCCGCTTACGCTTTCCTTTGGCAGTGACCATGGCGGACTCGCCTTGCGACGCGGCCTGAGCGAAGCCCTGAAGGCCAAGGGTTACGCCATCCTCGATCGCGGTACCCAGACCGAGGCCTCTTGCGACTATCCGGACTACGCCCATGCCGTGGCCGCCGATGTCGTCGGTGGTAGTGCAAAGTTCGGTATCCTCGTCTGCACGACCGGCATTGGCATCTCCATCGCTGCTAATAAGGTGCGCGGCATTCGGGCCGCCCTCGTGCAGAGCGCCGACGCCGCTGGCCAGAGCCGTCGCCATAACGACGCCAATGTCCTTTGTTTTGGGGCCAAATACGTCGACCTCCCGACCGCCTTGGCGTGCGTCGAGGCCTTCCTAGCCGCCGAATTCGAAGCCGGCCGGCATACCCGCCGCGTGGATAAGCTGGAGTCCTGTGGATAACCCCGCCGATTTGCCGTTGCCACAATTCCTCGCACGATTTGCCCTTTCCCTCTTCCAACTATGACCGCCATTCGCCGCATCCCTCTCGCCCAGCTCGATCCGGAAATCGACCGCCTGATTAAGGCTGAGCTCAAGCGCCAGCAGACGCACATCGAGCTGATTGCTTCCGAGAACTTCACGCTTCCGGCCATCATGGAAGCCCAGGGTAGCATCCTCACGAACAAGTATGCCGAAGGTTATCCCGGCAAGCGCTGGTACGGCGGCTGCGAGAACGTCGACCAGATCGAACAGCTGGCCATCGACCGCGCCAAGGCCCTCTTCGGCGCCGACCATGCCAACGTCCAGCCGCACTCTGGCAGCCAGGCCAATGCTGCCGTGTATTTCGCGAGCATCAAGCCCGGTGACAAAATCCTGACCATGAACCTGTCGCATGGAGGCCACCTCACGCACGGCAACTCCGCAAACTTCTCCGGCAAGCTCTACACCGTCGTCCACTACGGTGTGGGTGCTGACGGCCGCATCAACTACGACGAAGTCGAGGAGATGGCCAAGCGCGAGAAGCCCAAGATGATCACCGTCGGCGCGTCCGCGTACGCCCGCGAGATCGACTTCGCCCGCTTCGGCAAGATTGCCAAGGAGAATGGCGCGCTGCTGCTCGCTGACATCGCGCACATCGCCGGCCTCGTCGCCGCGGGCGTGCACCCGTCGCCCGTTCCTTACGCCGACTTCGTCACCACCACCACGCACAAGACCCTTCGCGGCCCGCGCGGCGGCCTGATTCTCTGTAAGGCCGAGCATGCCAAGGCCATCGACTCCTCCGTCTTCCCCGGCGCCCAGGGCGGCCCTCTCGAGCACGTCATTGCCGCCAAGGCCATCTGCTTCGCGCAGTGCGCCACTCCCGAGTTCAAGGAATACGCCCAGCAGGTCGTCGCCAATTCCCGCGCCCTCGCCGACGAGCTCGTGAAGCTGGGCTTCGGCCTGATCAGCGGCGGCACCGACAATCACCTCAGCCTGCTCGATCTCCGCAAGAGCCACCCGAACGTCACCGGCAAGGAAGCCCAGCTCGCGTTGGACGCCGCCCATATCACCACGAATAAGAACACCGTGCCGGACGAGACCCGCAGTCCCTTCCAGGCCAGCGGTATCCGCGTCGGCACCCCGGCCGTGACTTCCCGCGGCATGAAGGAGGCCGAAATGAAGGAAATCGCCAAGGCCATCGCCATCGTGCTGTCCGACCCCCAGAATCCGGCCAAGATCGCCGAGGCCCAGGGCATCGTCGGGTCCCTGACCAGCCGCTTTCCCCTTCCTTATTAAGCATATAAGTTTTCCTTTTCGGCTTTCCAAAACACCATTTATACCCTATTTTCATTTATACCCCGCTAAATCTATGAACACCTCCACCCGTAACCGTAAGGGCTTTACGCTCATCGAACTCCTGACGGTGATCGCGATCATCGGCATCCTCGCCGCCGTCCTCTTCCCCGGCGTCCAGGGCGTCATGAAGAAGGCCAAGCAGTCCGCCGCTTCGACCAAGCTGCGTAACATCGCCCAGTCTTACATCACCTACAATAACGGCACCAAGATGATCAAGCAGGCCGCCTGGAGCACCACCACGGCCCCGACCTCCGCCGCCACCATCTCTGATTACGGCGCGGTCCTCGCCCTCAATGCCGGCCTTAACAACGCCTCTATCTGGTACGTCGACGCCGACCCGGCCAACGACACGGCGACCTTCCCGAATCAGGTGCTGACCGGTGCCGCTGGTGCCGAGCAGGTCGACGCTGGCTTCAAAACCCCGAGCGCTACGAGCGGCTATCAGTCTTGGACCACCTACGTTCCGTCCCTGAAGAACATCAACGAACAGACGCCTCTCCTCTGGTCCCGTGGTTTGTCCGCTGCCGGCAAGTGGGATGCTACCAATGGCGTCTGGGGCGCGGAAGGCGGTCACATCGCCTTCGGCGACTCGCACATCGATTGGCGCGCAGACACTGTCGATGCGGCCAACCAGTTCAACTCGAAGGTCAGCCCTGGCACCAGCACTCCTGATTGGTCGAAGGCCGTCAGCTCGAGCCCCGTTACCGAACTGAAGTCCAAGTAAGCCCTCGCGGCTTCTCTCCAAAAGCCCCGCAACGCGGGGCTTTTTTGTTGGTTTAAGCTTTAAAAAAGGCGACACGAATTGGGAGGGTCAGGGCTTGCGTGCCTGAGGGATTCTCTTAATTCTACTGATACCTTCACCCCATGAAAGTCCCCACCCCTTCCCGCCGCGGTTTTACGCTCATCGAACTCCTGACGGTAATCGCGATCATCGGCATCCTCGCCGCCGTCCTCTTCCCTGGCGTCCAAGGCGTCATGAAGAAGGCCAAGCAGTCCGCCGCTTCGACCAAGCTGCGTAACATCGCCCAGTCCTACATCACCTACAATAACGGTACCAAGATGATCAAGCAGGCCGCTTGGAGCACCACCACCGCCCCGACCTCCGCTGCCACCATCGCTGATTACGGTGCGGTCCTCGCCCTCAATGCCGGCCTTAACAACGCCTCCATCTGGTACGTCGACGCCGACCCGGCCAACGACACGGCGACCTTCCCGAATCAGGTGCTGACCGGTGCCGCAGGGGCTGAGCAGGTTGACGCCCGCTTCAAGGCTCCGAGCGCTATCAATGGCTTCCAGTCTTGGACCACCTACGTGCCGTCCCTTAAGAATATCAACGAACAGACGCCGCTCCTCTGGTCCCGTGGTTTGTCCGCTGCCGGTAAGTGGGATGCTGCTAACGGCGTCTGGGGCGCGGAAGGCGGTCACATCGCCTTCGGCGACTCGCACATCGATTGGCGCGCCGACACTGTCGATGCGGCCAACCAGTTCAACTCGAAGGTCACCCCTGGTACCAGCACTCCTGATTGGTCGAAGGCCGTCAGCTCGAGCCCCGTTACCGAACTGAAGTCCAAGTAAGACCTCGCGGCTTCTCTCCGAAAAGCCCCGCCTCGCGGGGCTTTTTTGTTTCCGTCCGTTCCCCGTCTGCCACCTTCACCTCCGCATGACGACCTTCCGCGCATGGCTAGACGCAACTCGCCCCAAGACCTTGGTGGCGGCCGTCGCGCCTATCGCGCTCGGCGGGGCGGTATTCTCGGCCTATGGTAAGACAGGACTTTCGGGGAATGGCTTTGCGTGGGTCTTGCTGGCCAGCTGCCTCGGCTTCGCGCTCTGCGTGCAGGTCGCTTGTAACTTCGCCAACGACCTCGGTGATTCGCTGCGCGGAGCGGATACCGCCGAGCGCGTCGGCCCGCGGCGTGCCGTCTCGGCCGGCGACATCACGCCCGACGCCATGCGTCGCGGGATCTGGATCGCGTGCGCGCTCGCCTTGGTGCTAGGCGCGCCTGTGGCCTTGCTCAATCCGTGGCTGCTGTTGGCCGGACTCCTGGCGATCACGTGCGCGCTCGCTTATACGCTCGGTCCTTTTCCGCTGGCTTATCGCGGTCTCGGCGACGTCTTCGTCGTCACCTGCTTCGGCGTCCAAGCCGCCACGCTGACCGTTTGGGCGGTCAGTATGGCATGGAAGGCTTCCGTCATGCCTTGGGCGCCCGCGCTGCTCGCGGGTCTCGGGCTCGGCCTGCTCGCGGACAACATCCTCGTCGCGAACAACGCGCGCGACTACGAGACCGACCTCGCCGTCGGTAAGCGCACCACCGTAGTCCGTTTCGGCCGCGGCTTCGCGCGCAACCTCCATGGCTTCAACTCGATCTTCGGCCTGGCTTGCCTCGGGCATGTCTTCGGCTGGGCTCCCATGGTCTTGCTGCCGCTGGCTCTCTGGCAGCACCTTGCCTTCCGTAAGGCCTCCCAGCCGGCCGATTTCCTGCCGTTTCTCGGTCGTGCCGCCGTGCTGATGCTCCTAGCGACGATCCTGTGCGTAACTGCCACTTGCCTCGGGTGGGTGCCGGCTGACAGCCTGTGGATGCGATGAGCCAGCCCAAGTCCCTCGCTGAACAGCTCGAAGCCCTCGTCAACGGGGGTTCTCGTCCGTCGTGGGACGAGTACTTCATGGCCACCGCCGTGCTCGTCAGCTCCCGTTCCAGCTGCGAGCGCCTGCATGTCGGTTGCATCATCGTCTCGACCGGTAAGCACCCGAACCGCCTCGTCGCCGCTGGTTACAACGGCTTCCTGCCGGGCGCGCCGCATGATTCGCATATCCGCGACGGCCATGAGCTCGCGACCGTGCATGCCGAGCAGAACGCCGTAGCCGATGCCGCCAAGCGCGGCGTCTCGCTGCAGGGCACAATCTGCTACGTCACTCATTTCCCGTGCGTGAACTGCGCCAAGATCCTCGCCGCCGCCGGCATCACCGAGGTGCGCTACCGTCACGACTATAAGAACGACCCGCTGGTCGCCGAGATGTTCGGCCAGGCTGGCGTACTGGTCACGCGACTCGAACGCTAATGGCCCGCGCTCCGCAGACCTTGGCGGGGCAATTGCTGGTCTCGCACCCGCAACTGCGCGACGATCATTTCCGCGAGACCGTCGTGCTGTTGCATACCCATGACGCCGCGCAGGGTGCGCTCGGCGTCATCGTTAACCGCCCGCTCGGTCGGGTGCTCGGTCAGATTGAATCCACGGCGGAACTAAAGCCGCTCGATGACGTGCCGCTCTTCGAAGGCGGCCCGGTCGCGACCAATCGCCTCGCGTTTGGTGGCTGGTTCTTTCCGGCGCAAGGTGAGCCTGAGGTGCGTTTTGGATTAGATCAGGAAGAGGCCGCGCAGTTAGCCAAAGATGGCCGTTTCCGGCTTTCCGCCTACATCGGCTATGCCGGCTGGTCGCCTGGCCAGTTGGAGAAAGAGCTCAAGATGAACGCCTGGGTCGTGTGTCCGTTCGATGCGCTCTGTGTCGATTTTGAAGGCGTGGAACTTTGGAAGAAACTCCTCGAGCGCCATCGGCCGGATCTGCGGCTCGAAGCGGATTCACCGGAGAATCCGGGGCTGAACTGAGCCGAGCGGCGCTGCGCGCCGCGGGGATCGGCTGGCATGGGGGAACTGCTGCGAAACAATTCCCTCCCGGGTAGGGACAGCACCAAGTGCTGTCCTGACGTCAGCGCGTGGTCGAGAGCAGGACCTCGAGGTTCTGCGTGAGCAGTTCACCCGGGGTGCGGCCATCCGCGCCGAGCATCTTCCGTTGGATCAGGCGGGTGCGCTGAGTCTGATCAATCTCCAGGAGGCGCCAGCGGCCGGCCGGTAACTGAGGGCTGTTGGCGTCGAGGGCCGTCCAGCGGAGCGGCATGCCTTGCCAAGAGAATTCGACATACCAGCCCGCGGCACGCGAGAGGTCTCCGCGCGCGAGCACTGGGTAGCGATGCACAAAGTCAGGTAATTGATTCGTGCGCAGGCCGACTGTGAGGGCAGTGGGCTGACTGCGGAGGGCGGCGAGGACATCGACCTTCGGTTGGCCGAGGATCAGCATCGGGTCCATGCCGATAAGGTTCTGGCCGTTGTAGAGTCCGTGGAGGTTGGGGCTCTGTTTATTCTCAGGCTGAGCGGCGTACCAGCGGTTGAAGCCGGTCGAGAGGATGAGGCCGACTTCGAAGTGCAGGTGGGAGCGGTCCTTTGTGATCGGGCTGGCGCCGGCAGAAGTGTGACCCATCAGGCCGATGGCGGTTCCGCGGCGCACGGGCTGGGCGGGCTTGAGGCTCGGGGCGATTTTCGCGAGGTGGGCGTACAGCGTATAGACGGGAATTTCCGCGGCGGCATGGTGGAGCACGACATACCGGCCGTATGGGCCGTTTACGTTTGTATTTAGGTAGGCGACCTGGCCGTCCATGGCCGCCAGCACGAGGTCAAGCGGTTCGCCGTCAGCGTTGCTCTTCGCTGGGCGGATATCGATGCCCTCGTGGAAGCGCTTGCCGTCCTCGCGGACCATGCCGAAAAGGGCCGACTCCGTCTTGCCCGAGATCGTCGGTTGCAGGTAGTCCTGCGGGGTGCGGAAATCCGACCGTTCCATCGTGGTCGGCCAGACGATGTCCGTCGCGACCAGCGGGAGCGCCGTGAGGCAGAGGAAAAGGAGGGCGAGGCTGCTCCGCAGGCTCACTTGCGTTCGGCTTCCTTGAGCTTGCGAATCTTCAGCGCCGAGATGTTTAAGCGCTTGCTGATATCCACGACCGCCTGCGTGTTCGAAAGGCCCTTCTTCTCGACGTGGAACATCAGGTTCCCGTCGGTGATTTGCTGGTCAATCGGCATGATGCCGACGGCGGCATCGTTGATGACGAGGACGAAATGGCGGCCGATGGCTTCCTTGGTGTAGTTCATCACATCAACGGCAGCCTTGCGGTCGAGTTGGACGAGGAGGAACTCTTGGCGCAGGTCAGGTTCGCCGCTGGTGATAGCCTCGGTGTTCAGAATCTCTTCGGCTGGTACGAGCGGGCGGGTCATCACCGTGATGGTGATCTGGCTGACCGGTAGACGGACTTCCTGCCTCATCGAGCCGCCCGAGGTGGGCGAGGCTTCCATGAAGATGGAGGCAATCTCGTCGGGAATATCGTTATTCTTGCAACCGGCGAGAAGCAGGGCGCTGAGGGCGACGGCAAGGCGGAAGGGGGTCATGGAAAGGTCAGCCAACGAGCAGGTCGAGCGAGGTGCCGACCTGCAGGATGTGGGCGGGCTGGAGGTCCAGCACTGGGACGAGGTAGGTCTGCTTGCTGGCGGCGTGGAGGTAAGTCATCAGCCCTTGGTCGGCGACGCCGACCTGCTTGATGATGCGCTTACGCTCCAGGAGCATGGCGAGGATGTGCTTGAGCACGCCTTTGTCGCCGGACGGATCGGCGTCGTCTTCGTAGAGGGAAAGGAAGAACTCTTCGCGGGAAGCGAGGAGCTGGGCGCGATGGGCCTGTTCTTCTTCGCCGCGTTCCTTGACCTCGCGGGTCCAGCGGCCGAGGAGAATACCTTCGGGTTTGAACGAGGTCGCTTGATCGCGAAGCACGTCGCAGCGCTCGATGTTGCCGCCGACGGGCTTGTACACGACGCACGTCACGAGATCGCCGACGTGGAGTTCCTTGCCGGAAGCGGCACAGATGCGCGCGATAGGTTTAACCTGCCAGTCCATGACCGTTAAGAGAAGTCGGGCGGGGCGGGGCGGGCAACCCCATTCAAGATGGTTTACACCTGACTTATTGGTCGGCCGGGGCAGTCTGGCCGCCATGTCCGATACCCCTGCCGCCGGCGTCGCCTTGCTCGTCGTGGACGTCCAGCCGACCTTCCTGAAGGCCATGCAGGACGGTGAGGCCTGCCTACGCCGCTGCCTGCTGGCCGCTTCAGCCGCCAAGCTCCTGGGGGTACCGGTGCTCTTCACTGAACAAGTCCCGGCCAAGCTCGGCCCCACCCATCCGGACCTGCTGCTCGCCGCCGGCGAAGGACGTGCCGTCTTCGGCAAGACGGCCTTCTCCGCCTTTGGCGCCCCCGGCCTAGTAGAGGCCTTCGGCAAGATCCAGGTCAGCCAGTTGCTTATCTGCGGGTTGGAAATCCCGGTCTGCGTTTACCAGACTGCCATGGATGCCCTGAGTGAAGGCATGGGCGTCACGATCTTATCCGATGCCGTGACCGGCCGGCGCCCCGGCGATGGTCAGGCCTGCCTCGAAGCCCTCCGGGCGGCCGGGGCGCATGTCCTGCCGACCGAGACGGTCTTTTACGCGATGATCGGTGATGCCACGCACCCGCAGTTCCGCGCGTTCACCGAACTCGTCAAGCAGTCCGCTTAGACTTGATCGACGGTCAGGCTGGCCGCCGGCACAGCCGCGGCGTCGATGGGTAGGCTGATGTCGGCCCAGGCCGCGAAGGCGATCATGCCGGCGTTGTCGCCGCAGTGCTTCGGTTCCGCCACCATCAACGGCAGGTGGCGCTGCTGGGCAACCTGTGCGAGTCTTGTGCGGAGCGTGCGATTGTTGGCCACGCCACCGGAAAGTCCGACGGACTTATAGCCACCGAGGTCGAGGACCGCGCCGGCCTTGGCGACCAGCTGTTCGATGATCGCGTGCTGGTAGCCAGCGCACAGGTGGGGCATCTCCGCGGCCACTTCGGCGTCGGACATCTTCTCGAGCTGATAACGCAGGGCCGTCTTCAGGCCCGAGAAACTCAGGCGGAGGTCGGCCTTCTCCGGGATGCCGCGCGGGAAGACGAACTTGCGGACATCGCCTTGGTGCGCGTGCTTCTCGATGAGGGCTCCGCCGGGGTAGGGCAGGCCGAGGAGCTTCGCACCTTTGTCAAAGGCTTCGCCGGCGGCGTCGTCGACCGTGCGGGCGACGACCGTGAGGCGGAGCTGTTCGTCGAGCTTCACCAGGAGCGTGTTACCGCCCGAGACCACGATGGCGAGGTGCGGGAGTAGGGCGGCGCGGGCCGCGGCGAATCCCGCTGGATTCTGTGCGTGCACGGCGATGAAGGGAGATTGGACGTGGGCGCGGAGGTGGTTGACGCCGACGACCGGGAGCCCGCGGGCAAGCGCGAGGGAGCGGGCGAGCGTCACGCCCATCGAAAGGCAGGGCAGCAGCCCGGGGCCGCGGGTGACGGCGATCGTCTGGGCCGAGGCGAGTTCGGCGCGAAAATCCGCGAGCAGGAGGGGCAGGGCGGAGAGGTGCATCCGGCTGGCCAGTTCTGGGACCACGCCGCCGTATTTCACGTGTTCCGCCGCCTGCGAGCTGATCAGTTCGCGCACAAGTCCACGGGCCGGGTCGAAGAGCGCCAGGGCCGATTCATCGCAGGAACTTTCGATCGCGAGGATCATCTGCCTGCAGTCAGGTCAATTCGGAGGTCGGCTCAATCCCGATTCGTCTGGCGGAGCGGAAAAGACCGCATAACGCTTCTCCCGTGGAGCCCGCGGCCCGACATGACGCCATCGTCGCCTTGCTTCGTCGCGAAGCCCGCGGCGGCGTGGTCTCTTTCGCCCGCCTCGTCGAGGTGGCACTCTATACTCCGGGTCTGGGCTATTATTCGTCTGACCGTGCCCGCGTCGGTAAGTCCGCTGGGACCGATTTCACCACTGCACCGGCCCTTGGGCCGATGTTTGGCCAGCTCATCGCTGGTGCGGCGCAGTCGCTGATCGGCGACCTAAAGTCGTATACCCTCATCGAAGTAGGTGCCGAGCCCGGTCAGACGCATTATACGGCCGTCGCGTCGCAATTCGCTGAGCTACGCACTTTCCGTTTGGGAGCGGAGCCGCAGTTCCCGGCACGCAGTGTGCTCGTCGCGAACGAGCTGCTCGACGCCCAACCCTTCCACCGTTTCGTCTTCCAGGGTGGCGTTTGGCGTGAGCTGGGCGTCCGCGTCGTCGGTACGGAACTCACCGTTGAGCCGTTGGAAGTATTTTCTACTCCGCGAGCCGCGGAGTTTGCACGCACGCTGCCATCCGCCGACGAGGGTTGGATCATCGATGCGCCGTTAGCCGCAGAGGAACTCCTCGCGAAACTGTTATCCGGGGGTTGGAGCGGCGCGGTCATCCTGCTCGATTACGGAAAGACCATCGCGCAGTGCCTCGAGTCTTCGCCCGCGGGCACGGCGCGCGCGTATCGTAGCCACCAGCTTTCCGGGACGATTCTCGAGCACCTCGGTTCGCAGGATCTCACGTGCCATGTGCTCTGGGACAGAATCGAGCCGGTGCTGGTCGCGGCTGGCTTCAGGGGCGTTCGCTTGGACCGCCAGGAGGCGTTTTTCGTGAAGTATGCGGCCGGCGAGATGGAGAAGGTCGCGCTCTCGGGCGACCATGAGGCTACGGGTCGCTTGCGGGCCCTGACTCACCCCGCCCATTTCGGGGCCAGGTTCCAAGTCCTGCACGCTATCCGAGGTTAATCGGAAGTTTCTGGAAGGGACGCTCGACCTCGAGGGAACAACCCCTTTTCTGGGCTGTACCCCTATTTCCGCCATGAAGTCCTCCCTCTTCGCCACGTTCACCCTTTGCCTCGGCGTTGTCGCCCTCCAGGCCGACACCAAGGTCATCGAAGCGTTCG
>Ga0209134_10000489_pt1 | contig 10482 bp, 8 predicted proteins | sample LauGreSp1BDMLBSN_2_FD_187566 | JGI IMG/M metagenome (GOLD analysis project Ga0209134, IMG submission 187566) | Freshwater lake microbial communities from Lake Michigan, USA - Sp13.BD.MLB.SN (SPAdes) (version 2) | ecosystem: Environmental > Aquatic > Freshwater > Lake | place: Lake Michigan, USA... | reverse complement strand
GGATCACGCCAACGACGAAGACTGGATTCACCGCACGTTCGACAACCGTTTGCTGCTCATTGACGAGGCGCACAACATCCGTCTGTCGGGCACGGAAGGCGGCAAGGAAATCACCCAGGGACTGGAGCTGCTGGTCAAGACAGCCAAGAATCTGGTTTTGGTACTTATGACAGCCACTCCGATGTACGACAACTTTGAGGAAATCATTTATTTCAAAACTTTGTTTGGGTGGAACGATCGCACACTTGCATTCAGCAAAACGTTCAAAGTTTCCGATTATTTCGACAAGGATGCCGTGATCCGGCCGGACACCGAGCAAGAGTTCCGTGACTGGATCCAAAACCATGTTTCGTTCGTCAAGGGCGAGAATCCCTTCACATTCCCGTTTCGGCTGCCGGCTCGCGATGTGGCTCCCAAGGACAGAACCACGGGATTCTTGGGCAATCCGCTGTCTGCCGAGGATCAGATGAAGTACTTGTGGGTTGTTGCCAGTGAGGCCCAGGGTGGACAACTGAAAGCTCTGCAGGGTGAAAAGGTGGATGCAGCCGATGAGATGGAGAAGCGTGAGGCACTGATGCTGCCCACCATCTGCGTTCTTCCTGGAAACAAATCCTTTGAAGAATCGTTCCAGGCGTCGGGAGAGGACCAGTTCCGCTATCGCGATCCCACGAAACCGTTTTTAGGTCCCGAGGGGCTTGAATCAGTTTCTGCCAAGTTTGCAAGTGTCATTGAACGCATCAAGGATTCCAAGGGTGTCGTGATGGTGTATTGCAACTACGTCAAGATGGGCGCTCGGTTGTTTGCGATTGCGCTGGAGGAGCATGGATTCCGTTCGGTGACGGGCAAGCCGTTGTTAAAGACGGACCGACCTGCAGGAGAATCCCAGGGAAACTACGTGCTTCTTTCTTCGGCATCCAGTGTCGAGGCAACCGAAGCTGCGCTGCGCAAGGCTCGCGGTCCCGACAACGTGGAAGGAGACGCAATCCGTGTCATCATCACCACGCCCCGTATTTCAGAGGGCGTGAACTTCAAGTACATTCGCCAAATCCACATTTTGGACCCGTGGTGGAACATGAGTCGCATCGAGCAGGTGATTGGACGCGGTTTGCGTACATGCAGCCACTCGGCTCTTCCGTTCGAGGAGCAAAACTGTACCGTGTATCTCCATGTGGTGCGCACGCCGGACAAGCGGGAATGCTTTGACGAGTACACGTATCGCACAAAGGTGGTTGAGAAAGCTGTCAAGATTGCGCGTGTTCGTACCTTGTTGGCGGAATCTGCAATGGACTGCCCTGTGCAAACTACACTCAACAATCTGGATCGGGCATGGAAAGAGCTGCCGGTTCCGCAAGTTCGATCCGAGGACAATGAAGAAGTTGGGTATCCATTGGGCAAGATGTTGGCACCCACGTTTATGGACGATATTGCATTGGCCTGCCGCGTCAAGGACTCGCAAGTGGACAAGGAGCACGTGCGTCCCTTCTCCACGTACATTGATACGCGCGATGAGATGCTGAACAAGTTGAGCAAGATGTTCTTTGACAAGCCGATCTGGACCCGTGAGAATCTGTTTCAAACATTGAAGTTGCCGCACGATGTGATTGTGTTTACGTTGCAGAATGCCATCCGTAATGGATTCAAGTTCAAGGATGCGTTCGGTCGGCCGAGTTTGCTGGAGTCGCGTGGTGACACGTATGCGCTGTCCCCGATCGGATACAATGCCAAGACGTTGGTGGAGAGAACTACACTTCCCCCCAATCAAAAAACAGTTGGATTGCCGTCGGCAGTTGACGAAGTCGTGGAAGAAACTGCGGTCGTCGACCTGGATCAGCTCCTGACAACGCATGATTTCGGGATTGCAGAGATCAAAAACCAGTTTTCCGACAATGTGCTGAAGGGATTTCTGTTTGACAGGTTGCCGGACGAGCAAAAGCACGCGTATCTCCGTTCTGGAAAACCTGTCATGTTCCGTGATCGGTTGGTGGTTCCTGGAACGGATATCTTGGTATTGGGTGCAGGAAAGTACGAGCCTCCCGAGGAGCCTGTTGGTGAAGATCGCACCAAGGTCTTGAAGTGGATCGACACTTTGCGTGCCAACAACACGCGAGCGTTTGCCACCTATTCCGAGAACAAGTTCAAGTTGAGCAAGTTTGCAATCAAGGACGATGTGTTGGAGAGATTGGCGGGACGTCGCGATGTGCCCTTGACGTGCGGCACGGGAGCCCACACGAAGGATGCAATGCAAAAGCTGGCCGAGTTCCTGGGAACCAAGATTCCAGATTCTGCTCTCAAAAACAAGACAACCTGGTGCACGTACACGGAGTTACTGATCCGCAAGGATCAAGAAAGTGCTACACCTAAAATGGCGTGGTATACTCCTGAAGAAATCGATGTCTTGTCGGCAAAGGAATAAAAAGGGAAAGTTGATCATTAAATAACGAGAAGGGACAATGGATCCTTTGTTTGAGCGTCGCGAGTTGATGCGCACTGTGCACATTACCGCCCCCAACATTCAGCGCAATATTCAGGTCAGTTTGCTCTCGCAGCTCCGCATGAAGCACGAGGGTATTTGCTTGCCGGAAGGATATGTCCGTGACCAGAGTATTACCGTTGTGGACTACTCGTTGGGTCGCGTGAATCTCATCAAGGGCGGGCTGGATTACACGGTCAAGTTCCAGGCGGACATGTGTATGCCGCACGCGGGACAAGTGTTCAAGGCCACCGTCGTGCTCAAGAGCAAGATTGGTCTCCACGCAGAGACGGCTCCGCTCAAGGTGCTTCTGCCGCGTGATCTCCATCTGGGCAATGAAATGTTTGAGAGTGTGCAGGAGAAGCAGGAGGTGGAGTTTGAGATTGTGGGTGCGCGGTTCCAGCAGGGAGACGACTCGATCGTTGTGCTCGGAAGTCTGCGGTCTGCAGTGCTGAATGACACGACAGTTCCCAAGGAGATTACGGACCTGCCTTCGAATGCGGGAGAGGCGGCGGATCTGACACAGGCGGAGACGGGACGCAAGAAGGTGACGGTTGCAGCCGAGCACACGCGCGAAAAGAAGAAGAAGAGCATCAAGCCGTCAGGTAATACTGCGGTTGCTCCCGACATCTAAAACACCTGCTACACATAATGAATCGCGCACGCAAGGAACGTATGCGCGAGCAAATGGACGGGCTCGACATGTACGAGCACCAACAGCTTTTTCGCGTGATTTCGAGCTACACGACAAACGTCACCAAGACCCAGACGGGCGTCCTGGTATCGTCCGAGTCGTTGTCGGACGCGTGCTTGCTGGAGATGGAGAAGCTCATCCAGTTCTTTTTAGATCAGAGGAAGTTTATGGATGTCGATGAAGTGAAGCGGAAGAGTTTTGTGAAAAACGGACAAACCTAATCCAACGAAAGTATAATGGCATCGGAAATGCTCCCCTCTACTGTTCGGGACTATTTCAAACTCGCATCCAACGACTCCAAACTCGAACTCGAATGCAAACTCCTTGCCGGTGAGATTACCACCAAGGACGCTGCAGATCGCATCATCAAGTCGCTTCCCGCACAATTCAAGGAGGAGAACTATGCGACCTTCACGTATGCGGACGGCATCCGCGTCGTCGTGAACGGTGCCGCCAACATTCACAAGGTGTGCATCAGCAACAGTTTCCGCGGCGTCCCCGTCCACGTGCAGAAGAAGACGCGGCACGCCAAGGGCGATCTCGAGCTGCCCGAGTACAATCTCAAGTTCACTCTGCGCGAGGAGCAGGATGTGCGTCGCGACTTTACGGGCGCTCCCATGGATCCCATGTCGCACGTGCGCATCATTCTGCGTCGCACCTGGCTGGTCGGTCATCTGCAGGTCGACTTCTCACTGGTCAAGTCCAAGACCCGCCAGATGAAGAGCTTCTCGGAGATTCTCAAGCAGACGCCGTCGTACGAGCTGGAGCTGGAGCTGGTGGACCGCAAGGCTGCGATCGATGATCTGCTGGTCTCCTTCGAGCGCACGATCCGGACCATCTTGTCGGCCTTCCAGCAGACGTCCTTCATCCTGCCCAAGTCGGACACCAAGCGGTACAATGACGAGTTTGTTGTGCGCGGCATCAAGTTCGTCAACCCGGTCACGCTCGAGCGCCGCCATCTTCGCCAGGACCGTGCACACAACATCCTCAAGGGATACACGGTCACCAACAAGGCGGATGGCGAGCGCTGTATGCTGACGGTCATGCGGGACAAGCGCGTCATTCTCATTCGCTCAACGGGAATCGTCAGCTGGACGGGCTTCACGGCGAGCAAGGACGTACACGTGGGCGACACGTTTGACGGAGAGTACCTGTCGGGTCTCAACCTGTTCTGCATCTTTGATACCTACGCCTTCCGTGGAAAGGATGTTCGGATGCTGCCGCTCATGACGACGGACGAGGATATTGCTGCGCGCCCTACCTTCTCCCGTCTCGGATGTGCGCGCGAGTTCCTCAAGGACTGGGCGCTGGACTTTGCTCTGTCCGCCACGGGCAACCGCATGTTCCGCATCGAGAGCAAGATGTTCCTGGCGGGTGACGGTACTGCAATGGAGGAGTGCGTCGCCAAGATCATGAGCACCAAGTTCGAGTACGAGACGGACGGCCTCATCTTCACGCCGCGGTCATCGCCGGTTGCTCCGCCTGCGGACCGCAGGAACAACACGTGGTTGCGTGTCTACAAGTGGAAGCCTGCTGACCAAAACAGTATTGACTTTATGGTTCGCTACAATCCGGGCGAGTCGTACGATCCTGTTCTCTCATCGCGCGTCTTCAAGGGCATGCTGTTTGTGTCTCGCAGTCGCAACTCGGACATTATCTATCCCTGCGAGACCATGACGGGCGAGTACGTGCCTCCTACAGTTCCGGTCGATGTGCAGCGCATGTCCGAGCTGCAGGATCGTGCTCCATCTGCCTTCCAGCCGTCGGTTCCTCGGGCTCCCAACGCCAACGAGATTCTGATTCCGCTGAATGCCCAGGGTGTGCCCGTGGACAGGAACGGGACTCGCGTGGAGGACAATACCATCATCGAGTGCTCGTACGATGTGGACAAGGGTCGGTGGGTGATTCTGCGGACTCGCTACGACAAGACGTACAAGCTGCGCAAGGGTGACCCGCAGTACGGTCAGGATTCTGCAGTTGCCAACGCCATCTGGACGACGATTCACGTGCCCATCACGGAGGAGATGATTCGCACCTGTGCATCGATTCCTCCGGACGACACGTTCGAGGACGAGCAGTACTACCGCGATGATCTTCGTCACAAGGACCGTGCAAACAAGGACACGAGTTCCTTCCACAACAAGATCAAGTCCGAGCTGTACCGCAAGGTTGTGAAGCAGGGCAACACCTTGTTGGAGATTGCCATGGGGCGTGGCGGAGATCTTCACAAGTGGAAGAACTCGCAGCCGTCGCGCGTCGTGGGATTCGACTTGAGCCAGTCCAATCTGGATGCGCCGGGTCAGGGAGCCTGTGTGCGCTACCTGAAGGAGAAGCGCGACAATCCGATGGACCGCCTGCCTCCCGCGCTCTTCATCAAGGGCGACATGACGACGGACATGTTTGCGCAGGACAACCGGTATGTGCGCATCCTGAATGGCGAGGATTCGGCACCGACCAAGTATCTGGAGCAGTTTGCGGGACTGAACAAGTTCGACGACATTTCGTGCCAGTTTGCCATCCACTATGCATGCACATCCGAGGAGACGTTCCGCATCTTTGCCAAGACGCTGCAGGATCACGGCAAGGGTCACTTCTTCGGAACGTGCTTGGACGGAGCTGCAGTCTATGCCTTCCTTCTCGCCAAGAAGAACCACGTCTTCCGGGTCAATGGCCAGATCGTGGGTGAGTTCACAAAGGAGTACGAGGATTCCGAGGGATGGCAGGAGGAGTTTGGGCAGACGATCCGGGTTCTGCTGGAGACGTTCGAGACACCTGTCAAGGAAGCGCTTGTTCCCTTCGGCAAGGTCACGGAGATTCTCAAGGAGTTTGGATACGAGCTGGAGACGAGTGCCTTGTTCTCGGAGTGGTATGCGGAAATGTCGGCTGCACTGACGCACGAGCAGCAGGAGTATTCGTTCCTCCACCGGTCCTTCGTGTTCCGTCGTGTCGCAGATGCGGTTCCTGAAGAGAAGGCAAAGGAGGAAGAGGCGCAGGAGATTGCGGACATGCCAGTCACAGAGGAGGCGGCTGTCGCAGTCAAGGTCAAGAAGCCGCGCAAGAAGATCGAGAAGGTTGCTGCGGTTGTGGAGCCTGCTGTCCAGCCCATCTTCTTCAACCTGGCGGACGAGTCGAGTGGCGAGTACAAGTTCTTGAGTATCGAGTACCGGGCGCCGTTTGATGTGAACGACATTACCTATCCGTCGGTGCTGCACTACCTGGCCTGGTCCAAGGCGACGCAGTTTGGAGACACGGCAACAGCGGACAAGATCTTGAATCCGAAGGCGGCAGACAAGCCCAAGACGATCAAGACGCTGATGGAGGGCGTCAAGGATGCCAACGAGGCCGAGTGGGACGCCAAGAAGGACGAGGTGATGGCACGCGGTCTTCGTGCCAAGTTTGTGAATCCCAACAACAAGGAGATTCTCGCCAAGCTGATTGCAACCAAGAACAGGCCGCTTGCTCTGGCAAACCCGCGCGACAAGTACTGGAGTATCGGCACATCGCCGGATACGGATATTGCAAAGAATCCTGCCAAGTGGAAGGGCGCCAACAAGCTGGGCAAGTTGCTGGAGGCGGTGCGCAAGGAGTTCACGCCCGCGCCGGAGGTGGTCGAGGTAGAGTGATTTAAAGCAGAACCCCAACAAAAGAGTAGGCAACAACCTCATCTCCCATATGGTCTAGCGGTTAGGATACCCGGTTTTCACCCGGGCGGCCCGGGATCGACCCCCGGTATGGGAAAATTAGCGGTATAGTGCAGCGGTCAGCACACGAGGCTTTGACCCTCGTAACCTTGGTTCGACCCCAAGTACCGCTACCAACAACCATAATTCAGTGGTAGAATAACAGATTTCCAATCTGTCTACGCGGGTTCGATTCCCGCTGGTTGTATTTTACCGCATTAACTCAGTTGGCAGAGTGTAGGCCTTTTAAGCCTAACGTCGCGGGTTCGAACCCCGCATGCGGTATGATAATAATTCGGCGAAAACGGAAAATGAAACATTCAGAGAAAAAGACAGTACACAAGCAACAATGAACTCTACCAACATGAACATCATCTCGAAGGACACTGTCATCACGGGCGCAATGAATCCCTACTACGGCATCATCGCCGGTCTGCACATCCCTGCCGTCTGCATGACGTGGGATGACACGCAGACGGGTTGGATCACCGTCAAGCGCAAGGTGCATCGCAAGAAGGTTCGCACCCAGGCACAGCTGGAGGTGGACGCGGACATCAACAACTGGGAGGATGTGGACCACTACGGTCGCGCAACGTACGTCCACAACGACAGCACACAGGCGTTCGAGCACAACGGTGCGCTGTTCGACATCGGCAGCCGCTTCTAGAGTGGCAAAGCAAGACAAGACCAAGACAACACAACCAATTTTTTACTTCTGTAGCGTAGTGGATAGCGCGTCTGCCTTCTAAGCAGAAGATCGTGAGTTCGATCCTCACCAGAAGTAGTACTGCGTGGATGGCCGAGTGGTCAAGGCGAGGGTCTTAAGAACCCTTGGAGAAATCCGCGTGGGTTCGAACCCCACTCTACGCAACCTTCCGCACACATAGCTCAGTGGCAGAGCACCCGTCTTATGAGCGGGTGGTCGCGAGTTCGATCCTCGCTTTGTGCACCTCAACAAGAATGTCCGAGTGGTTAAGGAGACGGTCTCAAGATCCGTTGGCGCAAGCCGCAGGGGTTCGAATCCCCTTTCTTGTACAGCTTTTTTAGCTCAGTGGTAGAGCACCTGCTTTGTAAGCAGTAGGTCGACGGTTCAATCCCGTCAAAAAGCATCTTATGAACGGAAACCCGTTTTAAGATGCAAACTGCTTGTAGTAGTCCTCGTAACTCATGGTCGGTGCCTGGACCGGCGTGGTCGACTGGGGCACGAACCGGTTAAACAGTTTCTTGCCGACGAGGGCGGATGCCTCCTCGGGCGTGATCTGGCCCTTCTCAATCTTGCGCTTCAGAGCAAGCATTTCAAAAAAGGTAGAGTCCATCCGGTCCTCGGCGTGCATCTGCCAGAGCGACGGGTAATTGAAATAAAGGACCTCATTCTCCTGCTTGAGCTTCTCGAGGTAGGCACCACGCTCCAGATGGCGCCACTTCTTCTTGGAATGGTCCATGTTGTGGACATGCGCCTGGAGCTGGGTTGCAGTGAGATCAACGCTGGTGATTCCACGCTCACCTTCTGCGACTTCCTCGGGAGTGAGTTCACGTGCGGACTGCGGCATTATTATGAACAGGGATACTCTGTATAAGCGGATTCAACGCGTCCATGAGACGACAGCACTCGTCATGTGTCGTCATTCCGGTCAGGATGATGTTTCCCGTGCGAAACACCTTGGCAATCCACTTGACCTCTGGGAAGTAGATCTTGACTGCTGGATAGACGGACGGCTCGTACTCGGTCCGCACCCCCTTTGCCCGCAAACTCGAGTAGAGTGTATCGCGCGACAGATTGTCTGTATTCGTCAGGCGTGTCTTGTAGTTCATAAGAACCACGCGACGCTGCTTGAGCTCCCACGTTCCCGAGACAATGCACTCGGGGCACGTGGTCTTGATGTGGTTCTCGAGAAAGGCCATGATGGATCGGTCATACCGCTCGTCCAGAACGCCAGTGATGTGAAACACCCCGTTCTGGAAGATCTTGGTCGTAATCTCCTTCTTGAGGAGCTGGCCGCCGCCGTCGTTCAATGCAACGAGTGTAATGGAATTGTGACCGAACCCGGTCGTGCGCTTCGGAGCCGCCTTCTTGTTGCGCCGCTTGATGAGGTTCTTCTTGCTCGACCCGCGAGGAGGCGATCCCTGCTTCTCAATCTTGATCAGATCATCCGTCAGAGGGAGACTCTCCAGCATCTTGTTTGTGTCGATCTTGATGTCCAGCGTGTAGAGCACCACCATTGTCGTGAGAATTGCAGAGTCCATTTTGAGACTTGTTCGTGTAAATGAAAGAGAGTTCGTTTTTCCAGGATTGGGAAAAACTGAAAGGGTGGCGCGTTATGATGTGACATTCAAACTTGCGAAGAACCTTGCGCATTCGCGTCTCCTCGCATGGAGTCAGCATCCATCCTTCAAGATAGCCGAACCAGATGGTTGCTGTCTTGTGATGGTCGTGGATGGATGTTGCAATGTCGACCACCTTGTCCAAAGGTTCCGACGACAAGTCAATACATCCTGCTGGTTTGGGTGCCCGATAACAATAGAGGATCAACATTGTAATAAGTAAAAAGGAATTGCTGTAAACACTACGCGTTCGGCTCAACCGTATGCGGGAACTGACGCGCGCTCTTGATACCCACTACCACGCCGTTCGCATTCGGCGCAGCAAGCTCGGACGTCTTGATGGCGCACCTGCATGGGGCAGCAAACTGGATGTTTGTGTATCCATAGATGCCGCCGCACGACGGGCAGTTGGCAGTCGCATAGCCACGCTGGTAGGCATTCTTCTGGGCCTGGATGAGGGACAGCTGCGGATCTGCAGCCAACTTGTCGTTGTACTCGGGAAGGGTCACGTTGGTCATACACACTTCGCTCGTCAGCTGGGCACCGTACTTCCGGACCTTGCTGCCCTCTGTGCTGGCAACCGCTTGACCAGATGTATATGCAGCATAATCTTCGGCATCCTTGACGTACTGCGCCTTGCCCTTGTAGTACACGCGTCCGTTGGCCGGGGTTGTGGACGGAGCATTGAGCGATCCAGCGCACACGGTCGCAGGCGCAGTATTAAAAAGAACGGCACCGGCCGCCATCTGCCGGATAATTGCAGTCTGGTGTCCCGCATCGCGGTGGGGGCGCACATCCAGAATCTGGGTCACACGCTGTTTCTGACGGTTCAGGTATTCGCTATACGACGACATGATTGTCTTTGTTGCGAGATTAAACTCCGGCATGAGTGAACAGCTTCACGCGACAACACTCACGTGTGAGGCCCAGCGCATTCAAAGCACGTCCCTCGGCCTGGGGCGTCTTCATGTCGGATGTCAGGTACATGATGTCGCCCTTCTCCGCACGACCGTCTTCCTTCCGGCCCTCCTTGACCAGCTCGAGAAACTTCAGCCACTTGCCTGCGAGAGGGAGATTGCATGTGTAGCAGCGCATAGGAATAGGGAAATCCATTTGACTTCCTCTTGTTTCTAACAAGTGTATCCGTTTTTCTGGCACCAAACACAATGAAGCGCCAGTGGATTCTTGTTGGATATGCTCTGTTAGCACTGTTGCTGTTTGTCGCCCTGTTTTCCGTGTCCACCGGAACCTTTGGAACCAAACTGGAAGCCGATATTTCGCGCTTCCAGCCTGGCAGTGTGGACATTGATGTTGCG
>Ga0209134_10000488_pt1 | contig 10485 bp, 8 predicted proteins | sample LauGreSp1BDMLBSN_2_FD_187566 | JGI IMG/M metagenome (GOLD analysis project Ga0209134, IMG submission 187566) | Freshwater lake microbial communities from Lake Michigan, USA - Sp13.BD.MLB.SN (SPAdes) (version 2) | ecosystem: Environmental > Aquatic > Freshwater > Lake | place: Lake Michigan, USA... | reverse complement strand
TTCACAAGCCAACATCGCGGGCTACAAAGCAGTGATGGTCGCCGCAAATGAATACCAGCGCTTTATGCCAATGCTGATGACTGCAGCGGGAACTGTTAAAGCAGCACGTGTGCTCATCTTAGGCGCTGGTGTTGCTGGTCTCCAAGCCATTGCTACTGCAAAGCGTTTAGGTGCCGTTATTGAAGCATCAGATGTACGGCCTGCCGCTAAAGAGCAAATTGAATCTCTCGGCGCTAAATTTGTTGACGTGCCTTATGAAACTGATGAAGAACGTGAAATCGCTCAAGGTGTTGGTGGCTATGCTCGCCCAATGCCAGAAGCGTGGATGAAGCGTCAAGCAGCTCTCGTTGCTGAACGCGCCCAACAAGCGGACATCGTCATTACAACAGCTTTAATTCCAGGCCGTAAACCACCAGTCTTATTGCACAGCGACACCGTTGCCAATATGAAACCCGGCTCTATCGTGATCGACTTAGCAGCTGGTCGTGGTGATAACGGTTCTGGCAACTGCCCACTGACAGAAGCAGACAAGATTGTTGAAAAGAATGGCGTGAAGATCATTGGTTACACCAACCTCGCGAGCATGGTAGCTGCGGATGCCTCTGCTTTGTATGCGCGCAACTTACTCGACTTCATGAAACTCATCGTTGATGCAGAAGCGAAGCTAGTAATCCCAGCTGATGACGACATCGTTACTGCCTGCCTCATGTGTCGTGATGGCCAAGCCGTCCGTAAAAACTAATACAGAATATTCAAAGGAAACATCATGGATCTCGCTGCTTTTCAAAGCATCCTTACAGTCCAAAACATCACCGTGTTTGTCTTGGCCATTTTCGTTGGCTACCACGTGGTTTGGAACGTCACCCCTGCACTCCACACTCCACTCATGGCGGTTACTAATGCCATTTCTGGAATCATTATTGTTGGCGCCCTACTTCAAACCGAAGTGATTGGTGGTGATGAGATCACTCTCACCAGCATCATTGGCGCTGTAGCCGTATTCCTGGCCTCAATCAATATTTTTGGTGGCTTTATGGTCACCCGTCGCATGCTTGAAATGTTCAAGAAAAAAGCTCCTAAGGCTGATGCGGCTGGAACCAAATAAAACTAGAACAAGATCTTATAGAGACCACAATAATGTCAAACATAACCGCGATTTCCTATCTCATTTCCTCGGTGCTGTTCATCCTCGCCTTGCGTGGATTGTCATCACCAACAACATCACGTCAAGGCAATACCTTCGGCATGATCGGCATGTTGCTTGCTGTAATCACCACCTTCATGATTCCGGACTTCAAGCCCGTCTTCTCATTAATTATTGGTGCGATTGTTGGCGGTGCCGTCATTGGAACCATTGCTGCTAAGCGTGTGCAGATGACGAAGATGCCTGAGCTCGTAGCACTCATGCACTCCTTTGTTGGCCTGTCAGCGGTATTGATCGCCATCGCAGCGGTTTACAACCCTGCTCATGACCATACTGGCGCACAAAAGATTGAGCTCTTTATTGGCGCATTTATTGGCGCCATTACCTTTACCGCTTCCGTCATCGCTTTCGGAAAACTTTCAGGCAAGGTTAGTGGCAAGCCAGTGACATTTGCTGGGCAACATTTGCTGAACCTCATCCTAGCAATTGGTATGGTTGGCGGCGGCGTCATGTACTTCATGACAGGCAGCCATGAAGCATTCTTAGTGATGTGCGCAATTGCATTGGTCTTAGGCGTGACATTGATCATCCCAATCGGCGGCGCAGATATGCCCGTCGTTGTGTCCATGCTGAACAGTTACTCTGGTTGGGCAGCGGCTGGTATTGGCTTCACATTAAACAACCCCGTATTGATTATTGCTGGTGCTTGCGTAGGATCTTCTGGTGCGATTCTGTCTTACATCATGTGTAAGGCTATGAACCGCTCTATCTTGGCGGTATTGCTTGGCGGCTTTGGCGCAGAAGCTTCTGCTGGTGGTGCCGATGATGGCGGTCCAAAGAACTACAAAACTGGCTCACCAGAAGATGCGGCTTTCCTAATGGAGAATGCTGACACGGTTGTGATTGTTCCTGGCTACGGTTTAGCTGTTGCCCGTGCCCAGCACGCTCTAAAAGAATTAACCGAGAAGCTCACACACCATGGTGTAACAGTGAAGTATGCGATTCACCCAGTAGCAGGCCGCATGCCTGGTCACATGAACGTACTCTTGGCTGAAGCTGAAGTTCCATACGACCAAGTATTTGAGATGGAAGACATCAACAGCGACTTTGGTCAAGCTGACGTAGTACTAGTACTCGGCGCAAATGACGTGGTGAATCCTGCTGCTCGTACACCTGGTAGCCCAATCTTTGGCATGCCAATTTTGGAAGCATTCAAAGCAAAAACCATCATCGTGAACAAGCGCTCTATGGCTGCAGGTTATGCCGGGCTTGATAACGAACTCTTCTACATGGACAAAACCATGATGGTCTTCGGCGATGCGAAGAAGGTTGTTGAAGATATGGTGAAGTCAGTTTCTTAAAGACCGCACACTAGCTATGAAATAAATAACCGCCTTCGGGCGGTTTTTTATTGTCCAAGAATCCAGCTTATCCCAATACCAATAAAAAACGCCTGGTCTTTTGAACCAGGCGTTTTAGTTTCTACAGCCAGATAGCTGAGGAAATATACGGCTATTACATCATGCCGCCCATTCCACCCATACCACCCATGCCGCCCATATCAGGCATGCCGCCACCAGCGGAATCTTCCTTTGGAGCTTCGCAGATTGCGCAATCAGTAGTCAACAATAAGGCAGCAACAGAAGCAGCATTAACCAATGCAGTTTTTGTTACCTTAGTTGGATCGATCACGCCTTGAGCTACGAGGTCACCGTATTCACCAGTTGCTGCGTTGTAACCGTTATTGCCTTTGCTAGCCAATACTGCATTAACAACTACACTGGCTTCATCACCTGCGTTAGAAACGATGATGCGGATTGGCTCTTCCATTGCGCGCAATACGATGTTGATACCAGCGTCTTGGTCAGCGTTATCACCTTTCAAGCCTTTGATACCTTGCATCGCGCGTAACAATGCTACGCCACCGCCAGGAACAATACCTTCTTCAACTGCTGCACGAGTTGCATGCAATGCATCATCAACGCGGTCTTTCTTTTCTTTCATTTCAACTTCAGTAGCAGCGCCAACACGAATCACTGCAACACCGCCTGCCAATTTGGCAACACGCTCTTGCAATTTCTCTTTGTCGTAGTCGCTAGTGGCTTCTTCGATCTGAACACGGATGTTCTTCACGCGCGCTTCGATTGCTTTAGCATCGCCCGCACCGTCAATGATGATGGTGTTTTCTTTGCCGATTTCGATACGCTTTGCCTGACCTAAATGCTCGAGAGTTGTTTTCTCGAGTGTGAGGCCGATTTCTTCAGCGATCACAGTACCGCCAGTCAAGATTGCGATGTCTTCCAACATAGCTTTACGACGATCACCAAAGCCTGGGGCCTTAACAGCACAAGTCTTGATGATGCCGCGAATGTTGTTCACAACTAAAGTTGCCAAGGCTTCACCTTCAACATCTTCTGCGATGATCAACAATGGACGGCCAGACTTCGCTACCTGCTCGAGTACTGGGAGCAAGTCACGAATGTTGCTAACTTTCTTATCAAACAAGAGAACGTATGGGCTTTCCAATACGGCAACTTGCTTTTCAGGCTGGTTGATGAAGTATGGAGAGAGGTAGCCACGGTCAAACTGCATACCTTCAACCACTTCAAGCTCATCTTCCAAAGATTTGCCATCTTCAACAGTAATAACGCCTTCTTTGCCGACTTTTTCCATTGCTTCAGCAATGCGCTGACCAATACTGTGGTCGCTGTTAGCTGAAATAGAACCAACTTGAGCGATTTCTTTAGTAGTTGTGCAAGGCTTGCTGATTTTCTTGAGCTCTTCGATTGCAGCTGTTACCGCTTTATCGATACCGCGCTTCAAGTCCATTGGATTGTGACCAGAAACTACGTATTTCATACCTTCGCGAACGATAGACTGAGCCAATACAGTAGCGGTAGTTGTACCGTCACCAGCGATGTCATTAGTCTTGGAAGCAACTTCCTTAACCATCTGTGCACCCATGTTTTGGAGCTTGTCTTTGAGTTCGATTTCTTTTGCAACGGATACACCATCCTTAGTGATGGTTGGGCCGCCAAATGAACGCTCGATAACAACGTTGCGACCTTTAGGCCCCAAAGTTGTTTTTACTGCGTTCGCCAGAATATTTACGCCTTCTACCATCTTGGTACGGGCGTTATCTCCAAATACGACGTCTTTTGCTGCCATGATTGAGTTCCTTTCTTAGGTACCGATTACTTCTGTACAACAGCCATGATGTCTTCTTCGCGCATTACGAGAAGCTCGTCGCTGCCGACCTTAACTGTTTGACCTGCATATTTGCCAAATAACACGCGATCGCCAACCTTGACGTCTGGTGCATTCAACTTGCCGCTGTCATCACGCTTGCCTGGGCCAACTGCCAATACTTCGCCTTGATCCGGCTTTTCAGCAGCAGCATCCGGAATGATGATTCCAGAGGCAGTTTTTGATTCTTGATCTAAACGTTTAATGATTACGCGATCATGTAAAGGACGCAGATTCATTCCTTCTCCTATGTTAGTAAGTGTTAACTAATTAAAAAACCAATATAAATCAATGTGTTGCAATCTCTTAACACGAGAGTAACGAGCTTTTAAGCTGAATTAGCCTGTTTTAGCACTCGCGTGTAGGGAGTGCTGATTATATAGGTCTGATTCTATGGATTTCAAGGGTCAAATCACCTTAAATTTCAAAAGGACATCTTGCACTTTCTATAATGGAGGCAGGTAAGTAGGTAGATTCCTACAAATAAATAAGCTTTAAGCCCTTACCCCTCCAATCTGTCCTGCCTAGACTGGCTATTCAATGATTGGAGAATGCTGATGAGCCCGAAATCCCGGCTGTACACGCTTGTAAAGGCTTGGAAGAACAAACCCTTCCAAGAAGTGCGCGATGCCTGTGGCCAGCCTTGGCTTGGTCTTAGCGGCGAAGCGCTCGAAGAACACCAATCCTGGTCCCAGCGACAAGCGATTAGTAACGAACCCATCTTTAATAACCAAGGAACAAAGCTGACGAGCTCTTTATTTAGACCATTGCTGACTGCTACTGACACACAGCTCCTCAGATTATTCATGGAGGGTTTAGACACCATTACGTATTGGTACCGTAGCGGTCGCTTTATTCCGGGCATCTTGCCACTGCCAGCGGAACATCTGGCATCTAGCAACTTCATAGATACTTTAAGCGACCTGATTCTGAACTCTCGGCTGCCAGTTGGCCTCGTGAGTTTGGGTGTTCACAAACTCAATGGTGCCGATCGCATGGATTCCTGCATGGAAGGCCTGTTGCGCATGCGCCGTCTTGGAGTTCTGATTCACCTCTTACAATTTTCTGGGACCAACTCACAAATCCAATGGATTGAGAAGATGGAACCCGAGGGAATTCATATTGAAATGGGGCAATTTCGAGCTGATGGATTACCCCACCAAATGACTTCCCTAGGCGATAAATTCCACACCCAAATCTATGCCAGCAACATCACACTGGTGAAGGATTTAGAAAATGTCATGGCAATCGGAGCACACCATAGCTATGGCGGACTGATGATGCCACCAGTAAGTCGACATCAAATCCTACACATCAGTGATAGCCGCATCGCTAAGGCCATTTTTTCGCTGCACCCTCATAAAACCCAAAACGGAGACAAGTAATGAGAAAACGCGTGATGTTGGTAGATGACCATCCAGCTATGCTGATGGCATTAAAAAGTATGTTGCAGGATCAATTGCTTTTTGAAATAGCGGGGCAGGCACAGCATGGTGAAGAGTGCCTACGCTCAATCAAAGAAGTCAATCCTAATATGGTGATATTAGATCTGGATATGCCCAAGACGGATGGCTTTGATGTGATTCGTAGGATTGGCTTGATGTACCCAGAAGTCCGCATCCTAGTGCTGTCCAGCTTGGATGAGGCGGTCTACGGTGGCAGGGTGCGCTCCCTCGGCGCACATGGTTTTGTGAATAAGACTGCAGGGGCAGATGTGATCCTTGCTGCATGCGTTGCGATCTCGCAGGGATACACCTTCTTTACGCATGGAAAAAACGGAAATACCTCTCTCAGTGACAATGACAAATTGGCACTGATATCCGATCGCGAACTGCAAGTCATGAAGTATCTCGGCAAAGGTAATACCAACCAGCAGATATCGGACTTACTTCACATTAGCAACAAAACTGTAGCTACCTACAAGACTAGAGTCTTTGACAAACTCGGCATTAATAATATTGCCGATTTGATCTTGTTCTGCCGCATGAACAACATCATCGAAAGCTAGAGACGGTATGCATCGGCTCATGTTGAAAAAGTTATTCATGTTCTGCTGTGTCTATGCTGGTCTGGCTGATGCCGGACCCTTTAGCGCTGCTGAGCAATCATGGATCGATGCCCATCCAGTCGTACGATTTAGCATTCATGAGAAATATGCCCCCTACCTCACCCACTCAAATACAAATGGGGGTTCGGGGCCCTTTAAAGCACTGCTCTCAAAAATTGAAGAATGCACAAGGCAGCAATATGTAGCAGTATGGAGAAAATCAGACGCAGAAGGTTTAAATCAACTTAGCAAAGGCGAAGTGGATTTCATCATCGATCCACCGAATATTAATGGCCATGTCATGCAATTTGGATCTCTATCTGAAGCCATCTTTTGGGGGCATGATGCAGTCGTTACCAAGAACTCAAGCAAAATAGACTCACGCAATCTAAAAATTGGGTATTTCGACCGAGGCCTCGAGAACGCACCCTCTAGTACTGATACTCGCAGTAAAGGCGAGGAAACAGACTCTCCCAATGACTTAATTCAGTCACTTATTAAAAGTGATATTGAGGCACTGGTCATGCCCATTCGCTTGGCTCGGCGATTAATACAAGAAACCCCAAATTCAGATCTAAAAATAGATGGCCTATACAGTCGAGATCCATTTGCGTATCGCTGGTTAATCTCATATCAAGATGCTCCATTGCACGATGTACTGAAGCACTTTCTAAATGACTTAGATCCAATTGCCTCAGGTCAGATTTTTGCCTTAGGCGATGAAGCTCAGCCAAAATCCAGCCTACTTCCTTGGCTCAGTGCGATCTTAGCCCTCACTATTGGTGGAGCTATGTTTTACCAACTGCAGAGAAAATATTTTCATCAGAAGCAAGCTGCGGTTGAGCTACTGCAGTCTAAAGAATTGGCCGAAAAAGCCAATGCTGCTAAGTCCGCTTTTCTTGCAACTATGAGTCATGAAATTCGCACGCCCATGAATGCCATTCTAGGAGTCCAAGAGCTTCTTCTGGGTAGCGCCCAATTTCCCAAAAAAGATAAGTCCCTATTAAAAAGTGCTCAAGCATCTGCTGAGTCTCTTTTAGGTATGCTAAATCAAGTATTGGATATTTCTAAAATTGAGGCTGGCAAGCTCACCCTCAATCTAGAGCCGTGTAATCCACATCAATTGATCATGGATATTCATGCAGCATTTTCTACTGTAGCTAAAAAGCAGGGACTCTTACTCCACACTTCAATTGATCCCAGAATTGCAGCGGTACTCATGATTGACTCCCTACGCCTACGACAGGTTCTCCAGAATTTACTCAGCAATGCAATTAAATTCACCAGCGAAGGCGAGGTGTACTTTTCCATCACCGTCCTTGCAGATGATCACGCAGGTCAACTATTAGAGTTTAGGGTGATTGATACCGGGGTAGGTATGGGTAGTGATCAAATCAAGTTAGCTCTACAGGCCTTTGAGCAATTGCCCGCCTCTCAAGAATCCTATCTATGCGAACAACAGAGGGGCACGGGCCTTGGTCTTACTATCACCAATCATCTAGTGAACTCCATGAATAGCCATCTCTATTTTGAGAGTGCCCCGGGATTTGGAAGCAATGTCCATTTTTCTGTAGCCCTACCGAGAACTAGCATTGCTGCACCCCAGGCTAGCAGCTTTGATTCTCGGGCAGTGTCATCTAGGAGTTTGATCTCTAAAAGGGTCGGTCGAAAGAATTGTGAAATTCAGGCTTTGGTGGTTGAAGACCATCCGGCTAGCCGTCAAATTTTGACACTACAGTTAGAGGCACTCGGAATTAACGCCTGTGTTTGCGAGAATGCCACTATTGCACTAGAGCTACTGAAGGACCATCATTTTGACCTGATGCTGACAGATCAGTCCATGCCCGGCATGCAGGGCTCTGAATTGGCGAAACAAATCCGGTCCCTAGGTAATCGTGACTTAATCATTATTGGCGTCACAGCCGACATATACGCTCTAGACTCACGCCATCAATTTTTATCCTCCGGCATGAACGGAGTACTCATCAAGCCATTGAGCTTAGGCGCCCTTGAGAATGAACTCATGCGCTATTTTGAAACTAGCCAAAATAAACCCCGAAAAAATGAAGAGTATTCGTTTGATGCCTTCTCCAATCTCATCAAAGACGATCCTCTTCAAATCATTGTGATTTTGGAGGAGATTGAAAAAGTTCATCTAGATACTCTGAATCAATTGTGCTTAGAAGGTAATCAAGCCCTCCTAGATGAGGCGCAATTTCGGAGTCTAGTTCATAAAGTAAAAGGTGGGGCGCAACTGCTGCAAGCCACCGGATTTATCGATGCCTGCCAATCTCTTGAAGTTGACGGCCCACTCTCAGATCGTATTGAGCAGTTCGTCAACCTTCTACAAGAACAAAACCAAATCATCAAGACTTACAAGAAAAAATACCGTCAGTAATTTGAGGTGCTCGTGGCATTTTGAGCAGCAAGGTTTATTCTATGGGGAATGCGCACCCAAAATGCTTCGCCCTCTAATAAGACTCTAGTCAATAGTCTATTGGCCTGCGTCTTCGCCTGCTTATTATTCAGCCCGCAAGCACATTCTGCTGATGCAGCCCCCCAATCGGGAACTCTGAAGTACATTCCCAAAGCTGTAGCCGCCAGCCTTGAAAAAAATCAGATTCCCAAAGAGGCAATCAGCATTTCAGTAGTTGAAATTAAGCCGGGACAAGGGGGTAAGGTCACGGCAAAAACAGAAGTCGATTGGCGCTCTCAACAGGCAATGAATCCCGCATCAACCATGAAGCTAGTGACTACACTCACAAGCTTAGATATCTTAGGGCCTCAGTATCGCTGGCGTACCAATATTTATACCGATGGGCTGATTCGTCAAGGGACCCTCAAAGGCAATCTCTATTTGCAAGGCAGCGGTGATCCCAAGCTGATTCCTGAAGAATTTTCTAAAATGATGAAGGCCTTACAAAATCTGGGCATTCAAAAAATTGATGGCAATCTATTCTTTGATAGAAGTGCCTATGCTCCCAGCGTCATGGAGCACAACACCATTGATGGAGAATCGCTACGCGCCTATAACGTGCCGCCCGATCCCCTGCTCTACGCTTTTAGAACCCTTTCGTTTCAGCTAGGAAAGTCGCGCACTGCGGACTTTATCGATATCAGCTACACACCACCACTATCCCAACTTAAAGTAATTAACCAAATGCAGTTGGTTAACCAATCTTGCGATAACTGGAAAAGCAATCTTCGATTTAACCTAGATCCTGAGGGCGACGGAGCCTCTACCAACCAACTTTTGACTGCGCAGTTCTCTGGCAGCTTTCCTAGTGCTTGCAGGGGAGTGAACTATAACGTTGTTGCTTTGGATGCCAATACCTTTCTTACGCAGGGTTTTGCTGCTGCCTGGGAGCTCGCTGGCGGCACTTGGGCTCAAGCGCCTACCGGAAAGTCCGGCACAGTTCCATTGGCATCACGACTATTACTACAGTTTGAAGGCATTCCACTGGCAGACGATGTACAAGATATAAATAAGTACTCCAATAATGTGATGGCTAGGCAGCTTATGCTGACCTTGGCTTTAGAGAAAATGGGCAAACCAGCAACCACTGAAAATGGTGAGCTTGTGATTCAGAGTTGGTTAAAAGGCTTAGGCCTTCAGTTTCCAGAGCTCGTCATTGAGAATGGCTCCGGACTATCCCGCAATGAAGCAATCTCCGCTGAACATTTGACACAACTATTAGTTGCCGCTCGCAATCTATCTGCAGCGGATACTTTTTACAACAGCCTACCAATTGCAGGTACTGATGGCACGATGAAAAACCGCCTTATGGCACATTTGCGAAAATTTTTGCATTTAAAGAAAAAGCCTGAAGCGCGAATCAAAACAGGGGCACTTGTCGACGTCAGGGCAATATCAGGTTATGTAATGAGTAAGTCTGGAAGGATGTACGCAGTAAGCTCATTCATAAACCATCCCAATGCCTTAAAGGGCTTAGATGCACATGATCAACTATTAGCGTGGCTACTAGATGATGGGCCTGAGCCAAAACAGGCACGCTGAAGTCTATCCCGCACCCCATCCCACTCCTCG
>Ga0209134_10000487_pt1 | contig 10487 bp, 9 predicted proteins | sample LauGreSp1BDMLBSN_2_FD_187566 | JGI IMG/M metagenome (GOLD analysis project Ga0209134, IMG submission 187566) | Freshwater lake microbial communities from Lake Michigan, USA - Sp13.BD.MLB.SN (SPAdes) (version 2) | ecosystem: Environmental > Aquatic > Freshwater > Lake | place: Lake Michigan, USA... | reverse complement strand
TCTTTTTTTCGAAAAAAAGATCACACCCGTTAAAGTCAAATAAAACACGATTGTTTTTTCTTTTAGTGTAATGATTTGTGTAGCTCCAATAAATAATAAAAACAACGCATGATACATTTGATATTTTACACCTGTTTCAAAAGAATTTAATTGTTCAATAGTAAGTGTTTTTTTTAGAGCATGCGCTCCAAAAGCTCCAAATATAATAGCTAAAAAGCCTAAAGTACATGCAACAAGTAGTATTTTCTTTTCCATGGATTGTTTTTAATTTCAATACAAAGATATTAAACTTCAATTCAAGTTTTTTTATAAATGATGGTTTTTATTTTTTAGAAATATAACATTTCATTACCTTCGTGTGATATTTTAGTAAAAATGAGAAAGATTTTAATTATAGGAGCAGGTCGATCTGCTTCTTCACTTATAAAATATTTGTTAGATAAGTCAGAAGCCGAAAAATTGTTACTTACAATTGCCGATTTATCTGAAGATTTAGCCCAAAAGAAAACTGGAAATCATAAAAATGCGTGCGCCATTTCTTTTGATGTTTGTAATGAAACGCAACGTAAACAAGAAATTCAACAAGCGGATATTGTAATTTCAATGTTACCGGCTCATCTTCATATAGAAGTTGCCAAAGATTGTATTCTTTATAAAAAAAACATGATAACCGCATCGTACATTAGTGAAGAAATGAAAAGTTTGGATTTTCAAGCTAAAGAAAGCCAAATTGTATTGATGAATGAAATTGGTTTAGATCCGGGAATAGACCACATGAGTGCCATGAAAATTATGGACGAAATTAAAAGTAAAGGTGGAAAAATTATTCTTTTTGAATCTTTTTGTGGCGGATTAGTTGCCCCTGAAAGCGATACCAATTTATGGAATTATAAATTTACATGGAATCCAAGAAATGTTGTATTAGCTGGACAAGGCGGCGCGGCAAAATTTATACAAGAAGGCACTTACAAATACATTCCTTATCATAAATTATTTAGAAGAACAGAATTTTTAGAAGTAGAAGGTTTTGGAAGATTTGAAGCCTACGCCAACAGAGATTCATTAAAATACAGAGAAGTTTATGGTTTACAAAATGCTGAAACTTGTTATCGTGGCACTATAAGAAGAGTAGGTTTTTCGAAAGCTTGGGATGTTTTTGTGCAATTAGGTATGACAGACGACACCTATATTATTGATGATTCTGAACACATGAGTAATCGAGATTTTGTGAATTTATTTCTACCTTATCACCCAACAGACTCTGTGGAAATTAAATTCAGACATCAATTAAAAATCGATCAAGACGATGTAATTTGGGACAAACTTTTGGAGTTAAATCTATTTAGTAAGTCGGTAGTTACGGGTTTAAAAAATGCGACTCCAGCGCAAATGTTAGAAAAAATACTATCATATAAATGGACATTACAACCAGAAGATAAAGATATGATTGTGATGTATCATAAAATTGGTTATGAAATAAATGGCGAACAAAAACAAATTGATTCCACGATGGTTTGCTTAGGAGACGATCAAACCTATACTGCGATGTCAAAAACTGTGGGATTACCAGTTGCCATTGCTACTTTGAAAATTTTAAATGGCGAGATACAAACTACAGGTGTGCAATTGCCTATTTCTAAAGAAGTATATCTGCCAATTTTAGAAGAATTAGAAAAATATGGTGTAGTTTTTAAAGAATTTGATGTACCATATTTTGGATATAACTATTACGTTTAAATAAAAAATCCAAATTCCGAAATAAACTTTTGGAATTTGGATTTTTTATTTTGGATTTTTAAGAATTAATCTCTTGTTGCACCCATGTAACGCATTATATAATATAGTAATGTTGCTATTGACCCTAAAGCGGCAACTAAATAGGTTCTGGCAGCCCATTTTAATGAATCTTCTGCGCCAGCATATTCTTCTTGACCCAACATATTTTTGTTTTTTAACCAAGCCAAAGCACGATTACTAGCGTCATATTCTACTGGTAATGTAATTATTGAAAAAATAGTAGTGGCTGCAAATAAAATAATTCCGACTAATAATAAAGACGGAAATGTGTTTATCATTAAAATACCTGCTAATAACACCCATTGCATGTAATTTGAAGCAATTTCTACTACAGGAACTAGTTTAGAACGCATCGTTAACCATTCGTAAGCCTGTGCATGTTGTACGGCGTGTCCGCATTCATGAGCGGCTACCGCTGCTGCTGCTGCATTTCTTTGGTTATATACTGCTTCTGATAAATTCACAGTTTTATCTGCAGGATTGTAATGGTCTGTTAATCTTCCTGGCGTTGAAATGACTTTAACATCACTAATACCATTATCGGCAAGCATTTTTTCTGCAATTTCAGCACCAGACATGCCGTTTCTTAAGGTAAGTTTTGAGTAATGTTCAAATTTTGATTTTAATCTATTTGAAACCAACCAGCTAAAAAGCATTATTACTCCTCCAATTATCATTGAACCTGTATCAAACATAGTATTTAATTTTAAAAATTTAAAGTTACTAAATAAATATCAAATTATGAGCCAAATTTTAAAAATGACAGTTTGACATTTGTTTGTTTTAGACAAATTTAAAATATGCCATTTGTATTATCGATTACAGTTTTATTACTCTGGCTTAAAATACTAAACCAACTACAAATCGATTATTATTTCTTTCATTAATTGAATTTGCGATATTTCCGTAATCAGATTTCCATTTTCCATTGGTAAAAGCCAATTCATAAGCGCAATTCAATCTAACTTTATAAAATTTATCTTTAAATAGATATATTGATAAAGATGGGCCTGCATAAAACATTTGATTTCTAATAGATAATAACCCGCCATTTGTGTTGGGATTTAAATTATTAAAATCAATTGTATTATTTTTAGAATACAAATCTACTTCTGAAGAAGTTCCTGCTAAACTTAACCCAGAAGTAAACGCAAAATTAGTTTTACTAATCAAATTGTAATGAAAACGTACTCTTCCTGTAAATTGCATGTTTTTATTTTTTGATATTGTATTTTCCATTTTACTTTCTCCAAATCCAAATTCAAAATCAGAAGAATATTTTTCCCCAAATACATTAAATCCAAAAACAAATTCTGCTGGGTTGTTCTCTAAAAGTACAACATTTGATGCTTGTAAATTTCTATTAAGATTTAAATTATCTTGAATATGTGCATTAACTCCTATATAAAAAGTAGCATCAACATTACTTTTGTTTTTTATTTCATTTTTTTCTTGAGCTTTTTCTTGAGCTGTTCCAAGTTGAAAAGCAACTAATAAAGCGGTAAGTATAATTTTTCTCATTTTATTAAAATATTTAATGTTAACATCACAAAATTAAAATCAGGAAAGCTAAAATCTATTAATAATTTGTTAAAATAACATTACCCCACTAAATTAATAATTTTACCAGGAACGATAATCACTTTATTTGGCGTTCTTCCTTGCAATTGGGTTTGTGTGCGTTCGTCTGCCATTACAATTTCTTCAATTTGAGCGGCTGTTAAATCTAACGGTAACTTAATCGTAAATCGCATTTTTCCATTGAATGAAACTGGATATTCTTTTTCAGATTCAACCAAATATTTTTCTTCAAATTTTGGAAAAGCAACTCTTGAAATGGAATCTTCATGACCTAAAGCACTCCATAATTCTTCTGCAATATGCGGCGCATACGGTGAAACTAAAACAGCTAAAGGTTCTAATATAGCTCGATGGTTGCATTTTAATTGTTGCAATTCGTTCACGCAAATCATAAACTGAGAAACCGAGGTATTAAATGAAAAATTCTCAATGTCTTCCGTTACTTTTTTAATGGTTTTATGTAACGATTTGTACATTTCTGCCGTAGGTTCGTCGTATACAATAACCGAACCATTGTCGTCAAAATACAAACGCCATAATTTTTTCAAGAATCCAGAAACACCTGTAATTCCTGCTGTATTCCAAGGTTTAGATTGCTCTAACGGGCCTAAAAACATTTCGTACAAACGCAGCGTATCGGCTCCGTATTCTTCACAAATATCATCTGGTGAAACTACATTGTATTTTGATTTCGACATTTTTTCGACTTCTCGACCAACAATGTATTTGCTATCTTCTAAAATGAATTCAGCATTGGCATAATCAACATATAATGGATGTGTTTTGAATTTTTCAATATTTAATTCATTTGTAATATCATTGATACAAGATAAATCAACGTGGATTGATTGAACATTTTTATCTTTTATCAAACCTTTTGAATACAAAGTTTTTGAATCTTCACTTCTATATACAAAAGCACTCATTCCCAATATCATTCCTTGATTGATCAGTTTTTTGAAGGGTTCTTCTGTAGGTGCGTAACCTCTGTCTTTTAAGAATTTATTCCAAAAACGAGCATACAATAAATGTCCGGTGGCGTGCTCGCTTCCACCAATATATAAATCTACACTTTCCCAGTATTTTAAAGCTTCTTCGCTCGCAAAGTCGTTTTCATTTTGCGCATCCATATATCGCATCCAATACCAAGAAGAACCTGCCCAACCTGGCATGGTGTTTAATTCTAAAGGATACACATTGACATTGTCTATCAACTCACAACTCACAACTCCCGACTTTTCAACATCCCAAGCCCAAACAATTGCATTTCCTAATGGTGGTTGACCGTCTTCGGTTGGTAAGTATTTTTCTACTTCTGGCAACACAATTGGCAAGTGTTTTTTGTCAATCATTTGTGGCAAGCCATTTACATAATACACGGGGAAAGGTTCGCCCCAATAACGTTGACGAGAAAAAACGGCATCACGTAAACGGTAATTTACTTTGGCATTTCCTGCGCCTATTTTTTCTAAAGCTTCGATGGCTTTTTTCGTTCCATTTTTGTAATCTAATCCATTTAAGATATCAGAATGTACCAATTCGAATCCGCCTTTTTCACCAAAAGCCGTTTCAGAAATATCTTGATTGAAAATATTTTTTATTTCTGGCATTCCGTGCGTTCCTTTGAAGAAATTTGCGAAAGCATAATCACGTTCATCACCACAAGGAACAGCCATAACGGCACCTGTTCCGTAACCTGCTAAAACGTAATCGCCAATCCAAACTGGAATGGGTTCTTTTGTAAAAGGATGTTCTGCATAAGCTCCAGTAAACACACCTGAAATGGTTTTTATATCTGCCATACGCTCTCTTTCTGAACGTTTTGCTGTGGCTTCTACATAAGTTTCAACCGCAGCTTTTTGTTCTGGAGTTGTAATTTGTGATACCAATTCGTGTTCAGGTGCCAATGTCATAAACGTCACACCAAAAATCGTATCAGGTCGAGTCGTAAACACTTCAATTTGAAACTTGAAACCTGCAACTTGAAACTTAACAGTAGCTCCAACTGATTTTCCAATCCAATTTCGTTGCGATTCTTTGATAGATTCACTCCAATCGATATGGTTTAATCCATTTAATAATCTTTCTGCGTAAGCTGAAATTCGCATACTCCATTGTGTCATTTTCTTGCGAACCACTTGATGCCCACCACGTTCTGAAACGCCGTTTACAATTTCGTCATTGGCTAAAACGGTTCCTAAAGCGGCACACCAATTGACTTCGGTTTCCGCTAAATAAGTTAATCTATATTGTAAGAGTATTTTTTGTTGTTGTTCTGATGAAAAAGCATTCCATTCTGAAGAAGAAAACGGCACGGTATTTTCATCGCAAACAGCATTTACATTTGCAGTTCCATTTTTCTCAAATTCTTGCATTAATGTACAAATGCTTTCTGCTTTATCTGTAGTTTTATTGTACCAAGATTCAAATAATTGGATGAAAATCCATTGCGTATGTTTGTAATAATCTGGATTTGATGTACGAACTTCTCTGCTCCAATCGAAAGAAAACCCAATTCTATCCAATTGATTTCTGTATCCTTGAATTGTATTTCCCGATTTATCAATGCCACCTTCAATATTCATGCGAGTGGTGTCTGCAGGATGCTGCCCCGTTTGAATAGCATATTGTTCAGCCGGTAAACCAAATGAATCGTAACCTTGCGGATGCAGCACATTAAAACCTTGATGTCTTTTATAACGCGCCACAATATCAGAAGCAATGTAACCCAGCGGATGACCCACGTGTAAACCAGCTCCCGAAGGATAAGGGAACATGTCTAATACATAGTATTTAGGCAAAGGGTTTTGGGCATTGGGTTCTTGGGCTTTAAATGTTTGGTTTTTTGCCCAATATTGTTGCCATTTGGCTTCTATTTTTTCGTGGAAATATTTCATTTCAATTTTCAATTTTCTGATTTAAAATTATCGGTTTTAACCGAAAAATCAAGTGCAAATTTACATTTTTATATACTAATGTTAAAACTTTGTTGTTATATTCTGTGTAAACAAAATTTCTTTACTATTTTTACAGCATAATTAGTAAACTTATGGCACAATCATTTGAGCAATATCAACGCAGAAGATTAATTTCTTCTTATTTTTCAGTAGTTTTTAGTATTTTTTTAGTGCTTTTTTTATTAGGTGCTTTGGGATTATTTGTAATTAATTCTGAAAAAATTTCTAACGATTTTAAAGAAAACATTCCTATGAGTGTGTATTTTAAAGATGAAGCGAATGATACGATTCTAAATGCTTTTGATACGGAATTGAAAAATTCAAAATTTATAAAATCGTATGATTTTGTTACAAAAGCTGAAGCGGCTAAAAACAATCCAGATATTGTAGGTAAAGATTTTATGGAGTTTTTAGGATTCAATCCATTACAAAATTCTTTTGATATTCATTTAAAAAGTGAATATGTAACCAAAGAAGAAATAAAAAAAATAGAAAATAATTTTAAAAGAAACAGCAATATTTCTGACATTATTTACGATAAAGAATTGGTAGAATTGGTAAATGAAAATGTATCTGAAATTAGTTTTTGGATTTTAATTATAAGTACGGTTTTAACTTTTGTAGCGATGTTGTTAATTAATGGTTCTATTCGTTTGTCGGTTTACTCACATCGATTTACTATCAAAACTATGCAAATGGTTGGCGCTACAAAAACATTTATTAGAAAGCCATTTATTAAAACTAGTATTTTGTTAGGAATAATTGGTGCCGTTTTGGCCATTATTGGTTTAGTGTTTTTAGCTTTTTATATTGATGGTTTATTCCCAACTTTAGGTATTGCAAAAGATTATGCATCTATTGCCATCGTTGCATTTGGTGTATTGTTAATTGGCGTTATTATTACTTGGTTGAGCACGTATTTTGCAACCACTCGTTTCTTAAATTTAAGAACGGACGATTTGTATTAATCAAGTAAAAAGTAAATAGCATTTTTAGAAAATTTATATGAAAGAAAATACAAAAAAAGCAGAATTTTTATTCGGAGCAAACAATTACAAAATATTAATTATTGGATTAGTTGTGATTGCTTTAGGATTCATTTTAATGAGCGGCGGTGCAAACGAAAATCCTAATGTTTTCAATGAAGAAGTATTTAGTTTCAGAAGAATAAGATTGGCGCCAACTGTTGTGTTAATCGGTTTCGGAATTACAATTTATTCTATTTTAGTAAAGAGTAAAAAGTAATTAGTAAATAGTTTATTTTATCTTACTAATCACTTTTTACTAATCACTAATCACTATCAAATGGATTTACTACAAGCTATTATAATTGCTATAATTGAAGGCATAACAGAATATTTACCAGTTTCTTCTACCGGACATATGATTTTTGCCAGTTCTTATTTCGGAATTGAAAAAGAAGAATTTGTAAAATTATTTCAAGTTTCTATACAATTTGGAGCCATTTTAGCAGTCGTAGTTTTGTATTGGAAAAAGTTTTTCGATTTCTCAAAGCTGCAATTCTTCATCAAATTGGCTTGTGCAGTTGTTCCTGCTTTAGTTTTAGGAAAATTATTTGATGATAAAATCGAAGTCATTTTAGAACATCCAACACCTATTGCTATAGTACTAATTATTGGAGGAATTATTTTACTATTCGTAGACAGATTTTTCAAAAACCCAACTATTTATAAAGAAGAAGATATTACCATAAAAAAAGCGGTTGCAATTGGTTTTTGGCAATGTTTAGCTATGATGCCAGGCACAAGCAGAAGTGCAGCAAGTATTATTGGAGGTATGCAACAAGGCTTAACACGTCAAGCGGCAGCAGAATTTTCTTTCTTTTTAGCCGTGCCAACTATGTTAGCAGTTACTTGTTATTCGGTGTTTTTGAAAACGTACGATAAAAGTGGTTTGAAAGGTTTCGAATTAATTCTGAAAACAGAAGACAATACTAAAATGTTTATAATTGGAAATTTAGTTGCGTTTGTGGTAGCGGTTTTAGCCATTAAATTTTTCATTGAAATCATAAAAAAACACGGATTTAAACCTTGGGGTTGGTATAGAATTATCGCAGGAGTTTTGTTATTAGCTTACTTTAATTTATATAAATAATGAAAGCAGAAGACTACCAAGAAGGACAAATTTTATTGATTGATAAACCACTAAAATGGTCGTCTTTTCAAGCCGTAAATAAATTAAAATTTGGGTTAATTAAGGAATTAAAATTACCTAAAAAATTCAAAATTGGTCATGCAGGAACTTTAGATCCGTTGGCTTCGGGTTTATTGCTAATTTGCACCGGAAAATTCACAAAAAGAATTGAAGAATTGCAAGGACAAGCTAAAGAATATACTGGAACTATTACGGTTGGCGCCACAACCCCTTCATACGATTTAGAAACAGAAATTAATGCCTCGTTTCCAACGGAACATATTACAGAAGCTTTAATTTACGAAACTTTACCGCAATTTATTGGTGAAATTGACCAAAAACCACCTGTTTTTTCAGCGATTAAAAAAGACGGAAAACGTTTGTACGAATCGGCTCGAGCTGGCATTGAAGTGGAAATAAAAACCAGAAAAGTAATGGTTTCTAAATTTGAAATTACCAGAATTGCATTACCCGAAATAGATTTCAGAATTGTATGCAGCAAAGGAACGTACATACGCTCCATCGCTTACGATTTTGGTTTGGCATTAAATTCAGGCGGACATTTAACAGCACTTCGTAGAACAAAAATCGGTGATTATTCAGTTGAAAATGCTGTAGAACCTGAAGCTTTTATTGAAGGATTGCTACAATCTCCTTCATTATAGAAATTCCTTTATCGTCTAAATACCATTTTTGTAGCGCAATTTTTGCAGTTTCATCAACAATTCCATGGTTTGCTTTGTAATTAATAATTAAGTTTTTTGCTGCTTCTGGTCGCGGCCCCCAATGATTTATTAAGTTTTTCTTTTCATCTAAAATCAGTAATTTCGGAATAGATTTAGCGCCATTGGTTAAAAAAAGGTTCATTAATTCTTCGTTTTCATCACGAAAAACTAATTTCAAATCTATATTTTCAGAAGCTTCAGACATTAATTTAATAATTGGTAAAATCTGAGCGGCATCGCCACACCAACCTTCGGAAATTATTAACCAAGTTTGTTTGGATGTTATATTTTGTAGTGTTTTTTCTATTTCGGGATCTAATTTTAGTGTTTTTTCTAACCGTTTCATGCGTATTTCATTCAATTCCGAATAGTGTAATAAATCCGCACTTTGTTCATTTCCTGTCGATTTCCCTTCCCTAATTAATTTTGAAACAATATTTCGATATTCAGTATAAGAATGACTATTTTGTAAAGCAGATTGGATGATAGATAACATAGCTGATGAATTGTTTTTACAAATTTAAAAATAAATAATGAGCAATTGTAAACTAAAAGTTAAATAGAAATGATGTTTCTAAATTAATTTGTTTTTTTGATAGCAGATTATAATTATATTTGCATCACTAAAAATAACACCATGAGTTACAAAAGAATCCTTCTTAAATTAAGCGGAGAAGCCTTAATGGGCGAAAGACAGTACGGAATTGATCCGAAAACTTTAGCAGATTACGCTTCAGAAATTAAGCAAATTCACGACCAAGGTGTAGAAATTGCCATAGTAATTGGCGGTGGAAATATTTTTAGAGGCGTAGCCGGCGCAAGCAACGGTATGGATAGAGTGCAAGGTGATTATATGGGAATGCTAGCCACTGTGATAAACGGAATGGCATTACAAGGCGCATTAGAAGATGCAGGAATGCAAACTCGTTTGCAAACCGCATTAAAAATTGAAGCTATTGCAGAACCTTATATCAAAAGAAGAGCTACAAGACACCTTGAAAAAGGCAGAATTGTAATTTTTGGTGCCGGAACAGGAAATCCCTATTTTACCACAGATACGGCAGCTGTTTTAAGAGGAATTGAAGTAAATTGTGATGTAATTTTAAAAGGAACACGTGTAGATGGTGTATATACAGCAGATCCTGAAAAAGATGCCAGCGCTGTAAAATATGACACCATTACTTTTGATGATGTTTTAGCCAAAGGATTAAATGTAATGGATACGACAGCTTTCACTTTAAGCCAGGAAAATAAATTACCAATTATTGTTTTT
>Ga0209134_10000485_pt1 | contig 10520 bp, 10 predicted proteins | sample LauGreSp1BDMLBSN_2_FD_187566 | JGI IMG/M metagenome (GOLD analysis project Ga0209134, IMG submission 187566) | Freshwater lake microbial communities from Lake Michigan, USA - Sp13.BD.MLB.SN (SPAdes) (version 2) | ecosystem: Environmental > Aquatic > Freshwater > Lake | place: Lake Michigan, USA... | reverse complement strand
TTAGGGCCAGCACAATCGCACCCAGTGCCAGGAAAATACCGGGGCCGAGATCTTTCAGGAACGCGAGTGCCACCAGTGGATTGAGTGCCAGCAAGATGCGCGGGGTTTGTGCTATTTGCAGCAGGCCCGCGATACCCAGTACAGAGAACCACACCAGAATGATCGGGCCGAACAATTTGCCGACCACGGCGGTGCCGCGTTTTTGCATGAAGAACAGCACTACCAGCGCAGTGATGGTCATCGGCAGCACATAGCTCTTCAGCGCCGGGGTGACCAATTCAAGGCCTTCCATCGCGCTGAGCACGGTAATGGCGGGAGTGATGATGGTCTCGCCGAGAAACAGCGCGGCACCAAAGGTGCCCAGTGCGAGTAGCGGGAGCCGGTATTTGGAACCGCGCCCCACCGCTGACAGCACCATCGTCAACAGCGCCATGATGCCGCCTTCGCCGCGGTTGTCGGCACGCAACACCAGGATGACGTACTTGAGCGTCACGACGCACATCAGTGCCCAGAAAATCGAGGAAACCGCACCGAGAATATCGGGTTCGTTCAGCGCAACCCCTCCGGCTTCGGAAAACACTTCCTTGAGGGTGTACAGCGGACTGGTTCCGATATCACCGAATACGACACCGATGGCAGCCAGACAGATTGGCGCCAGCTTTTTACTGGTTTGCTCGTGCATTGCAGCGGTCCTGCAGTATCTGAGGGCGCGCATTCTACGCCTGTATCCCGCAAAAGGGCTACCTGCCAGCAAAGCCGGGGCTTCCAGCCCGTTCTGAACCACGCCATGCAGTTGCCGTGCCACCTGCCGGCCCCAGGCAACTGCTTTCCATGTTCCCCTGAGTGACACCACCTGGCTATCTCACTATGCTTGCGCCAACGCAGGTTCCATTCATTGGAGAAAGCCCCATGTTTTCACGCCGCAGCTTGCTGGCCTCGGCCCTGTCCGCTCCTTTGTTGTTGCGGGCACGTCGTGTGTTGTCGCAACCCGGCACCGATGCGACGTCGCTCAGCGTGGGTGAAGCCTCAGTACTGTTGCAACAGCGCAGCCTGTCGCCGGTGGAGCTGACCGAGGCTTACCTGCAACGTATCGCGCGCCATGAAGATCGCATCAACGCCTATATCACTATCACCGGCGCAGCCGCACTGGAGCAGGCGGCATTGCTGGAACAGGAACTCGTACGCGGCCAAACGCGCGGCCCCCTGCATGGCATCCCGCTGGCACTCAAGGACAATATTGATACGGCCGGCATTGCCACCACGGCCGCCAACCGCATGCTGGCCACCCGCGTTCCGGACTCCGATGCCCCGGTCTATGCCCGCTTGCGCGCAGCGGGCACTATCCTGCTCGGCAAATTGAACATGCATGAATTCGCCTACGGTGGCACCTCGGCCATTTCACTCGCCGGTCCCGTGCATAATCCCTGGAATCTTGCGCATATACCCGGTGGCTCTTCGGGCGGCTCGGCAGCGGCAGTGGCTGCGCATTTGTGTCCTGCTGCATTGGGCACCGACACCCTCGCGTCGATCCGGTTGCCGGCGTCGTATTGTGGTGTCACCGGGCTCAAACCCACCCACGGGCTCAGCAGCATTCGCGGCATCATTCCGGTGTCGGAATCACTCGATCATGTTGGCCCGCTGACGCGCACGGTGGAAGACAGCGCGCTGCTGCTCGCAGCCATGGCCGGTTTTGATGCGCTGGATCCGGTGTCGATTGATGCTCCACGCGTTGATTATCACGCTGCACTGACAATGCCAGTGAATAACCTGCGCCTTGGCATTCCGCGCACGCCCTATTACGAACGCTTGCATCCGGATATTGGGCAAGCATTGGAGGAAGCCCTGCGCGTGCTCGGCACGCTTACAGCAGGACTGCGTGAGGTGGAGCTGCCGTCACCCGGGAACTTCATCCCACTGCTGGCCGAAAGCTATGCATGGCACAAGGTGTGGCTGGACGTGCCGGCGAATCACCAGTATTACCACCCCTCCACGCTGGAGCGGATTCTGGCGGCGGCACAGACGCCGGTTGAAGACTATATTCGTGCCCAGCAACAGATGCAGGTGGCACGCAGACAAATTCTTGACGTGTTCAACACCGTGGACATTCTCGTCACGCCCACGGCACCGGGCTTGCCGGAACCCATTGCCGGCGCACAAATGGCGGATGCCGACAGTGCCGAAGATTCAACCCGCAATACCGCGCCGTTCAACCTCTACGGCATACCTGCCATCTCGCTGCCTTGTGGCTTCAGTACGTCCGGGCTGCCTATCGGCTTGCAGCTGAGTGCGGCACCGCTGCATGAAGCCACCCTGTTTGCACTGGGGGCCGCATGGCAGCGAGCCACCGATTGGCATTTGCGCAGTCCTGAACCCGGCTGAGGCAGGCGGGATTTGCCTATAGGGCTCCTGACTCCAGCTGGGTCGCCAGATAATCCGCCTGGCGCAGCATCAATGAAATGATGGTGAGCGTCGGATTGGCACTGCCCGAGGTGGTGAACAGGCTGCCATCGGAGATGAACAGATTGTCGATGTCGTGGGTCTGGCCGAAACCGTTGCACACGCTGGTCGCAGGATCCGTCCCCATGCGGCAGGTGCCCATGTTGTGCGTGGCACCGAAGCCCTCATGCGTGAACACCCGAGTGGCGCCCAGTGATTCATACATTTCGCGGCCACGCTGATAAGCGTATTGCAGCATCGCATCGGTGTTGGGATGCTTGTGGTAAGTCACGATGGGCACCGGCAATCCAAACTGGTCTTTCTCGGTGGCATGCAGGGTGATGCGATTGCCGGCTTGCGCGGGATCTTCGCCGGTAATGATCACGCCACTCAACTTGTTGTAGTCAAGCATCAGTTCCGCATAGTCCTTGCCCCAACCATTGGGAATCAGGTTGTTGGCAATATATTCCGGCCCCAGTGCCAGCAGGTGAAACTGGAAACCACCGCTGAAGCCGCGTGCAGTATCGTGCTTCACTTCATCACGGATGACGCCGGCACACGTGGTGCCCTTGTACCAGTTCACTTCACCCGGCATCAGCCCAAAGACCATCCCCATCACATGACGCATGTAGTTGCGTCCCACCTGATCGCTGCTGTTGGCAAGCCCGTTGGGATACTGTTCGGTCGCGGAATTCAGCAATAGCCGCGTCGTTTCCACCACGTTGGCCGCCACACACACCACGCGCGCTTTCTGCTCGTGCTCTACGCCGGCCTTGTCTATGTAGCGTACCGCAGTAGCGCGACCAGTCGCGTCAGTGACGATGCGCGTGACCATGCTCTCGGGACGCAGATCGTAGAAGTCAGTCGCTTCCGCCTGTGGAATGTGATTGAACAGCGTGGTCCATTTGGCATTGATCGCACAACCGCTGTTACAGAAACCCATCTGCAGACAGGCTGGCCGGCCATTGCGCGGCGCCGAGTTGATCGCCATGTTGTAGGTATCAATATTGGTGTAGCCGATATTGCGCGCAGCCGCTTCCATCACCTTGAAATTGGCACTGGGGGGCAGGCGCTCGATACCATGTGTTCCGGTAACACCGAGCATGTCTTCTGCATGCTCGTACCAGGGCGCCATTTCCTCGAGCGTTACCGGCCAATCCGCCAGGTTGCAGTCTTCCAGCTGGCCATAGGTGGACAGCGACTTGAATTCGAACTCCTCCAGGCGCGGACAGCAGGCAGTCCAGTGCGTGGTAGTGCCGCCGACGCCTTTCACCGACCATACCGGCATGCCGTCGGGCGCATAGCCTTCACCAATGCGCCGATCAAGCCAGCTGAGTTTCACGAACATTTCCGGTTCGTTGTTGACGATGTCGCCCAGCTGCAGGCGTGGTCCCGCTTCCAGGCACACGACCTTGATGCCACGTGCGGTGAGTTCACTGCCCACCGTACCACCGCCAGCACCGGAGCCAATAATGACGACTACAGAGTCGTCGTTCAGGTCGAAAATTGCAGGCATCTGTGTTTACTCCTGTGGCAGCCAGTTGATATCGGCAAAGCCGCGGTTGATATAACCTCCGTGCTCAATCGCGGAGCCGCCATAGCCCACCAGGGCAAACGTGTCGGGGGAGCGAAACAAAGCGGTAATCGTGGCCGCGCGGACTGACGCAAAAAAGGCGCTGCCTTCCATCGTCGCGAGGATGGACAGACGCAGGCTTTCATCGACTTCCTTCCAGGGCAGTGCCCCACTGGCCGTGCGCAGTTGCGCCAGGCCTTCCGCAATCACGGGGGAGCCCGACTGCAGCAATTGTTCTGCCGCGCTTATATACAGCTGCACCGCCAAGGCCGGGAACGGCATGAGGTCGTAGGCAACCGACGCCAACAGTTCGAGATCGGTATCACCCGCAACGGCTGTCGCCACCGTGCCGGACTCTTCCGGGGAACCGCCACAGGCTGTGAGAGAACCGGCCAGCGCAAGTTGCGAGATCGCCAGCAGCACCTGCCGTCGTTGTAGTTTCAATGCTTGCATATAACCCCCTCTGTTCGCGTTATCAGGGTTGCAGATATTGTTCCAGCAACCCTGCTTCCATCAGGTCCACATAGTAACTGGACGGATCACAGCTATCCTGCTCCAGCACGTCCAGATTGTCTTCACGCGCCATGCCGCGTGTACGCACCAGTGGCTGTGTGTACAGCGGATCATGGATTGTCATCGTGCGATCGGCAGACAGGTGGTCTGCATTGAACATGTAGCGCTCAACGGTACGCGTGCCCTCGCCCGACATCGGCAAACCGGAACCATCGAGCCAACCCGGCAACAAATGCGTGGTTTCAATGACCAGCGTGCGCTCATCTTCCCAGTGGCCGACCGAAAAACCATTCGAGGTGGGACGCATATCGGCTGGGGCAGCACGGCCATCCATCCAGACGCGGCGCGGCGAATTGTGTTCCACATACAGGAACAGGTAGTGATCGCCTGCATCATAAATATCAAGGTTGTAGGGATTGCCAAACATGCGCGGCAAGCCCAGCGAGATACAGCGCAACGCAGCATCGTCGTATTTGGCATTGGCGTCGCGCAAGCGCTGGCCTTCTTCAGTAAATGGCGTGGGCTTGGGTTCGAAATCATCCACGGTCACGCGGAACTTGTAACTGTTGCGCCAGGCGCCGCTGATATCGAAGGGATGAGCCGGATTCACCTGGCCGCGGCCATAGTCCTTGGCCGGATCGGCATTCACCACGTTGCGGTCATATTGCACAGCCTGAGCGCCGGCCTGGGCGCCAAAACTGCGGCCATCGGCAAAGCTGCCCCCACGAATAAACAGTTTTTTGGCGCCATTGCGTCCAAGGTCGCCTGAAACCGTCACGGTATCGCCCAGCTTCACGGTGTCCTGATTCCAGCCCTGTTGGCGCAGCGACGTCACACTGCCGGTCTGCAGCTCCCAGATTTCGGCAACCCCTTCAGCGTTGGCAACCTCAATGCGATAACGCACATGCGGATTGCTGTAACGCACTTCGCTGATGACACCGGTGAGACTGCCACTGGTGTTGGCGTCAAATTCGGCTCCAAACGAGTGGTGGGCGTTTGCCGCAGAGGCAAACGTAAGAATACTGCCGAGCATGGCAGTGGCAAACGCAGCACGCATAAAGTTTATTTTCATGATCCCCCCTAAAAGAACACGACATCGTGACAAAGTTCGACTGCCGTCAGTGGCAATGAACCTGCCCAATTTTTTTGTAATTTTTCTAAGCACCTACACCATCGATAAACGGCGTAATGGTCTGCAAGCCCTTCGCCGCAATTACCTGCGGATCCGTCGAGCGCACTACCGGATCAAACAACTCCAGCGACAACGCGCGGTTGTAACCCAACTCTGCCAATTTGTTCAGTATCTTCTGCAACGGTGCAACACCCTCGCCCGGAAACGCACGGTCTTTCTGCTCGGCCACTTCCAGCGGCGGCTGCCGTGGCGTGTCCGCAAAATGCACATGATGGATTTCGCCAGGACGCACCAGGTCAAGGTCCTCGAATTTGCTCGGACCTGCCCAGAAATGATAGAGGTCGAGCATGAATTTGAGATTGGGGTGATTGAGCGTGCGCACTACGTCGAGCGAGGTGCGCAGATTGTTGACCAGGCGTGAGTTGCGCGTAAATTCCAGCATCAGCGCAAAATCGTAGGGCCGCGCGATTTCTGCGGCTTCGAACAGGTTCTCCTGCAAACGCGCATAGTCTGCGAGCGTATGCGGCTGACTCGCCGTGGAAGGGATCACCAGGCGATCAGCACCGAGCGAGACTGCCAGCTCCACTTTCCATTTCAGGCTTTCGATCGCCGCAGCACGCTGCTCGCTGTCTTCATCCAGGAACAATTGATTGGTGGATGAAAAGGCACTTTGTCCGAGATCATCGAGCAGCTTGCGCGCAGAACCCGGACCATTGGCAGTCTCGAATTCCCGCGCCTTGACCAGATCCGGCTCCACCGCCACGATGCCGGCGCGCGCCCAGCCTTCCATCGTGGTACGGAAATCGAAACCATCGGACGTGATGCCATGCATGCACACGACGAGACCCGAGCTGTCCAGGCTTGAAGCGTCCAGGCTTTGTGCTGTTACCGAATTTGCTGCACTGGCAGCCATCGCACTTACTCCTGCCGACAGTGCCATGAACTCACGGCGCTTGATGCCTGACATGCTGCTCCCCTCACATTGAATGCCGCTGGCTCTATCTGAGTTCGTCGGCGAGCAGGTCCGGATATCGCTGACCCGCATCCTGCACGAACGCGCTGTCTACGCCGCTGACGGAAGTCACGCCACTGCCACGCATGCAGATGGCCAATTCGCGGTTGAGCAGGTCGAGCACGCGTTCGACGCCGGCTTGGCCGAAGGCGCCCAATCCCCAGCAGTAAGGCCTGCCAACACCTACGGCGGTTGCACCCAGCGCCAGCGCCTTGAATACATCGGTGCCACGCCTGATGCCGCCATCTACCAACACCGGAACACGACCACCCACTGCCGCGATGACTTCCGGCAGGCATTCGATGGTGCCGCGGCCGGTATCCGTGGCGCGGCCACCATGGTTCGACACCATGATGCCATCGGCACCGTATTTCACGGCTTCACGCGCGTCTTCAGCGGTTTCCAGCCCCTTGATGACGATATTCATCTTGGTCACTTCTTTCATGCGCGCGATCACTTCCCAGGTCAGCGCCGCATCCACCAGGCCCACGCCTTCCATGTTCATGCCCTCAAACATGGCCTTGGTCTGGCCGGGGTAATGGCAATCGTCGCACACACGCTTGTCTTCGCGCGCCAGGATCGAGGCCGTTTCGGTATTGCGGCCACCGGGCAAATCAATGGTGAAACAGACGGTGGTACACCCTGCGCGCTCGGCACGCTGCAACAAGGCCACGGTGTAATCCCATTTGTTGGTGGAATACAGCTGGAACCACATGCCCTGCCCGTTGCGCGCCGCCATGACCTCCTCGATGGGATCGGAGGCCTGGGTCGAGATGATCATGTGCATATTCTTCGCTGCGGCCGCGCGCGCGACACCGGTTTCACCGTCCGTGTGGAAGGCGCCACAGCCGCCAATGGGGCTCAGCATGATCGGCGAGGCGGCTTCAGCACCCAGGAATTTGATCGAGGTATCGATATTCTGCACATTCACGAGACGGCGCGGACGAATCTGGAAGCGGGTATAACCAAGCCGGTTGGCGTGCAAGGTACCGTCGCTGTCGACGCCGGAATTGAGGTAGCCCAGATGCGCCGGCTGGATATTTTCACGCGCCACTGCTTCCATTTCGAATACGTTGAGGACGTCTTCGGGATTCTTCAGACGCTGACCCAGGGTCTCCTCGACTTCCTGGGCAAAGGCCTCGAATGTGGTCAACAGCGGACTAGCCGCCAAAAAGTGCAGAAAACTGCGACGCAACCTGCTGTCTGGTGCAGACATGGATTCCCCTCGATGCTTCGTATTTATTATGTGTTTTTGTTAATGCCTACCGACTTTAACCAAAACTCCAGCCTTTTAGAAGTCTGCTCCTGTTGGTCGATGTCTTTCCAGTGATACATGGCACCCAGTTCCGGATGTTTCACATAACCCCGTTTGTGCCAGAACGCATCAAGTGGCTGGTAGCCGGCAGGTCGCAAAGGATGCTCCAGCGGTCTCACCACCGAGCAAAAGCAGTAGTAATCAAACGCGCCCAGGCTGCGGGCATGCGCCTCGCGTTCTTCAAAAAAGCGTACCCCGAGCCCCTGCCCCCGGTAGTCTTTCAGCAGGACGGATTCGGCACAGTAGAAAATGCGTGCAGGGTCATGGCCGCGCTCCAGAAACGGAGCCTTGAACGCGTCTTCCTCGAATTGCAGCGGAATGGCCGTGGAGGCTCCCACGACATCCTCGCCGTCAAATGCCACTACCACGACCGCTTGTTCGCAGCGCACGTAGGTCTGCAGGTATTGGCGTTCGTAGTCCATGTTGCCGTCGTACAGGTAGGGAAATTCCCGAAACACGCCGATGCGTAAACGCGCGACCTCATCGAGATAGTCCTGCAAGCCGGAACCGCTGAAACGTACAAGGGTGATATCACGCATGGCAATAAGGGGAAAAGGTCGAGCAGGGCCGTCCCTGAAGTCGTCGAAGCTTAGCACAGGCCGTTCAGTCTGCGCGCAGGCACCTGCCCTTTACACATGCCTGCTCCTGCTATTGCCGATGGCATCGAGATCACCCAGAGCCTGCTTGAAGAGGAAGAAGTGAGTTTCTTGCTGGCAGAGGCGAGCCTGAATTTGTATAATGACGGCCTGTCGGAAGGACTGGCCAGTTTCCTCCGGCAACCCGACACCCCAGGGAGTATGCAGACCCTGATCGAGAAACACCGCCACATGCCCAGACAGCAACGCCTGCAACAGTTTGCACAGGAAGCTTCACGGCTGGATTACAGTGCTGTTGACCCTGCCATTCTACTGATTGAAGACACCAGACCTGGCGGCGCACGGCAATGAGCACGGCCAAGACCATTCTCGAATACCAGTTTCCTGCCAGTCCTGAGCATTTGTGCCAGGTACGGCAAAAACTTCGGGAAGTTCTGGCTCCATGTTGTCACTCGGAATCGGTCACCAACTGCATCATTCTGGCCGTGGGTGAAGCCTGCATGAACATCATCCAGCATGCTTACGGCAAAGAGGAAAAAGGCGACATCATCCTGGAAGTACACAGCCAGGACGACAACATCACCTTCCGCCTGACTGATTTTGCGACTCGCAAGACCCGCCTGGAAGACATGCAGTCGCGGCCGCTGGAGGAATTGCGTCCCGGAGGCCTTGGTTGTCACCTGATCAAGCAGATCATGGATGAAGTGCAAATGGTCGAATGCAAGGACAGCCATGGAAATGTCCTCCAGATGAAAAAAAAAATTGAAGGAAAATGAATGAAACACCCCTACCGGACGTCTACTGCCAAAGGGTGCGCACATGTGGTTTAAGCAGAAAGAGCCAGGCAACGCCAAAAGCAGTGCCATCGACGAAGCTACAAAAGCTTTAGCAGAAGCTGTTACAGATACAGATTCAACAGGAAGCAACATGAAATGCAGTCTTACAGCGCAGGAAGGCTTTGATTTGCTGAAACTCAGCGGAGAAGTCGACCTCAATTATTCACCCAGGTTGCGCGAACAGATCCTGGCTTCCCTGAAGGAAGGCCATGCGCTGCTGATTGACCTGGCGGATGTGTCGTATATTGACAGTTCAGGCATCGCGTCCCTGGTAGAGGGCTTCCAGACGGCCAAGACGGCCAAGCTGGCCTATGGCCTGCTGAACGTCAGCGTGACTGCCGGACAAGTCCTGACCCTGACCCGCCTCGACAAGATTTTCGCGCTGTACGACAGCGCCGAACAGTTCAGGCAGCAGCTCTAGGCCATGGCTGACACCAACGACAGCAACAACAGCAATAACAGCCCCGGCAATCACAGCAGCGGCAACGGCAATGCCATCGAGATTCGCGATTTGGTCGTGGATTACGGTCCGCGCCGCATCCTCAACAATCTCAACCTCGACATCCCGGCCGGCAAGATCAATGTCATCATGGGACGCAGTGGCGCGGGCAAGAGCACCCTGCTGCGCTGCATCCTGGGCCTGAAAAAACCCACTTCCGGCAGTATCCGCATGCTGGGAACGGAATTGACTACCGCCACCCCGCATGAAGTGAACAGCCTGCGCAAACAGATGGGCGTGGCCTTCCAGGGCGGCGCGCTGTTTTCGTCAATGACCGTGGGTGAAAACATCCAGCTCGCGCTGCGCGAACATACCAATCTGGATGAAAGCACCATCCGCATCATGACCCGTATCAAGCTCGACATGGTCAACATGCTGCCCTTCGAGAACCTGATGCCCTCGGAACTGTCGGGCGGGATGACCAAGCGGGCAGCGCTGGCACGCGCCACCATCATGGACCCCAAGCTGCTGTTCTTTGATGAACCTTCGTCCGGCCTCGACCCCATCACGGCCGCCGAGCTTGATGAACTGATCCTGCTGCTGAAACAGGGCATGAACATGACCATCGTCGTCGTTACCCACGAACTCGAGAGCGCCTTCAAGATTGC